>Ga0209096_1003383_pt1 | contig 13951 bp, 12 predicted proteins | sample AD_UKC034_MetaG_FD_184407 | JGI IMG/M metagenome (GOLD analysis project Ga0209096, IMG submission 184407) | Active sludge microbial communities of municipal wastewater-treating anaerobic digesters from USA - AD_UKC034_MetaG (SPAdes) (version 2) | ecosystem: Engineered > Bioreactor > Anaerobic >... | reverse complement strand
TTGGTTTTACATACGTAACGCATAAATATACTCACGCGGATATTCTTCGTAAAGTCCCGCGAAGGTAATTAATTCACCGGTTTTCTTCTTTTTTAGTATTTCGTTCACCTCTTTCACTGATTTTACAGCTTTATCATCCACATGGGTGATAATAAAACCCTCGCGCATGCCGCTGCGCTTCAGTTTTGCATCCAATTCTTTCACTTTTACACCACTGGTTATATCCAGTCGTTTAAGCACCTTACTATCCAAATCTTCCAACTCTAAGCCCAATGCAGCCACATCTGCTTTTTCTTCGCGCTTCACTGTGCCGGTTGTGCCTTCGCTATTCTTAAGCGTAACCGGAAGCACCAGCTCTTTTCCGTTTCGGTTTACTGTAACACGTACCTTATCGCCAGGCCGTTTACGACCGATGTATTCAATTAATGCGGTGTTTGATTTAATTTCAGTTTCGTCCAGCTTAACGATCACATCCCCTTCTTTGATGCCAGCAGATTTTGCAGCGCTCTTATCAGCACTTGCTCCAAAGCCAGCTACATAAGCACCTTCGTTTACAGCCAGGTTATTCTCTTTAACCAATGTATTGGTAACGCTGCTAACCTGAATACCTAACCAGCCGCGCTGTACCATTCCATATGCAATCAGATCCTCAGTAATTTTACTTACAATGTTAGCAGGAACAGCGAACCCATATCCCGAATAGGAACCCGTTGGACTGGCGATGGCCGTATTGATTCCAACAAGTCCGCCATTTAAATCAACCAGTGCACCCCCGCTGTTTCCAGGATTAATAGCCGCATCGGTTTGAATGAAAGACTCGATAGCGGTGCTTACATTCTGGTTGCCGTTGCGATTTTGCCGGTTAGAATTAATGATGTTGATGTTTCTTCCCTTTGCGCTGATAATACCTGCAGTTACCGTAGAGTTGAGGTTGAAGGGATTGCCAACAGCCAATACCCATTGACCTACTTTGGTTTGATCGGAATTTACAAAAGAAAGATAAGGAAGGTCGCTGGCGTTTACTTTGATTACTGCAAGATCGGTATCCGGGTCGGTGCCAATTACTTCAGCTTTTAATTCCCTGTTGTCCGATAGAGTTACCTGCACAATCTCAGAGCCTTCTACCACGTGGTTGTTGGTAACAATGTATCCGTCTTTATTAATAATTACCCCCGAGCCTGTACTTTGGCGGGGCATTTGATTTTCGAAGGGACTATCGAAAAAGAATTGACGAAAAGCATCAGGTATCTGGCTGTTATTGCCTGAACTTACCTCTTGTGTGGAGCGTATGTGTACTACCGCCTGCGTTACTTTCTCGGCCGTGCCTGTAAAATCAAGAGGCACCACTTCTCCCTTTTCATTTGTAGTGTAAGCTACCTGGCTAACGGGTAAACCAGTTACGTGTTCAATTTTTACTCCCTGTGCTTGTTGCTTTACGAAGCTTTGGGTGGCTACGATAGTTATCACACTTCCTAACACCGCAGCCAACAATAGTGATCCAAACCGTTTCATAATTACAATCTGTTTTTAGTTTTTAGAATAAATCTCATGCGGCACGATGAAGAGCAGCCGTCAAAAGTTTTAATAAGAGTTGTTAATTTTTTGCGAACAGTTCATTCTCGCGCCCTCACTCAAAATAGATGCTGGTGGATTTAAAAACGAATATTGATGGGTTTAAGGTTCATAAAACATCGATATTTTTTCATTTTTTTACAAGTTCTCCATTTTTGTACTCGTATTCAATGGTCATGTTTCCCTGCTGATCATACCACCGTGAAATGCCCTCGCGTATGCCATTCTTATAGCTGCTTTCTTCCATAACCTTACCATCGGCATAAAAGATTTTTACAGAACCTTCAAGTTTTCCATTGCTGTAAAACCGTTCTTCCTTTACCGTAGCATAATTATACTCTTTGTATTCGCCATGGCGCAAATTGTTGTGATGATTGATGCGTTTGGAGATTTGTCCATTCTCACTAAACTCAAGGTACACACCCTCCTTCTTCCCGTTAATGTACGTAGTAATGGATTTCGGCAACCCGTTGTTATGGTACTCTACCCACGAGCCTTCTCTCACATTATCCTTTAAGGTTCCTGTATTTACGGGCTTCCCTTCATTGTTGTTGAGTACAACCTGTGAAATACCGGGAGTATCAGTAAATTGTTCTTGTATTGCGCCCGGTGGAATTCCCGAATCGGTGGCGGTATCACCACTATTTTCAGCCACAGGAGAAGCCTGATTACAGGAGGTTATAAGCGCAACAGCAGAAACAAAAGCAACAAATCGTATAAGCACTGGTAAAATTTTTCTGCTAAATATATTACATAACTTTGCTTTTTGTCAAGACCTCAATTTACGTGAACATTCAAGGCGTTATTACATTAAAACAAGGACGCGATCATTCGGTAAAGCGTTTTCATCCGTGGATTTTTTCTGGTGCCATACAAACGGCTACGGAATCTTTGCAAGATGGCGATTGGGTGGAGGTAAAAGATGCCCGTAAAGCCACCGTGGGCTTTGGACACTTTCAAAAGGGAACGATAACCGTGCGGATGATAACATTTGGAGAAAAACCAAATACAGCTTTATACGAAAACAAAATTAAGAAGGCGCTGCAGGTTCGCGTAGAAGCCAATGTCATTTCCGATCAAACCAATGCATATCGTCTGGTTCATGGTGAAGGAGATGGTTTACCCGGATTGATTATTGATGTATATCATGATGTGGCAATTATCCAGGCCCACTCGGCAGGAATGCAGCGCGATAGAAAGCAAATAGCCGAAGCGATTAACAAAGCATTAACCGATTCGGGCTTTCGCAATTCGGCCATTTACTTCAAATCGATGCAGGAGAAATCGGAGAGCGAATACCTGATGGGTATGGCTGCCGTACCGCATGTGGTGCTGGAACATGACAACAAATTTTACATTGACTGGGAAGAAGGGCAGAAGACTGGATTCTTTTTAGACCAGCGCGAAAACAGAAACCTGTTGGGCGAAATGGCAAAAGGTAAAACTGTACTGAATACGTTTTGTTATACTGGAGGCTTTTCGGTGTATGCTTTGCAAAATGAAGCAAAGCTGGTGCACTCAGTCGATGCTTCTGAAAAAGCCATTGCGCTTACGCGGAAAAACCTGGAGTTGAATGGCTACGACCCCACCACCCATGCGTGTGTGGCGGAAGACACGTTTGATTTTCTGAAAGACAAAAAGGATGTATATGATCTGATCATTCTCGATCCGCCTGCTTTTGCCAAGCACAAAGACTCGCGCCACCAGGCAGTAAAGGGATATCAGCGCTTAAATGCCGAAGCAATGAAAATGATTAAACCGGGCGGTATCCTTTTTACATTCTCCTGCTCGCAGGTGGTGGACCGGCAGTTGTTTTACGATACCATTGTTTCGGCTGGCATACAGGCCGGGCGACAAGTAAAAGTATTGCACCACCTTTCGCAACCGGCAGATCATCCGGTGTCGCTTTACCATCCGGAAGGAGAATATTTGAAAGGGTTGGTGCTTTATGTGGAGTAGGTCTTAAGCGGAGTATATTTCGCTATCTTCTCAAAATCTTTATCGTTGTGAACAAGTTCTAACTTGAAATGAATTGCGTAAAAGGCAATCAGGCAATCGTTGGGTTTGCGAATGGTTACACCTTTATCCCGAAGTTGTCTATAAAGAATGGCTGATTGTTCCGCACAGAAGTATCCATCAAGATTTAAAAATTGACAAGTGATGAGTAAATCCTTTATTAAAACGGGATTATCTTCTTTATTAAGTCCTTGTAATATTTCCTGAAACACGGGCGGACACAAATGCACATTTACTGGATCGTACTCAGCTAAAAATTGGTCAAGCAAATCTGTTTTCGTAGACTTTTTACCTCTTAAGTAATCAACCCAGATTGTAGAGTCAAAGATCATCTACCCTCGCGCATTTTCATTAGATCTCCTTTCCATTTAACTTTTCCACGAAGAGATCTTAATTTTTGACGCTTTAACCAGTTGGCATGTGCAACCAATGCCTCTTCTACAGCCTCGCGTTTGGTTTTAGCCTGCCCAAACCGCATGATGTCTTCAATCAAATCATCGCGGAGTACAATATTGGTACGTGTTGTTTTCATACACACAAAATTAGCAAATTTATACACACGCTGGATGAGGAAAAAGAGCCTCGTTTGTACAAATGATTTTAGTTCATACAATAGTGGCTATCAGCGTAATCTGTGGCATAAATAATTAATGCCTGCGCATTTTAGAAAGCGTAGAGTCCAGCACAGATGCCATCTTATCGATAGCGCCACTAAATGCATCATCCAGATTAGCTGCATGATTGGTAGTAGTTACCGGGCTAAGGCCTTTTAGCTTTGCTTCAATCAGGCAACGCTTATCATCATCGCCACCTTTGGCGCCATTCTCATCGCTAAAGTGTACATCGATGCGGGTAATGTAATCGCTGAACCGATCGAACTCCGCTTCAAGCGTTTCGGTACAAAATGCAATCAACCGATTGCTGCCTTCAATGTGCCGGTCGGTGTTAACTTCTATTTTCATAATTCATTAAGGGTTTCAAAATCGGGCCCATGTTAGTAACAACTTTGCAAACTATCAAAAGGCTTCAAGCTTATCATACAAATTATTATTTCATCGTAGCCGGTGCAGGCTCCGGATGTTTCGCATACCGTTCAAAGAATTCTATTACACGCAGCAGGTGATCCATCATCCTTCCCGGGTTACCGCTACGGGTAAGTTCATGCCCTTCGCGCGGGTAGCGAATGTATTCCACCGGCTTGTTCAAAATCTTTAAACTCTTATACAACATTTCGGATTGAATAACCCCGGTGCGCAAGTCCTGGTCGCCATGGATAATCAATAGCGGGGTGTTGATCTTATCCACGTAAGTGAGTGGCGACTCTGCATCCAGCAAGGCTTTGGTTTCTTTCTCCCAGGGCCAGCCTCCAAAATTGGTTGGCACCAATCGCCAGGCGTTGCCTTCGCCCATAAAGGTGGTAAGTTCATACACGCCACGCTGTGCGTTGGCTGCTTTAAACCGATTGTCATGGCCTACAATCCACGCTACCATGTAGCCTGCGTAACTTCCTCCTTCTACAAACAACTGGTCTTTATCAATCCACGCGTGTTGTTTCATAGCTTCATCCAATGAAGCTAAAATATCTCCGGCAGGGCCAGTACCCCAATCTTTAAAGTTTCCTTTCTTAAACTTATCGCCATAACCGCCACTGCCACGCGGATTGCAATACACTAATCCATAACCCCAACTGTTTTCTAACTGATACTCGTGCCACATACTGAAAATGCCCGGCCCCCACATGGCCGAAGGGCCCCCATGAATGTTAAGAATGGTGGGATACCTGAGTCCGTCTTTTTTGTTGGCTGGCTCCTGCACCCAGTATTGAATCTTTGTTCCATCCGGACGAGTGAACCAATATTCTTTTGGTGTGCTGATGAGCCGGTTCTTTACCCAGCCTTCATTTAGTTGGGTAAGCTGGCGGTTGGATTTGTCTTTGAGGTTGTAGAGATATATTTCCCACGGGTTTTTGGTTTCGGTAAGCGCATACACCACTTTATCACCCCGCACATCAAAATCGTTTACTCCATTATCGTTTCCGAAAATTTTTGTAATGGCACCACCTTTAGCAGGAATACTAAACAATGGAATATCGCCTTCTGTTTGTGACGTGAAGTAGATGGTCTTTCCATCGGCCGACCAGATGTGTCTGCCGATGTCGCGATCGAGTGACGATGTTAAGATAGCGGGCTTACTACCGGAAACCGGAACAATCGCCAGGTTGGTTTGCGTGGCATGACGATTATCAATTGCGGTGGCATAGAAAGTTACCTGAGTGCCATCGGGCGAATACGTGGGGTTTGAAATACTGTAACCCGGCCAGGTTAAAAACTCTTTCGCTGCTTTTGTGGCAACATCAATTTTCCACAAGTCATTATCCGGCTCGCGGTCGGGATGAATTTTGTACACGCGCGAAGAACAAATAATGCTCTTCCCATCGGGCGACCAGCTTGCCGATTGAAAATCCTGAAAGCCTTGCGTTAGCTGCACATCCTTTTCATCGGAGCCAGGCGTTTTGATAAACAGGTGTGTAAAACTTTCTTCGGGGTTAAGGTTCAACTCTCCTTGCAGGTTCTGGCGTACCAACACACGGGGGTTGTTATCAAAGGTATTTTTGGCCAACCACGCCCGCACTTCTGTTAAAGAACCATCCGGACTGTTGGCAACACTTTTACGTTCATCCGCTTTCATGTTTTTGAAATTGGGCTCATCACCTTGTGTGCGGCCGGGGCGTTCATAAACCCAGGGGGTTTGGCCCTCAATTTTAGAAAACGGAATGCTGGCTGAGTACAAAATCTTTTTTCCATCCGGGCTCCATTGCGGATTGCCGGCACCATATTCTGATTTTGTTATGGCATGTGCTTCACCTCCGCTTAAAGGAAGCAACCAAAGCTGTGATTTATCTCCATCGGCACGAACAAAAAGAATTTGTTTTCCATCGGGGCTCCACTGGGGTGAGCCATCGCTCCGGTCGCCAAAGGTTAACTGCACGGGTTCTGATTTGCCAACCAGATCCAACAGGTAAAGATGCCGGGTATAATAATATTCATTTTCATTTTTAACGGCTTTGCGACTAACCACTGTTACCGCTTTGGTGCCATCGGGCGAAATCTGAATTTGATTGGTGGTGGCTATCTTCATTAAATCGGAGGCCACAACGGGTGTTTTACTTTGGCTATAGCCGGACACAACAACCAGCACCAGCACAAATATTTTTAACAGTTTCATAGAAATAGAATTATGAAGGTTGAAGATGCGGAAAAAGAAAACACCCCAAAAGCATTTTGGGATGAGTGGAGGAAAGCGGCCTGTGCTTAATTGGCAGATATCATTGTTAGAATTTCATCCACATATTCGCGGGAGTTGCTCAGGCGGGGCACTTTATTCTGGCCGCCCAGTTTGCCACGTTTTTTCATCCAGTTATAAAATGTTCCTTCGCTTACAGCGTGTATGGTGGGTGCTACCAGGGCAATGTCATGGGTGCGTTTGGCATCGTAATCGGAGTTTACTTTGCGCAATGTTTCGTCCAATACACTTCTGAATTCGTCTAAATCCCTGGGCTTTACTCTAAACTCAATAATCCACTCGTGGCCGCCTCGTTTTGATTTTTCGAGATAGATGGGTGCGGCAGTGAAGTTATCGATTACAGCGCCAGTTTGTTCACACGCTTTGGTAATTGCCGTTTCGGCATTTTCAATGATAACCTCCTCGCCAAATGCATTTATAAAATGTTTGGTGCGGCCAGAGATTCGGATGCGGTATGGTGAAACCGAAGTGAACTTAACAGTATCGCCAATATTGTAGCGCCATAAGCCGGCATTGGTGGTAATCAGCATGGCGTAGTTTTTACCCACTTCTACATCGGCCAGCGAAATTGCTTCTGGATAGTGGTTATCGAGCTGATCGGTTGGGATAAATTCATAGTACACACCATAGTCCAGCATAAGTAACAGATCTTCCGAATTGGGTTGATCCTGAATACCAAAAAAACCTTCGCTTGCATTATAGGTTTCCCAATACTTCATGTTATCGCTTGGAATTAATGAGCGGAACAAGTTGCGATAGGGTTTAAAGGCTACTGCACCATGAAAGAAGACTTCGAGGTTGGGCCAAACTTCGAGTATAGAACTTTTGTTTTCTTTTTTAAGAATGTACTGCAACAGCAAGACGGTCCATGTGGGCACTCCTGCAATGTTGGTTACATTCACATCCATGGTTTCGCGCGCAAGCCGTTCTATTTTTTCTTCCCAGTTGGGCATAAGCGCTACTTCCAAACTTGGGGTGCGAATGAACTGCGCCCAGGGGGGCAGGTTTTGCATAATTACAGCCGACACATCGCCATAATGCGAAGATGCGGTTGGCTCAAATTCATTTACCTGTGAGCTACCCCCTACGGCCAGGTTTTTACCGGTAAATATTTTGGTGTCGGGGTAGTTGTTTACATAGATAGACAACAAGTCTTTGCCGCCTTTAAAGTGGCACTCTTCCAGGGCTTCACTTGTAACCGGAATAAATTTGCTACGTGCATTTGTTGTGCCACTGGATTTTGCAAACCACTTAACTTCTGAGGGCCACAATACGTTTTGCTCTCCGCGCATTAAGCGTTCGATGTAGGGAAACAACTGCTCGTAGGTATGAACAGGAACCCTGCGCTTGTAATCTTCATAGTCAACCAAATCATCGAAAGCGTATTTCTGACCAAACTCAGTATAGCGTGCTGTGTTCAGTAATTTTTTCAGCACTTCATCCTGAACATCGTGCGGGTACTTTTTAAACAATTCAATCTGGTGAATGCGTTTTTTCATTACCCAGGTGAGGATGGAGTTCAGGATTTGCATAGGTTGTCTCAAAAATAGAGCAGGCTGGCCGATTAGCAAAACCTAATGATTAACAGCTTGCGACCTGCGCAGCTGAAAGTTTTGGCCCAGGTAAACTTTGCGCACCATGGGGTCATCGGCTAACTCCTGGGCTGTACCCGCTTTAAAGAGTTTGCCCTCCACCATTAAATATGCGCGGTCGGTAATTGAAAGGGTTTCGTCCACATTATGATCGGTAATCAGAATACCAATGTTTTTCTTTTTTAGCCGCGCAACAATACCCTGAATTTCTTCTACGGCAATCGGGTCAACTCCGGCAAAGGGTTCGTCCAGCAAAACAAAACTTGGATCAACGGCCAGCGCCCGCGCTATTTCAGTGCGTCTCCGCTCGCCCCCCGAAAGCACCACGCCTTGATTTTTTCGAACATGCGTAAGGCTAAATTCTTCCAGAAGTTTTTCAACTTTTTCTTTACGGGCAGCCTTGGTCATGTTGCGCATTTCGAGTGGTGCCATAATGTTTTCTTCCACGGTAAGTTTCCGAAAAACCGAAGCTTCTTGTGCCAGATAACCAATACCTAATTTGGCCCGCTCAAACATGGGCAAGTTTGTAATGTCTTGCTGATCGAGAAAAATTTTTCCCTCGTTGGGTTTAATTAACCCAACGATCATATAAAAACTGGTTGTTTTGCCTGCACCATTAGGGCCAAGTAAGCCAACAATTTCTCCCTGCTCCACAAATACAGAAACGTTGTTTACAACAGTTCTTTTTTTGTAACGTTTAATCAGGTTGTCGGCTCGCAAAATCATGGTTAATCAAATTTAAGGTCCTTAACCCGCAGTTGCATGGAGGTAAGTCCATTGTAAGAGTTTTCGTCAAACGTAAATGCCATTCTAAAAGTAAGCCCGCCTGCGAGAGCCTCGTAGTGTTCCATAGCATCAAATGCCACCACACTAAATACAGATTCGTTGCCTTCCTGCCCCGCCAGAAAGCGAACGTGCCGGTCTTTAAAACTACTAAGGGCATTTTGTACAAATACCCCTTTAGCCTCGAAAACCGGTTTATGATTTTCCGGACCAAAGGGGGCCATCTGCTTCAGCACATTATTAAACTTAGTATTGAGGGCATCGAACTGAACAGGGGTGTCTATTTCAACAATAGGAGTAAGCATTTCTTCGGTAAGATTTTGTGCCACCACTTCTTCAAATCGTTGCTGAAAAGCTGCCAGGTTCGATTTGTTCATGGTTAACCCCGCTGCATATTTATGACCACCAAATTTCTCTAGCAGGTCGCTGCAGGCATGAATGGCTTGGTATAAATCAAAGTTTTGAACACTGCGGGCCGAACCGGTTATCTTATCGTTCGATTCAGTCAGGATGATTGTAGGCCTGTAATATTTTTCAACACACCGGGCTGCTACAATTCCGATTACGCCTTTGTGCCAGGTTTCTTTAAACAACACGGTTGATTTGGCATTGCGCAGTTGTTCATTTGATTCAATCATCGCGATGGCCTCTTCGGTAATGCTTAGATCAAACTCTCTGCGCAAGTCGTTTTTCAGGTTTACTTTCTCGGCAAGTTCATTTGCTTCTTCCAACGTGTTGCAGATTAATAACTCGACAGCTGCCCGTGCATGGGCTACCCGCCCCGCAGCATTTATTCGCGGGCCAAGCGTAAACACAATACCCGAAACATCAAGGTCGGTTTTAATGCCGGCAATATCTTTTAATGCCTGCAAGCCGGGCCGTGGTGATTGATTGAGTTTTTGTAAACCAAAATGGGCTAACACCCGATTTTCACCATTGATAGGAACAATATCAGAAGCAATGCTTACCACCACCAGATCAAGATATTGATAGGCATCTTTCGGATTGCCATAGCGTGTGGAATATGCCTGTACCAGTTTAAAGCCAAGCCCGCAACCGCTTAATTCATTAAAGGGATAAGAACAATCTTCGCGTTTCGGGTCGAGTACAGCTACGGCATTTGGAATTTCGCCTCCGGGCAAATGGTGATCGCAAATAATAAAATCAATGCCTTTGTGCCGCGCTAGTGTTACCATATCCGAGGCTTTGATGCCCAGGTCCAGCGCTACGATTAAACTAAAGTTATTTTCTTCAGCCCAGATAATTCCTGCTTCGGAAACACCGTAGCCTTCTGCATACCGATCGGGGATATAAAAATCGCAATGCGGATAAAAATTTTTAAGATAACTATATACCAGTGCCACGGCTGTGGTTCCGTCCACATCGTAATCGCCATAGATTAAGATTTTCTCCTGCTTGTCAATCGCTTGTTTCAGACGCTCAACAGCCTCGTGCATATCGGTAAGCAAAAACGGATCGTGCAGGTGATCTAACGATGGCCGGAAGAACTCTTTGGCTTTATCAAAATCGCAAATGCCGCGTTGCCACAATACGGTGGCCAGATAGGGATTAACATTAATGGCTTTAGTGAGCGCTTCTAATTCAGAAGGGGGCGGTGTGGGTTTATATAGCCAGCGTTTTTCCATTGGTTAATTCCGGGTGAAGGTAACAATACCATTTTTGCCAGTCACACCTTCTTCGCCATGGCTTCCTCTTATTCCATTGCGGCCATCTCGTAGCGGCCCTAATCCGGCCAAACCACCTCGTCCTGCTTCGCCCCCCATTCCACCAAAGCCGGCATAATTCTTTATGTATAATTTACTTCCCAACCATACCTGGTAATCGGGGCAACGCTTGCATTGCAAGGTAAAGTTACCGCCATTGCCGCCATTGCCTCCCCGCATTCCATTGCCTCCCTGGCCCCCATCACCCCCGGGGCAAACGCGTGTGCCGGGGCCACCGCCCCCGCCTTGCCCGCCATCGCCTCCATCCCCGCCATCGCCTCCGTTCAGGTTAATTGTCAGGTTGCCTTTAATCTGAATGTCATCCGAGTAAAAAAATAAGTTGGTTCCGGTTTCACCGTTGGCTCCGTCTTCGGCATCGCCACCCGGATTTGCCTGCCGGCAGGGGCTTAGCTGATCTGCGCCCGCGGTTCCGTTTGTTCCATCAGTTCCCCTTTTACCGCTTCCTTCTATAGTGCAACCATTGCCAATGCTGGCAATGCGGGCGTGGATGTAGTTATCTGTTTTGTTACGATTTAAGATGATATGCGAGGAATCGCGCATAATGAGCGTATCCACCACCAGAATGTCGGAACCCTCCAGCTGGTAACGTTGACCGCGTTCAAGCACCAGTTTTTCCAAACGAATCTGAGCAGTAGCACCAAGACTAAGTACGCTCAGAAAAAGACCACACACCAGTTTCAACATCGGGCAAAAATAAGAATAGAATTGGGGTAAAAAAGAAAGGCCCCGCTATAGCGAGGCCTTTCTGCAAGAAACATACCGGTATTATTTGCCAGTTGCTTCTTTTTCGGCTACTACGCCTTCCAATACATCTTTGATTTCCACACGCTGGCCATCCTTATAGGGCACAATCCAGGCGTCTTTCACGCCCATTTCGCGCATGTATTTTTTGAATTTATCAGCCTCCCAATAATCGCGGAAGATACCAATGGTAAATTTTTGTTCGCCCTTTTCAGTTGCTTCGCCACCAAAGTTGGGGTTGTTTTCGAAGTACTTGCTCAGGTCTTTGTTTTTGAAAGCTCCGATCTGCACTTTAAACACCACTCCTTTTGAAAAATCCATGGAGGTAGATGGAGGTGCGGCCTTTAGTTGATCCAGTTCAGCTTTAGCTGAGGTTAAATCGCCACGCATGCGCGATAATTGATCCTCCAGTTCAGCAATTCGGGTGTTCTTCTGGCTGATCTGGGTGTTAAGCGTGCTTACCTGACCTTTTAACGAGGCATTGTCGCTATCAGCCGTCTGCTTGGCTTCGGTAAAGGTTTTTAGGTTAGACGGGTTCTTGGCGTATTCTTTGGCTTTCTTTTTCCATTCCTTCTTCTCTGCTTTAGAGAGTTGGGCGAAAACTTGCATGCCGGAAAAAATCAGCGCCAGGCAAAGTAGGGCTACTTTAGTTTTCATTTTGATTTGGGTTGTGTTGGTTTAAATATGAGGTTAAAAGTAAGAAAATAATTTGAAAATGATGATTACAGAGCGCTTTTGTGTGGGCAAAGCGTAGGTTCACCGCCTTCATGTACAGCAATGGGGAGCAGAAATCTGAATATAAAATTTATTACACCATCTTCTCCGGCCGCACCCATTGATCAAACTGCTCGGAAGTAACCAAGCCTAATTCAATAGCAGCTTCGCGCAATGTTTTATTTTCTTTATGGGCCTTCTTGGCAATTTTGGCAGCGTTATCGTACCCAATGTGTGAGTTGAGAGACGTTACCAACATCAATGAGTTTTCCATGTGTTGTTTAATGATGGAAAGGTTGGGCTCAATACCTACCGCACACTTATCGTTAAACGAAACACAGGCATCGCCAATTAAACGTGCAGATTGCAGTACGTTGGCTGCAATAACGGGTTTGAACACATTCAACTCAAAATGGCCGTTGGATCCACCTACCGATACGGCAACATCATTGCCTATTACCTGTGCACAAACCATGGTTAATGCTTCGGGTTGGGTAGGGTTTACTTTGCCCGGCATAATAGACGAACCCGGTTCATTATCCGGGATAATAATTTCACCAATACCTGAGCGTGGGCCTGAACTTAACATGCGGATGTCGTTACCCACTTTCATTAGCGCTACCGCAGCCCGCTTCAATGCACCGCTCAGTTCTACCATGGCATCGTGGGCAGCCAGTGCTTCGAACTTATTAGGAGCCGTTACAAACGGATAGCCGGTTAATGTGGCAATGTGTTTGGCCACCAGCACATCGTATCCTTTGGGCGTGTTAAGCCCGGTGCCTACTGCGGTGCCACCTAATGCCAATTCTTTCACAACTTCCAACGCGTTGTTAATGGCGCGCATGCTGTTATCGATCTGTTGTACATAACCACCAAACTCCTGCCCTAGGGTTAGCGGGGTGGCATCCATAAAGTGCGTGCGGCCGGTCTTTACGATGTTTTTATATTCTGCCGATTTTTTTGCGAGTGTGTCCCGCAGTTTCTTCATCCCCGGAAGGGTAATTTCTACCACCTGCTTGTAAGAAGCAATGTGCATGGCCGTAGGAAATGTATCGTTACTGCTTTGCGATTTGTTTACATCATCATTGGGGTGCAGCACTTTTTTCTCATCTGTCAGTTTGCCCCCACTAATTACGTGGGCCCTGTAGGCAATTACTTCGTTTGCATTCATATTGCTTTGGGTACCCGAACCGGTTTGCCAGATCACCAATGGAAACTGATCGTCTAACTTGCCGGCAATAATTTCATCGCACACCTTGGCTATTAAATCTTTCTTTTCGGCAGGTAATACACCCAGTTCAAAATTGGTGATGGCCGCAGCTTTTTTCAGGTAACCAAAAGCATAGATAATTTCTTTGGGCATGCTGGCCTCGGGCCCGATTTTGAAATTGTTGCGCGAGCGTTCAGTTTGTGCACCCCAATATTTATCGGCTGGCACTTGTACTTCGCCCATGGTGTCTTTTTCTATGCGATAGCTCATATCTG
>Ga0209096_1003381_pt1 | contig 13966 bp, 14 predicted proteins | sample AD_UKC034_MetaG_FD_184407 | JGI IMG/M metagenome (GOLD analysis project Ga0209096, IMG submission 184407) | Active sludge microbial communities of municipal wastewater-treating anaerobic digesters from USA - AD_UKC034_MetaG (SPAdes) (version 2) | ecosystem: Engineered > Bioreactor > Anaerobic >... | reverse complement strand
CGGGATTTTCCCCTTTCGTGGAGGGAACCGTGGCGACCACAACGGCGGCTCCCGTTTTTGAAAGCAGTTCCCCGGCCAGCCGCTCCATGGCCTCCCGGTAGGGAGCGGGGATAATTCCGGCAAAATCGTTGACCGCGCCCCGAGGTGAGGGAAAAGCTGCATTCTCCGCCCCGTCCCGGGACAGGGGAAAAAGGAACAGGAAGGCCAGGACGAAGGGAGGAACGATTCGTAAAAAAACGCTCAAAGATGGATCTCCGTTGTCTGGGAGAGGGCGAAACAGTCCAGTGCCCCCTTCTTTTCCTCGATGATCCTCCGGCAGTTCGTGATGATTCCGTCCAGGGCGTTGTCCGTTCTGTCCTGATTGTGGTGGAAGAGCCCGAGGTTCCTGACGCCGGCGGCCAGGGCGAGGCGAAGGGCGTCCTGGTACGTGGAGTGTCCCCAGGTCCTCGTTTTCTCATATTCCTCTTCGGTGAACTCGGCGTCGTGGATGAGAAGGTCCGCCCCCCGTGAGAAGTCCCTGTAGGCCTCGAAGGAAAGGGCTCCCGGGTGACTGTGGGAAAGTTCATTGTCCGTCAGGAAAACGAATCGCCTGCCCCCTTCCTCGAAACGGAAACCCAGTCCCTGGTTCGGGTGGCTGAGGGGGATTGGGGTGACCGTGACCGGTCCGATGGAGAAGGGATGACGGCAGATCTCGTGAAAGGCGATCCGCCCCTTGATGTCACGGAACGCCACGGGGAAATAGGGGGCCTCCATGACCCGTGAAATCATACGGCCAAGGGAATCGCCGGTGTATGAACAGCCGTAAACGTCGACCTCCGTCCGGGACAGGTAAAGGGGCTTGAAGAAAGGAAACCCCATGAGATGATCCCAGTGGGCATGGGTGAAAATCATGACATAACGGGAAGACGTCTCCGTCATGAGCTGATTTCCGAGGCGGCGCAGGCCCGAGCCGGCGTCGACGAGGATGATGTCGTTGTCCCGGCTTCGGATTTCCAGGGCCGTCGTGTCCCCGCCATACCGGAGATAGGCGCTTCCCGATACGGGGATGGAACCGCGGGCTCCCCAGCAGCGGACGATCATGGGATTCTCCCGTTACGAAGCAGGGCTTCTGTGATATTCCGAACCATGGCCCCCTTATACGATTGAATCGGTGGAATTGCAACGTGCCTTCGGGATTTTTTTCCTGCCGGGCGTTTGCCTGCCCTTGTTTCCATCCGTTTTAATCTTGACAGGACCGGGAAAGTGATATAGATGTTTTCGCTCTCATGAAATTCCGGATGACGACGAATGAAGGAGGATGTTCTTGGCTAACCACAAATCAGCGATCAAACGGAATCGCCAGTCGGAAAAGAAACGGGCCCGCAACGCCTCGGTGAAGTCTCAGGTTAAAACGCGGGTCAAGGCCGTTCTCAAGGCCGTCGAGGATAAAGACCGTTCCGAGTCCGTTGCGTCCCTCAAGACGGCGATTTCACTTATCGGCAAAGCCTCGTCGAAAGGCGTTCTTCACAAAAATAACGCCGCTCGAAAGATTTCCCGCCTGACGCGGCGCGTGAACGCCCTCACCGAAACCTCAGAATCCTGAGGCCATCAGCCGGCAGGCCCGTTCCGCCAGGTTTTCGGCCAGTTCCTTCAGGGCCGCCCGGCGGTTTTGTTCCGTCCGGCGGGTGTCGCGGCTGACAACATAGGTTTCCGTTCCCGACTGGTTTTCTCCGGACCACAGGACGGCGCCGTCCCGGCGTTTTTCGAGGACCAGATCCACCGACAGCCTGATGCGGTTTTCCCGGGCAAAGTTCCCTTCACCGTAAGAAACGGGATAGGTTTCGTACGACCTGATGCGACACCGCAGCAGCAGGTCCGCTTCCGTCCTCCCGGCGGCAAGCTGAAAACGGTTTCCCCTGCGCAACTCGAGGATCATGGCCTCCCGAAGGATGTTTCCCAGGGCGGGCTCGTCCGTTCGATTGGGAAAGGGTGAAACGAAAACGGACCTGAAGGATGGGTCGACCCCGGTTTCTTCGGGAGCGAAACGGTATCCGCAGCCTCCGGAAACGGACAGGCACAGGATGAAAAAAAAAGCGGCTGTGCGTATGAGCGCTTTTTCGGCCTTTTTCTTCATGGCTTTACGGAACGTCCCGGGGCGGGCGCCACGACGGGGACCTTTCAACGGAAGGAGCCTGGCGGCGGGAACCATCACGCTACGACGATGTTGACCAGCTTCTTGGGAACGTAAATCACTTTCCGCACCGTTTTTCCCTCGATGAACCTTTTCGCCGCTTCGTCCTGAAGGGCCCGTTCCTTGATGGCCTCATCCCTTTCGTCGGCGGGAACCACGAGCCGGCTTCGGAGTTTTCCATTGATCTGAATGACGATGGTGATTTCCTCGTCCTGGGCGGCGTCGGCATCGAAGGAAGGCCAGGGGGATTCGGAAAGCGCCGCGGTGCCGCCGAGAATCCGCCACAGCTCTTCCGTCATGTGGGGAACGAAGGGATTCAGAAGGATGATCACCGTGCGGACAGCTTCCCCGACGAGGGCCAGGGCCCGGGTGTCGTCGTTGGAAGGGCGGGGGAACTGGTAAAGGGCGTTCACGAGTTCCATGACGGCGCTGATGGCCGTATTGAAGTGGAATCGCTGCTCGATGTCCTCCGTGACTTTCCGGATCGTCTGGTGTGTTTTTCTTCGAAGGCTTTTCAGATCCTCGGGGAGATCGCCCCACGCCGTCGAAGGAGGCAGCTCCCGGATCTCATCGACATAATCCATGACCAGCCGCCAGACTCTTCCCAGAAAACGAAAGGCCCCTTCCACGCCCTGGTCACTCCATTCCAGGTCCTTCTCCGGGGGAGAGGCAAAGAGGCAGAAAAGACGGGCCGTGTCGGCACCGTATTCCCCGATCAGATAATCGGGATCGACGACGTTCTTCAGGGATTTGGACATTTTTTCCGTTTTCCCGATCTGAACGGGGCCGTCGCAGAGGGTGCACCGGTCGTTTTTCACCTGGTCCGGGTAAAGATAGCCGTGCTTTTTGCAACGCATGGTTTCCTTGCACACCATGCCCTGGGTGAGAAGGTTCAGAAAGGGCTCGTCGAAGTCGAGGACACCGAAGTCCCGGAGCATTTTCGTGTAAAATCGGGAATAGAGGAGATGAAGGATGGCATGTTCGATGCCGCCGATGTACTGGTCCACGGGCATCCAGTAAGAAACCTTTTCCCTGTCGAGCCCGGGCTTTTCGTCGAAGTCGGCGCAGCAGAAGCGGTCGAAGTACCAGGAGGACTCGACGAAGGTGTCCATGGTGTCCGTTTCCCGCCTGGCGGGGCCGCCACAGCCGGGGCAGGCGGCCTTCACGAAGGCCTCGTTCCGGGCCAGCGGGGAGCCGCCCTCGCCGGTGAGTTCCACCTCCATGGGCAGAAGAACGGGCAGGTCCGACTCGGGAACGGGGACGGTGCCGCACTTTTCACAATAGACAACGGGAATGGGGGCGCCCCAGTACCGCTGCCTTGAAATGCCCCAGTCCCGGAGCCGGTACTGAACGGTCCGGCGTCCCCGGCCCAGGGATTCGAGATGGTCGGCGATCACGTCGAGGGCCTCCATGTTCGGAAGGCCGTCGAAAGGACCGGAATTCACGAGGATGCCTTCGTCCACGTAGGCTTCCGTCATGGTGCCGGCGTCGAGGGGGTTCTCGGGGTTATCGATGACCACGACGAGATCCAGGCCGTATTTCCTGGCAAACTCGAAATCCCTCTGGTCATGGGTAGGCACGGCCATGACGCAGCCCGTCCCGTACTCGGCGAGGACGAAATTGGCCGCGTAAATGGGCATTTTCCAACCCGTCACGGGGTTGAGGCACCAGGCGTCGAGAAAGACCCCTTCCTTTTCGTAATAATCGGAGGTCCGCATGAGCCTGTCCTGGCGGTTCACCCGGTCCACGAACTCGCGGACCTCCCGCTCCACCCCTTTCCCCCGGGCGAGTTCCATGACCAGGGGATGTTCTGCCGCGACGAGCATGAAGGTGGCCCCGAAAATCGTGTCCTGCCGGGTAGTAAAGACCTTGATGGCTTTATCAGGGCCGTCCGCCATGGGGAAGTCGATTTCACAGCCGAGGCTTTTGCCGATCCAGTTCCTCTGCATGGTGAGGACCCGTTCGGGCCAGCCGGGCAGCCGATCGCAGTATTCGAGAAGTTCGTCCACGTAGGCGGTGATCCGGAAGAACCACTGCTCCAGGTGTTCCTGGATAACCTCCGTCCCGCAGCGCCAGCAGGCGCCGCTTTCCACCTGCTCGTTGGCCAGGACGGTCTTGCACTGGGAACACCAGTTGACGACGGAAGCCCTCTTGTAGGCGAGCCCCTTCTCGAACATCCACAGGAAGAAAAGCTGCTCCCACCGGTAATAGCCTGGGTCGCAGGTGGCCAGTTCCCTGTCCCAGTCGTAGCTGAAACCCATCCGTTTCAGCTGTTTCTTCATGGCCTCGATGTTGTCGCTGGTCCACGTGGCGGGATGAATGCCCCGCTCAATGGCGGCGTTTTCAGCGGGCATGCCGAAGGCGTCCCACCCCATGGGATGAAGGACGTTGAACCCCCGCATTTTCTTGTATCGGGCCACCACGTCCCCGATGGTGTAGTTCCGGACATGGCCCATGTGGATTTTTCCCGACGGGTATGGGAACATTTCCAGGAGGTAATACTTTTTCTTCCCCGGATCTTCACTGACTTTGAATGTTTTCCGATCCTCCCATGTTTTCTGCCAGTTTTCCTCGATGGCGTGGGGCGTGTATTTCCTCTCCATGGCGGTTTCCCTCTTTTTCACTCTGGCTTTTTTTCACGGAGCCGTCGGGCAATTTTTTCAGGAAGGGGCGGCTCGGTCTGGGTTTCCGGGCGTTTAGACCGCTGTCCCGGGGTCTTTTCTCTCACCGCTTGGGATTATCATTTAATCCCCCTTCTTTCAATCCTATTTTTTCCAGAATTCGGGGGTGAGAAGAACGAGAATCGTGTATATTTCGAGCCTTCCGGCGATCATGCAGAAAGACAGGATCCCCTTGACGGGACCGGGAAGGTCCGCGTAGGTGGACGACGGGTTGACGAGACCGAAACCGGGTCCCACGTTACCCATGGTGGCGGCAACGGAGGAAAAGGCCGTCAGGGGGTCCAGCCCGAAAAGGAGAAGGAGGATCGTCGCGATGACGGTCATGGAAAGATAGAGAATGAAGAAACCCCAGATGCTGGCCATGGTCTCGGGATAGACGATCCGCTTTCCGAGCTTGACGGCGGAGACGGCGTGGGGATGAACGAGGCGGTAGAGTTCCATGGAACTGTGCTTAAATATGAGAAGAATCCGGAGGCACTTGATGCTTCCCCCCGTGGATCCCGCCGAACCGCCGACGAACATGAGCAGGATGAGGATGAACCGGGAAAGGCTGGGCCAGTTTGCGTAATTGTCCGTGACGAATCCCGTGGTCGTCATGATGGAAACCACCTGGAAGAGGGCGTAACGGAAGCTTTCCACGAGGCCGTCGAAGACCGCCTTCCAGAGGTCGAAGGTCACCAGAAGCGTTCCCGCGAGAAGAAGGACCAGATAGAATCGAAGCTCGCCGTTTTTTAAAACGGAACGGAAATCCCCGAGCAGGAGGGCGTGGTGAAGGGTGAAATTGACCCCGGCGATGATCATGAAAAGGGTGATGACGCCGTCCACATAGGGGCTGTGGAAGTAGGCTATGCTGGCGTCGTGGGTGGAGAAGCCGCCGGTGGCCATGGTGCAGAAGGTGTGACAGAGAGCTTCGAAGGGATCGAGACCCCCGAAGAGAAGAAGAACGAATTCGGCCGTGGACAGAATGACATAGACGCTCCAGAGGGTCCGGGCCGTTTCGGTGATCCGCGGGGTGAGCTTGTCCTTGACGGGGCTCGGCATTTCCGCCTTGTAGAGCTGCATGCCGCCGACACCGAGAAGAGGAAGAATGGCGATGGAAAGAATGATGATGCCCATTCCGCCGAGCCACTGGGTCATGGAACGCCACAGAAGAATCCCGTGGGGGAGGCCGTCGATGCCCGTGAGAATGGTGGCGCCGGTGGTGGTGAATCCCGAGACGGACTCGAAGAAGGCGTCGGTGAATCCCGGAATGACCCCGTGAATGAGGTAGGGGAGGCTGCCGACAATTCCGGCGAGAAGCCATCCCGCCGCCACGATGAAAAAGCCTTCCCGATGGTTCAGCGTGGTTTCTCCCGGGGAACGGCTGATGAAATAGAGAAACCCGCCGGAAGAACAGGTGATGAACATGGAAACGGCGAAAGCCTCCACGTCCGGGTCCCCGTAAGCGAGAGACCAGGCGAGGGGCAGGAGCATCATGAGTCCCAGGAAGAAAAGGAAAGCCCCGAGGATGAAGAGGATCTTGGCTGGCTTCATGCGAAGTAATCGAGCTTGACGGTCAAAAACTTTTCCATCTGGGGGATGACGGACCGAAGGGTGAAGAGAATGACCCGGTCGCCGGGCTCGATGACCGAATCCCCCCAGGGAATCCTGACTTTGTCGTTCCGCAGGATGGCGCCGACGATGGCCCCCTTGGGAAACTTGATGTTCTTGAGGGGTTTTTTGGTGATTTCCGACGTCTCGAGGGCGATGAATTCCACCGCTTCCGCTTTTTCGTCCCGCAGCGGGGTGGCCGAAATGATCTTTCCCTTCCGGATGAAGTGCAGGATCTTGCTGATCGTGGCCTGCCGGGGGTTCATGACGGCGTCAATGCCCACGAAGGGCACCAGGTGGGTGTAATCGACCCGGTTGATGAGAGCGATGGCTTTCCGGGCGCCCAGCTGCTTGGCCAGGAGGGCTCCCAGGATGTTGGCCTCCTCGTCATTGGTCACGGCGATGAAATAGTCGGCGTCCTGGATGTTTTCCTCCTTCAGGAGGTCCTGGCTCGTGCCGTCGCCGTGAAGGATCACCGCCTTGTCGAGGACCGAGGCGAGATAGTCGCAGCGGTCCTGCCGCTTTTCCACGATTTTGAGAAGGAGTCCCTTTTTTTCAAGGGCTTCCGACAGCATGAGAGCCGTGTTGCCCCCGCCCATGATGAAAACTCTCTGGGGCGGGGCCATGTCCTTACCGAAAAAACGCAGGATATTTCTTACGTTCTGGGATTCGGACAGGACGAAAAGGTAATCGTTTTCCTGGAGAACCGTCTTTCCCGTGGGAACGATGGGTTCCCCGTTCCGGGTGATGGAAGCCACCAGGAAATCCTGGGCGCCCCAGCTGTTCTTCACGTCCCGGAGCTCCTTTCCCAGGGCTTCGCACTTTCCGTTGACGTAAAAGGCGGCGAGCTTGATCCTTCCCTCGGCGAAATCGATGATTTCCGACGCGCCCGGAAATTCCATGAGGCTGATGATGCTCGTCACCGCTTCCCGCTCCGGGTTGATGCAAAGATCGATGCCCAGGTGGTTCCTGTCGAAAATCTTCGTGTCTCTGTTGAGATCGGGATTCCGGATACGGGCGATTTTCAGGATCGCCCGGGACTGGACGGCGGCGAGAAGGCAGGCGACGATGTTCGTTTCGTCGCTGTCCGTGACGGCGACGATCATGTCCGACTGGTCAAGGCGCGCTTTTTTCAGGATGTCGGGGCTGCTGCCGCTGCCCTGGAGGGTCTGGACATCGATGTTCTCCGCCACCTCCTTGAGGCGCTCCTCGTTCCTGTCGATGATGACGACGTCGTTGCCCTCCCGGGACAGGATGTCCGATATGTTGTATCCCACTTCCCCGGCGCCGATGACGATAATTCTCATGACCGATCCCTCGTCGTCACTGATGAATGCGGATGGCGGACGCCCTTTCCGAAGCCCCTTTCAGCCGGTTCACCCCGGCCAGGATTTCATCCCCGAGATTCGCCGGGTGGGCGATACAGGTGATGTCCACGGGAATTTGACGGTCGACCCCGGCATAGCTCTCGATCAGGCCTGACAGGGCGCAGGCGGTCATTTCGGATGGGGGCAGGGGCACGGGGAAGGTTCCCGTCATGTGGCAGGCGACGCGGCAGATGCCGGCGGCCGAGAGGGCGGCGCCCATGTCCCGTCCCAGGGAGCGCATCCGCTCCTCCGTCAGGTCTTCCCGGTTTCCCATGCCGAAGAGGAAGAGTTTTCCGCAGCCGATCCGGTAGGGGGTGAAAAGGACCCGTTCCAGGAATTTTCCCGTGATCACGCCGCCCGACATGTACCGGGAGATGAGGCCGTTCATCCGCCAGTCCACGTTTCCGCAGAAGCCCCTCGGGGGTCTCTCGTCGGAATAGAAGGTAACGGCGAGCCCCTCGTGTTCCAGCTCTTCAACGGGCGCCGATGATATCCTGATGTCCATGGTTCTCCTGCAGGTTGCCGAAAAGGGCATCGAGGATACCGTTGATGAAGGAACCGGAGTTTTCCGTTCCGTATTCCTTTCCCAGGTCGATCGCCTCGTTGATGGCCACCTTCGGCGGGATGTCCCGGCAGTAGAGGAGTTCAAAGACGGCCATTCTGAGGATGTTCCGGTCCACGATGGCCATCCGTTCCATGGACCAGTTCGAGGAAACCCCCCGAATGCGTTCGTCGATGGCGTCCCGGTGTTCCCGCGTCCCCTCGATCAACCGGGCGCAGAAAGGGCGCGCGTAGTCGGGGGCGTCGAAATGTTCCCAGAAGAGATCCATGGCCTCTCCCGGGGGAAGTCCCGTGACATCGATCTGGTAAAGAACCTGAAGGGCGATTTCCCGTGCCTTCCTTCTTCGTCCCATTGCTTCTCCGCGTGTTACAGGAGCTTGAAAAGATTGGCCATTTCAATGGCCGACAGGGCGGCGTCCCACCCCTTGTTTCCCGCCTTCGTTCCCGCCCGCTCGATGGCCTGCTCGATGGTGTCCGTCGTGAGTACGCCGAAGGCTATGGGAACCTCCGTTTCCAGGGATACGGCGGCGATCCCCTTGGTCACTTCGGCACTGATGTACTCGAAGTGGGGGGTCGATCCCCGGATAACGGCCCCGAGACAGATGACGGCATCGAAACGGCCGCTCCTGACGATCTTCCTTGCCGCCATGGGGATTTCGAAGGCCCCGGGAACCTTGAATATCTCGATATCCTGATCGTCGGCCCCGGCCCGCTTCAGGGCGTCCAGGGCGCCTTCGACAAGCCGGCCGCAGATGAAATCGTTGAAACGGCTCGCCACGATCCCGAACTTGAGCCCTTTGGCGACGATCTTCCCTTCCGTCAGTTTTGCCATGATCCCCTTCCTTTCTCCTGCGGTGTCTTTCTAATCGTGCGGCGTTTATCGAAAAAGCGTCCCGGAGGGCGGAAATGCCCTCAAATGTTCAGGAGGTGCCCCATTTTTTCCTTTTTGGTCGTCAGGTAGTGCACACTTTCCCGGGTCGGGGGGATCTCGATGGGCACCCGGTCCACCACGGTGACGCCGTACCCTTCGAGACCGACGATTTTCTTCGGGTTGTTCGTCAGAAGCCGCATCTTCCGGACGCCCGTGTCGACAAGGATCTGGGCGCCGATGCCGTAGTCCCGGAGGTCCTCCTTGAATCCCAGCTCGATGTTCGCTTCCACGGTGTCCCGGCCATGTTCCTGGAGATTGTAGGCCTTTATCTTGTTGGCGAGACCGATTCCGCGCCCTTCCTGGTGCATGTAGACGATAACGCCCTTTCCTTCTTTGTCCACCATCTTCATGGCCGTGTGGAGCTGTTCGCCGCAGTCGCAGCGGTCCGACCCGAAAACGTCGCCGGTGAGACACTCCGAGTGAACCCGGACGAGAACCTCGTCGTCGGGATGGATATCCCCCTTGACCAGGGCCACGTGTTTCATCCGGTCTACGTCGTTTTCGTAGACAATGATCCTGAAGGTTCCGCCGTACCGGGTGGGGAGCGTCGCTTCCGCCGCCCGCCGGACCAACATCTCGTTGCGCATGCGGAACTGGATGATGTCCGCTATGGTGCAGATCTTGAGGTTGTGCTCCCCGGCGAAGACTTCCAGATCGGGCATGCGGGCCATGGTCCCGTCGTCTTTCATGATTTCGCAGATTACCCCGGCGTGCTTGAGCCCCGCCAGCCGGGCCAGGTCCACCGACCCTTCCGTCTGGCCCGTCCGGACGAGAACGCCGCCCCTGCGGGCACGGATGGGGAACACGTGTCCCGGGCTGACCAGGTCGTCCGCTGTGGCGCCGTCAGCCACGGCCACCTGGATGGTCGTGGCCCGGTCGGCGGCGGAGATGCCCGTGGTGACCCCTTTTTTCGCTTCCACGGAGACCGTGAAAGCCGTTCCGAAGCGGGACTCGTTCCGGCGAACCATGAGGGGAAGCTCCAGGCGGTCCGCCATCTCGTCGGCCAGGGTGAGGCAGATCAGTCCGCGGCCGTGCTTGGCCATGAAGTTAATGCTTTCCGGGGTGATGAACTGGGCGGCCATGCACAGGTCCCCTTCGTTCTCCCGGTCCTCGTCATCCACAAGAATGATCATCCGGCCATTTCGTATATCGTCGATGGCTTCTTCAACGGTGCATACGGGCATGTTTTCTTCCTCTTTTTATTTTATTCGGGGCGGCCGTCGCCATTCCCCTGAAAGGTCATGATCCCATGAATCCGTGCTTCTTCAGAAAGTCCTCGTCGAGACCCGTTCCCGGCTGGAGGAATTTTTCGATATATTTTCCCAGGATATCCGTCTCGATGTTGACCCGGTCCCCGATTTTCCGGTATCGGAGGGTGGTTCTCTCCGCCGTGTGGGGGACGATATTAACATAAAAAAGGGTTTTTTCACACCTGTTTACGGTGAGGCTGATGCCGTCCACCGTGATGGAGCCTTTTTCCACGATGTACCTGGAAAGACCCGGCGCCGTTTCGAAGCCGAAAAGGATGGAGTTGGAGCGGGCTGTTTTTTCCCGGATCCGGGCCGTCCCGTCCACGTGACCGAGGACGAAATGCCCCCCCAGGAACGAATTGAGGCGGAGCGCCTTTTCCAGGTTCACCAGGTTGCCGGCGGCCATGTCGTCCAGGGTCGTTCTCGAGAGGGTTTCCCCGGACACGTCGGCCCTGAACCCCCGGACGTTCTTCCCGGTGACGGTGAGGCAGACGCCGGAAACGGCGATGCTGTCCCCCAGGGCCACATCATCCAGCCCCATGGCCGTCTCGATTTCCAGGATCCCGTCGAGACCCTGTCTTTTCAGCCCCTTCACGGTTCCAAGGGCCTCGATGATTCCCGTAAACATTATTTTTCCCCTTCTCCCTGGCTCCTGATGAAGGCCGTCAGCTCATCGAGAAAATCGCCGGCGTCCTTGAACCGGCGGTAAACGGAAGCGAAACGGACGTAGGCCACCCCGTCGAGGCGATGAAGTTCTTCCATGACCTTTTCACCGATTTCGGCGGAGGAGATTTCCTTCTGCTGGGATTCCTGGCAGGCCTGCTCGACCCGGTCCACCACCCCGTCGATCCTGTCCATGCTGATGGCCCTTTTCTCGCAGGCCTTCTTGATGCCTGAACGGATCTTCTCCCGCTCGAAGGGTTCCCGCCGGCCGTCCTTTTTCACCACCACGGGGAGGACTTCCTCCACGTATTCATAAGTGGTGAAGCGTTTTCCGCAGGACAGGCACTCCCGCCGCCTCCGGATGGCGTTTCCTTCCTTGCTGATCCGGGAATCAATGACCTTGTTTTCCCCGTTGCCGCAGAAAGGGCATTTCATAATTTCCGCACCGGAATCGCCGCTTCTCTCAAAATTTCCTCGGAAAGACGGTCGCTGTATCCCTCCCGGAAAACAATGCCCGTGATTCCCGAGTTGACGATCATCTTCGAGCAGATGATGCAGGGGTGGTTGGTACAGTAAAGGACCGCTCCCCTGACGCTCACCCCGTGGAGGGCCGCCTGTATGATGGCGTTCTGCTCCGCGTGAAGCCCCCGGCAAAGCTCGTGCCGTTCTCCCGATGGGATCTGCAGCTCGTCCCTCAGACACCCCCTCTCGAGGCAGTGTCGGAGTCCCGTCGGCGCCCCGTTGTATCCCGTGGCCAGGATGCGCTTGTCCCGGACGAGGATGGCCCCCACCTTTCTTCGAAGGCAGGTGGAACGCCGGGAAACGATTTCCACGATGTCCATGAAATACTGTTCCCAGCTCGGTCTCCCGGGGGAGGGAAGGGGCGTGTTTCTTTCCAAGACACACATCCTTTCGATCAGGTGGACAGCGTTCGGGATCACCGGTCTTTTTCGGTTTTTCCGCCGGCCCCGAAGGGACGGGACAGGACGCCGGGCAACGCCTTGTTTTCAGAATTTCCGGGAAAAGCTTTCCTGGTCGGCGATCAGGTCCCCGTAAAGAGGGAACCGCTCGCAAAGCGCCGCCACGTCGTTCCTGATCTCTTCGATTTTCTTCTCGTTTTCGATGTGGTGAACCACGTCGGCGATCCATTGGCCGATGATCGCCATTTCCTTTTCCTTCATGCCCCGCGATGTCAGGGCTGGTGTGCCGATCCGGACGCCGCTCGTGACCTGGGGGCCCCGGGTGTCGAAGGGAATCCCGTTCTTGTTCACGGTAATGCCCGCCCGGTCCAGCGCCTCCTGGGCATCCTTGCCGGTGATGCCTTTTTCCGTCAGGTCCACCAGCATGAGGTGGTTGTCCGTTCCCCCCGATACGAGGCGGAACCCGTGGCGTGTCAGTTCCCCCGCCAGGGCCCGGGCGTTCAGGACGATCTGCTCCTGGTATGTCCGGAAATCGGGGCCGAGAGCCTCCTGAAAGGCTACCGCCTTGGCGGCGATGACGTGCATGAGGGGCCCCCCCTGGCTCCCCGGGAAAACCCGGCTGTCCAGGGTCTTGGCAAAGGCTTCCTTGCACATGATCATCCCGCCCCGGGGGCCGCGCAGGGTCTTGTGGGTCGTCGTGGTGACGAATTCACAGACGGGAACGGGCGTGGGGTGGATTCCCGTGGCCACCAGCCCGGCGATGTGGGCGATGTCGGCCATGATGATCGCCCCCGTCCGGTCGGCGATGTCCCGAAAGGCCTGGAAATCGATGGTTCTCGGGTAGGCGCTGGCCCCGACGACGATCATCTTGGGCTTGTGTTCCCGGGCCTGCGACGCTACTTCATCGAAGTCGATGCGCTCCGTTTTCCGGTCCACGCCGTAGGATACGACCTTGTAAAGGCGGCCGGAAAAATTGGCCGGGCTTCCGTGGGAAAGGTGCCCCCCGTGGGACAGGTTCATGCCCAGTATGGTGTCTCCCGGCTGGAGGGCGGCGAAGTAGACGGCCATGTTGGCCTGGGTCCCCGAATGGGGCTGGACGTTCACATGGTCGCAGCCGAAGAGCTTTACGGCCCGTTCCCGGGCCAGCGTCTCGGCGATGTCCACGAATTCGCACCCCCCGTAGTACCGCTTGTCCGGGTACCCTTCGGCGTACTTGTTTGTCATGATGGAGCCCTGGGCTTCCAGGACGGCCTCGCTGACAAAGTTTTCCGAAGCGATCATTTCGAGTTTGCCGGCCTGCCGTTTCGCCTCCAGAAGAATGGCCCGGGCGATTTCAGGATCGGTTTTCCAAAGATGCGACATGTCATTTCCTCCTCTGTGCGGATTCCCTCGGGTCGGACGGGCGCGGCGACGCCGCTCGATGACCGCTTTGAAAATCGATTTCTTGAATGGGGTTCGAAAAAAGTCGGCTTACCTCCGCCCTTGAAAGGGCACAACATTTCATTTTCTTTCCATTTTCCGAATTTTGTCAAGCCTTTGGTTGTGACGGCCGCCTTCGAAAGCCGTTTCCAGCCACGTCTCGACGATTCGCCGGGCCTCTTCGACGCCCGTCATCCGGCCCGCCAGGGCGAGGACATTCGTGTCGTTGTGGGCCCGGCTCAGCCGGGCCGTTTCGACATTCAGGGCCACGACGGCCCGGATTCCCGGGACCTTGTTCGCCGCGATGGCCATTCCGACGCCTGAACCGCAGATGAGGATACCCCGGTCCTGGGCGCCCGAGGCAACGGAACGGGCCACAGGCTCGGCGTAATCGGGGTAATCCACCGACGTTTC
>Ga0209096_1003376_pt1 | contig 13992 bp, 14 predicted proteins | sample AD_UKC034_MetaG_FD_184407 | JGI IMG/M metagenome (GOLD analysis project Ga0209096, IMG submission 184407) | Active sludge microbial communities of municipal wastewater-treating anaerobic digesters from USA - AD_UKC034_MetaG (SPAdes) (version 2) | ecosystem: Engineered > Bioreactor > Anaerobic >... | reverse complement strand
CGCCCAAGTTCATGGCGCTGGTCGTCAGCCCGGCCAGTGCCCGCGTGTACATCAACGACGACTGGGCGGGCGCGGCTTTCGCGCGCTCGTGGGTGGCAGACAGCGTGGGCGGCATCGGCTACTACGCTGACGGCAACGAATACAACCTCGGCGGCAGCGAGCGCTTCTTCGCCGCCGGATTGTGGTCGGGTGCCGCAAGCCTTGCCGACGTGCGCGCGCTCGAATCCGCCTGCCGTGCCGCGCTCGCGGGCCCGCCGGTCGGCGTACATTCCGCTGCCTTGGCCCGCTGGCACAGCCCGAACACTGAACTGTGGAGCCAGCCAGGCAGCTACTCGCCCCGGGTTCGAGCTGTGGCCAGCGCGCGCCGAGACATTTATTTCGGCGGTAATGGCCAGATCACCGGCACCGTCAAGGAAAAGGGCCAGCCCGATCAACCGCTGGTGCGACAGGTGCTGCTCTACAGCGAAAACACGCACCAGTTGGTAGCTGACGTCTGGTCGGACGCCGCTGGTAACTACCGCTTCGAGTGGCTCGACCCGGCACAGCGCTACACCGTGATCAGCACCGACTACCGACAGATGTACCGCGCCGTGATCGCGGACAACCTGCGCCCGGAGGCGATGCCATGACCGTCGCCATCACGCAAGAGCACAACGAGGCACGGCTGGCGGGCACGCTGTCGTTTCTGGATGCGGGCAGCAACCCCGCGCGCCTGCGCATCTACGGCGGGACACGGCCGCCCAATCCGGCGGCGACGCCCACGAGCGCGATGCTGGTCGAGATTGCGCTGACCAAGCCCGCAGGCACTGTTTCCAACGGGCTGCTGACGCTCACGCAATCCGAGGATGGCCTCATCACGGCCACCGGCATCGCCACGTGGGCGCGGCTGGTCAATGGCGACGAGGTGACCGCTCTCGATCTCGATTGCAGCGGTACCGATGGCGCGGGCGACGTGAAGCTGGCCAGCACCAATCTCTATCTGGGCGGCGACGCCCGGATGGTGTCGGCCATCCTGGGGTGAGCAATGCCAGCGAATTCCGGGCAGAACGTCGACCTGCTGTTCGACCGGCCTGCCGCCACCGACGCCGATCTGATATTCGGCGCGGACTACGTGCCGCCGCGCAACGAGGTCACGGTGCTGGCCACGCTGCCGCTGCCGGTCGCCAGCATCCACTTCATCCCGCCCGCGCGGCTGGACGTGCTGGCCGCGCTGCCGGGCTTGACGGTCAGCACGCTCATCCTGCGCCCGAGCGTGCCGCTCAACGTCGGCGCGGCCAGCCTGCCCGGCGTGGTGCTGACCGGTGAGGTGCGCTACGTCTCGCGCACGCAACGCCCCACGGTGGGCCAGACGGCGCACGAGTGGCAGCAGGCCGCACAGACCGAAGAGGGCGCGACACAGGGCCAACAGGACGCCGCTGCGACCCCAGCAGGCTGGGGCGCGGTTTGGCAGCGTGCCGAGCGTTCGATGCACGGCATCGCGCACCGGCTGCCGCCGGTCTTGGTCGCCGCGCCGTTGCAGCGGCGCACGGGCCAGCAGCAGGCGACCCGGTTGCACGGCGCAACGGGGTTTCTCCACGACGGCGCGACGCCCATCGCACAGATCCGGGTTGGCGTGTTTCAGAACGCCACCCGCCTGCGCGACGCTACCCGCTTTGCGCATCAGGACGGTGACCGTGCCAAGCGCGCCGGGCGGTCAGCTTTGTGGGAGAACGCCCGCCTGCTGACCCAGCGCCAGAGTACGGACTTCCAGATCGCCAGCCGCCGCCCTGTGGGTTGGCGTGGCCGCTACCAGGACGCGATGCGCCCGCCACCGGGCATCAGCGTCTGGATCGTGCCCGAGCCGCCCGAGCCGCCGCGCTGCTACACGCCCAACGGCCATTTGCTGTTCGCCGCGCTGGGTCCGACCAGCGCCCACCTGCTCTTCTTCTGCGAAAACCACACCGAGCCGCCCGATGGCGATCCGGTGATCGTTCCCATCCGGAGGGTGTACCTCGTGATCAACAACGTGACCCTGCACCGGCTGCCCGATGGCCTGCCGGTGCCGGTGTTCAATCTCTCACTGTCGCTCGACGCTGCGTCCTGGACGTGGGGGTTCGATGCGCAACTGCCCGCCAAGGCGGAAAGTCTGGTCGCGCCTGGCTATGCTTCCGGCCCGGTCGAACTGGTGGCCAGCGTCAACGGCACGCAGTTTCGTGTACTGGCCGAAAGCATCAGCCGTGAGCGCAGCTTCGGTGACGCCAGCATCCACGTCTCGGGTCGCGGCCGCAACGCGGTGCTGGCCGCGCCCTATGCGCCAGTGATGAACTTCCAGCAGCCACAGGCGCGCACGGCCCGTCAGTTGATGGACGATGTGCTCACGCTCAACGGCATCTCGCTGGGCTGGAACATCGATTGGGGCCTCACGGACTGGAACGTGCCTGCCGGGGTGTTCGTCAAGCAGGGAACGTGGATCGAGGCCTTGGTTGCCATCGCCAGCGCGGTCGGCGGCTACCTGATCCCGCACCCATCTGACCAGATCCTCCGCGTGCGTCACCGCTATCCGGCAGCACCCTGGGACTGGGCCACCGTCACGCCCGACTTCGTGCTGCCCGTGGACGCCGTCGCCCGCGAGTCGATGCGCTGGATCGAAAAGCCCGCCTACAACCGCGTGTTCGCATCCGGCCAAGACGTCGGTGTGCTCGGGCAGGTCACGCGGGCTGGCACGGCAGGAGATGTGCTGGCTCCGATGGTGGTCGATGCCCTGATCACCGAGGCGGCTGCGGCGCGCCAGCGTGGCATCGCCGTGCTGGGCGACACCGGGCAGCAGATCGAGGTCAGCCTGCGCCTGCCGGTACTGGCCGAGACGGGAATCATCGAGCCGGGGGCCTTCGTCGAGTACCAGGATGGCAGCGTCACGCGCTTGGGCCTCGTGCGCTCGACGCAAGTCGAGGCCGGAATACCGGAGGTCTGGCAGACGCTGGGGGTGCAGAGCCATGCATAACCTCTACGAACAGTTCCGCCAGCTCATTCCGGACCCGCCGCTGCAGGCGGGCACTGTGGTGGGCGTCGGCTCGGGCGTGGTCACTGTCGCCTTGCCCGGTGGCGGCCTGATCCGCGCACGCGGTAGCTCCGCCATCGGCCAGAAGGTGTTCGTCCGTGACGATGCCATCGAAGGCGTCGCCCCCAGCCTGACGCTGGAGATCATCGAGATCTGAAACCCAACTTCCGCTCACCCCCGAACCCGCCTTGGTGCCTCGTGCATCGGGCGGGTTTCGCATTTCTGGAGACCCGCAATGACCGAAGAAAACCAACCCGCCGCCCTCGTCGAAAACATGCTCCTGCTGCACAAGGAGGACTTCGACGATCTGCTCGAACGCGCCGCCGAGCGTGGAGCCGAGCGCTGTCTCGCGCATCTCGGCATCGAAAACGGTCACGCCGCGAAAGACATCCGTGAGCTGCGCGACCTGCTGGAAGCCTGGCGAGATGCCCGTCGCACGGCGTGGCAGACCACCATCAAGGTCGTGACCACCGGCATCCTGGCCGCGCTGCTGGTTGGGGCTGCCATCAAGTTGAAGCTGATGGGAGGTGTGCAATGACCGCCAAGCCGAAGATCTGCCTTCTGGACGACTGGCGGCGCGTGTTGCGACGGGCCTGGAGCATTCGCCTGTCCGTCGTCGCCGCCATCTTCACGGCGGCGGAAGTGGTGGTGCCGCTGTTCGGCGACGTGCTGCCGCGTGGCGTGTTCGTTCTACTGGCCTTCAGCGCCAGCATCGGCGCGGCCATCGCCCGCTTGGTGGCGCAGCCGGAGATGCACCAATGATCCGCCCGCCGCAACGACGGACGGCGGCCGCGCTGACCCTGTCCGCCGCCGCACTGGTCGGCATCGTGCTGCACGAGGGCTACACCGACCGCGCGGTGATCCCGGTCAAGGGTGATGTGCCGACCATCGGCTTCGGCACGACATCGGGCGTGAAGATCGGCGACACCACCACGCCGACGAAGGCGCTGGCCCGGGCACTCACCGACGTGCAGCAGTTCGAGGGTGCATTGAAGCAATGCGTCACCGTCCCGCTGGCCCAGCACGAGTACGACGCGTTGGTGAGCTTTTCCTACAACGTCGGCAGCCGCGCGTTCTGCCAGTCCACGCTGGTGAGAAAACTCAACGCAGAGGACTACGCCGGGGCCTGCGCCGAACTGCTGCGCTGGCGCTTCTTCCAGGGTAAGGACTGTGCGCTGCCCTCCAACGCGCGGCTGTGCGGCGGGCTTGCCACGAGGCGGCAGGCCGAGTACCACCAATGCCTCGGGGAAACGCCGTGAACCTGATTCCGTGGCCTTACCGCTGGCTGGCCGTCGCGGCCCTGGCTGTCGCGCTGATTGGCTTCGGCTGGGTGAAGGGCGCGGGCCACGTTCAGACCCAGTGGGACGCCGCCGTCCAGCAGCAGACCCAGCAGGCCGCCGCTGTCCGCGAGTGGCAAGCACAGGCCACCGTGAAGGTTGTCACCCAGTACGTCGACCGCGTCCGCATCGTCCGCGAGACGGGCGAAACCATCATCAAGGAGGTTCCCGTCTATGTGCCCGTTCAAGCCGATGCTGCTTGCGCTATCAACCGTGGCTTTGTGCGGCTGCACGACTCTGCCGCCGCCGGTGAGCTGCCCGAGCCCGCCCGAGATGCTGATGCGCCCGCCGCAGGCATTGCGCTCTCTGCCGTCGCCGGAACCGTTGCCGCCAACTACCAGACCTGCCACGAGAACGCCGAGCAACTGAGGGCGTTGCAGGCGTGGGTCAGCGAGATGGCTGCCACCGCGAGGTGAGAAATCCGTGGGGCAGACCATCGAGCCTGAACTGCGGCGCGGGGTCTATAGCAACGGGAAGGTGCTGCTCGGCTTCGCGGCGCGGCGCGAGGCTGAGACGCCCCTGATCCGGCAATCCACGGCTGGCTGACGGCCCATATCTAGGCGCAACAAGCATATTCAGGATAAACTATGCTTTAGGTGCATTATCAGGATAGGCAAGATCGTGGCTTTCGAGAGCGTTGAAGAACTCATCCGGGCGGCGCGCAATGGGCGCAGTCAGAAGGAATTCGCCGATCTGCTGGAGGTCGATCAGTCGATGGTGAGCAAGTACGAGCGGGGCAAGGCCAGTCCGCCGATCAGTGTCATCAACCGCTGTATGCGTCTGGTGCATACCGCAGAGGGCGAGGCAGCACCACCGTCGGCGGAACAGCTTGCCGACCGCGTGCGCGAATCCTTGGCTGACCCGAAGTTGGGCCAAGTGCGCTCGGCGCTATCTCGTTTGGTGGACGCTTTCGCGTCCGAAAACGCGCAGGCCCGCTCGTCGGGCGCTGCGCCGCAATGACATAGGAGGTCGTATGGCAACGCAATCAACCATCGAATGGACGGAGCAAACGTGGAATCCCACCACTGGCTGCACGAAGGTTTCGCCGGGTTGCAAGAACTGCTATGCCGAAGTGATGGCGCGGCGGCTGCACGCGATGGGCGCGCCCGGCTACGAAAACGAGTTCAAGCTCACCGTGCATGAGAACCGGCTAGAGCAGCCGCTGCTGCGCAAGAAGCCCACCACGTACTTCGTGAACAGCATGAGCGACCTGTTCCACGAGGCTGTTTCGGACAAGTTCCTCGACCGCGTGTTCTCGATCATCGAGACCACGCCGCACCACACCTACCAAATCCTCACCAAGCGCGCCGAGCGCCTGCCGGAGTATTTCGCGCGCCGGGCTTGCCCGCAGAACGTGTGGCTGGGCGTATCGGTGGAGGACAAGAAGTACGGCGTGCCGCGCATCGACCATCTGCGCAAGGTGGACGCGCACATCCGTTTCCTCTCGGTGGAGCCGCTGCTGGAGGACTTGGGCCGCATCAACCTGAGCGACATCCACTGGGTCATCGTCGGCGGTGAATCAGGTCACAAGGCGCGCCCGATGCGCGAGGAGTGGGTGGCGAACGTGCAGGTGCAGGCCGAGGCCGCTGGCGCGGCGTTCTTCTTCAAGCAGTGGGGCGGTTGGGGCGCGGACGGCGTCAAGCGCCACAAGAAGGCGAACGGTCGCGTCTTCCGTGGCCGCACATGGGACGACTACCCGGAAGCGGCCGCGCAACCCTAGAAATTGAACGCGCCTTGGCCTTCGACGTTCGAGGCCGTGGCCCAGAACTTGTGGGCGAGTTCGTGCTTGGCTGCAAGCAGCAACCAGTACAGCGGCTGGTTCTTTGCCCCGGTCAGCAATTTCATGTCGGTGGAAGGCCACACGCCGAGGCCCGCCACCTTGTCGCGCCAGAACTGGAATATCTGCAGCCGGAGTTCTTGCTGCCCCTGAAGGGTGGAAACCTTGTCGCGCCATCCCGGTGCGAAGGTGTCGAACGGCGAGTTCTCGGTGGTCGCGTAGGTCACGACGTTGCGCTGTAAGTCCATCTGGCTGATGTGAACCAGCATGTCGATGCGCGTGAGCGATGACAGGGCGACGATGATGTCGAAGTTCAAGGCCGCCAGGTCGAAAGGATCGAGAAACGCGAAGTTCAGGCCGTAGGCGTTGAGCTGGGCGGTCACCGATTTCACGGCATCGACGGCGGCACCGTCCACCTCGACCACCGGTGCGCCCAAGTTGCGCAGGCGGGTTGCGGCGGCTTGACGTCGCTGGGCATCGAGGTCGCCGATGAAGACCTGCGAGAACGGTGCATTGCCTTCCCTGCTTTTCTTCCACGCTGCGACGACACCGCCGTCAATCCACTCGCCGGAGTCCCGCACCTTGCATCGGCCCGGCCCGCAGAACAGATCGATGTAGGTCGCGCCTGCCTTGCCGGGGCCGAGAAACTTCGCGCGGGTACTACGCGAAATGTCGATGTAGCGGCATAGATAGTCGTGCTTCTCCTTGGCCCAGACGCCCACTTCCTCGGCAGGCAGTCCATCGTCCCCATCGATCAGTTTTCCCATCGTGTCTCCCCCGCATCGGTTTATTGCGCCTGCTGGATCGCCCGACGCAGCGATGCAGAGACATCCCACACATGGGATTGGCCGCCCATGTACTTGGATACCTTGATGTGATTGTTGCTTTCCAGCAGGTTCAGCACGAAGTCGATGAAGGCGCGGGGCTTGCCGACGCGCGTTGCCAGTTCCTCGTTCTGGCGGACGTTCTCGTTGACCAGCAGCGCGGCAATCCGGCCAACCACATCCTGATAGCCATCGACATACGCCTGCGCGAACTGCTGAAAGCCGTAGTCTGTCAGCACGGCGTGCGACAGCGGCGCGCCGAGAACGCGCCCAATCTTGATGTAGTAGTGCTGTTCGAGAATGTCCAGCGAGTCGAGTAGTTCCTGCTGTGGCACATCTTTGAGCGCCGTTTCCGCGCGCAGCCGATCCCAATCCACAAGACCTGCGTCCTCGTCGATCTGCACTCTCGCAATGACGCGCAAGGCCAAGTCATCAACCCGCGTCAAACCGGAGATCAAGGGCGCAGGCCCGGAGAACCGGGCGGGCGGCTGACCGATGTTCGGCTTGTCGTCCACATCGAAGATCGCTGACAGAATGCGCTGCAAGCTCTGGTCGTAATCGGCGAGGTCATCGACCTTCAGCCAAAGGGTGGATCGCAGGCTTTCGGGCACTTCGCAATCGTCGATGACGACGGGGATCAGCCGCGTTCCTCGGCCGATCCTGTTCACCACCGAGGTGTTCAACTCCTCCCGAACCCAAGGCTTCTGAAGGCTGACCTTGGACAGGACGACGATGACAGCCCGCGCCTCTTTCAGCCCTTCCTCGAAGATCTTGTCCACCAGACTGTCGCCCGGTTTCATCTCCCACTGGTCGAGCCACGCATCGACGCCGTTCTCGCGCAAGCGCCGCACGAACTCGACGACGAAGCGATCCTTGTCCTCGCTGGCGTGGCTGACGAAGACCTTGGGCGCGCTCATTCGCCCGCCTCGAATTCCGCGCTCTTGAATTTCAGCACGTTGCAGTTCTCCTTCACCGCGCGCTGAAGGCCATCGTCGAAGCCGGTCGGGGATTCCGCTTGAATCTCAATGGCGATTCGCACCTTCACGCCGGGACGCAGGGTGAACTGTTGCACCACCTCGTCCACCACATCGGCGAACTGCCGCTTGGCCTGAATCGGGTCAAGGTCGATGCTGGCGTAGAACTGCTTCTTGGCGCTCGCCGCGCCGCCGGTCGCAGCGCCTCCCTTGCCGGAATCCTCGGCGTGCGGGGGGATGCGACCGTCACCCGTCACCACGACCGTCGTCGCAACGCCACCCGAATCGGCTGCTTTGGCACGGGATGCCTCCTCTACCGCGCGCAAGGCTTCCACGTAGGCCGCAGCGGTAAGCGGTTCGATCAACAGCAGCGACGAATCCATGATCAGCGACGTGCGCTTGCCGTAGCTGAACCCCACATAGCGCACCTTGTCGCCATCCGGCTCCTTGCCCTGCGCGAAGCCGAAGAACTCACGGCTGTCCGCGCCTGCGCCCATCGTCGTCTGGAACACCGTGTCGTCCTTCAGGCGCGGCAGGTAGAGCTGCTGGCAACTCTGCTGCCACACGTTGAGGGCGCTGGTGTCCTTGGCGTCGTCCTTCCAGAACCAGTCCTTCAGCACCTTGGCCAGATGGATCGGTGCCCATTCGCTGATGAGCAGTTCGTTCTCCTTGAGCACGTGCTCGATTTCCTGCGACCAGTTCTGTGCGCCGGGGTTGAGCGGGAAGTGCTCCCACGTCATGTCCGACAGTCCCTTGCCGGGTCGCGCTTCCTGCATCGGCGCGAGCAGCCATTTGTAGGTCTCGCGGATCATGCGTCGCACCGTTTCCTCGGCCTGTTCCAAGCTCGCCTGTGCTTGCTTGGCCATCAGGTTGTCGAGGACGATGCGGTTGTCTTTGTAGTCGCCGACGATGCTGCGCCACGCCAGGTGCGAGCGAACGTGATCCTTCAGGCGGCTCACGCTGTCGTAGTCCGCCGCCACGAAGATCAGACGGTTCTGCTTGAAGCGGGGCTGGTCGCCACGCTTCTTGAGAATCTCGGTTGCCCGATCAATGGCAATACTCTGGCCGCTCTTGCTGAAGGCCGCGTCTGGCGGCAGCACCACCAGCCGCAGCGCCCAGTCGTCGGGCACGTCGCCGCTGCCGGTGAATACGTGGATGTTTCCGAATACGCCGCTGGCAAAACTCTTCTGCAAACGGTCGCGGATGGCGGGAAAAACGTCCTCTCTGTCTTGAAAACGACGCTTGCGCTCCTCCATTTCGCGCCGCAGGTTCGGGCGCGTGTCCAGCCAGAAGCGGTTGTTAGCGGCGTTCAGGTAGTGCAGCCGGTCGCCCAGGCGCCGCAGCGCGTCCTTGAACAGGTTGGGCTGCTGGCCGGGCTGGGCCACGCCCAGGATCACCCGCTCCAGCTCCACGCCGCGCACGCCTGAACTCGATGTGCTGGGTGCGCTGCCCAAAAAGATGGCACGCGCTGTGCGGCGGCAGGCTTGCACGCTGCCAAAGCGCGTGTCCTTGTTCTCAATCTCCCAGGTCTCCGACCGTTCACCGTCCACATCGCGCTCGATCACTGGGTCCCACCCGGCAGGCAGGTACTGAATCAGCTCATTGCGCGTGTCGCCATCCATCAGCGGAAAGCTGCCCGGCATGATCAACGCATCGTTGTTGCCGTCTTTCCACAGGCGGTGGATCACCTTCGCCATCAACTTCAGCACGCCGCGCGTGCGTTGGAAGTTGTCCAACGTGGACCAATCTTCATACAGGCGGTCGAACACCTCGGGGTGGATCGGGTAGGCGTGTTTCAACCGTTCCAGATACTTGCTGTCCTGCGTCTCGGCGGGCAAGTCGTCGCGGTTGGCGATGTAGTAGTCCGCAAACGACCGGCACACCGACTCCATCGCCAGCTTATCGTTGATGTTGCTGAACAGGCGGCGGCGCACGATCTCGAACGCTTCCTCGGTGGCCACCGGCTTCCACAGCGCCTGAATGCGCCCGAAGTAATGCGAAAGCGAAGCCAACGCCTTTTCACCACGCTGGCTGCCTGCCTCCTTGACGGACTCCGGCAGCGAGGCGAGCAGCACCGCCGTCGGCACCGCCTTCAAGGCCTCCGTCAGCGCCTGCACGAAACTCAGGTTGGAATCGAAGGTACCACCCGTCAGCGCCTTACCTTCCTCAAACTGCCGCACATAGGCCACCAGCTCGTCGATCAGGATCACGCAGGGCGCATGGCGGCCCAGCAGATCGGCCAGCACCTCCTTGCCCGGCGACGTGCCCGAGGCATCGGCCTCCGCCACCAGCGCGTAGCCCTCGGCCCCACCCAGTTGCCATGCCAGATCACCCCACAACGTGCGGATGCTCTGCCCATCCTTGACGACCGGCTGGTTGGGCGAGGACTTGATGCCGTCCAGCACGGCGATGCGCGCCTTGGGCAGATCTGTCACGCCTGCCGCATCAAGGATGGCGGGCACGCCCTGCAAGTCGCTGGCCGGTGCCTCGCCCTTGGCGAGGTGATAGACCGCCAGCATGGTGTGCGTCTTGCCACCGCCGAAGGCGGTTTGCAGCTGGATCACCGGGTCGCCGCCCCGGCCCGCCAGGCGCTTGACCACCGAATCCAGCAACAGCCGCATGCCTTCAGTGATGAAGGTGCGCTGGAAGAACAGCGCCGGGTTCTGGTATTCCGCGTTGGCCGTGCCTGCATGCACGCGCGACAGGTCGGCGGCGAATTCGGCCTGCTGGAACTTGCCTTCCCGCACATCCAGGTGCGGTTCCGCGATTTCGCGCCAGGGTTTAATAGTCATGACCTTATTTCCCCCCGACATGGAGTTTTCCCGCAACGTAACTGGTCGCTCGCACACCTCCGCCAAAAACAAGAGGGGCATCATTTGTTTCGGGCATCACTTCAGCTGCACCACCGATAGCCACGGCCAACTGTGGGTACACAGTCAACAGCTCATCAGGCATGTCTTCCATCCAATAGGGTTTTGGGTCGATGGACTGGCGCATGATTCGATGGCCCTTCACTTCAATTGGGCCCTTGCCCAAAGCCTGCATCATTGGCAGCGGAGAGCTACCACCAGTCACTACAACGTGCAGACGCACGCCATCCATTGCCAACCAGCGCAACCAGGATTCGTCCACGGCACCGAGAGCCTTCTTGAACCCATCCTCCACGGCTTGACCAAATCGGATGACCTTTCCGTCGGCAAGAAAATCTTCGAGACGAATCCTGCCGACAGTGTCATCCGACAGTGTGTATTCCAACTCTCCGGTCTTGAAAAGAACTTCCTTGAGGCTGCGAATCCGCCTTGAGAGGTCGGCAAGAATCAACTTCCCCGAGTTATCGCTGGGGTCAATCGATTCCTTCTGGGCAATGAATCCGCGCAGAAGGCCGTCCACCTTGTCGCCTGCTTGCATCAAGCCTTGAATGGACATCGAATTCTGGAACACGCGAGGTTCGTCCGCATCGGATTTTCTTGTCGAGATAAAGAGCCCAAAATCCGTGGTGCCAGCGCCAACATCCACCACCATGAAAGCATCGCGCAGGTTTTCACTGTCCGCAATCGCACCGGCGGCAACGGCCACGGGTTCTGGCACGCCTTCGTCAATCAGATAGTCGGGGCGTTGATCGAGCTTCTTGATTTGCTCGACCGCCGCCTTGAGCTCTGCGACACGGATGCCGCCCGTCCAGCGGCCACTGAATGTGTCAGCAAGCACCTGCGCTTCTGCCAGCATCCTGCGCATCAGTTGGTTGCCCCACTGCGCTTTGCTATCTGGCCAGCATGGGCGAGCGTAACGGCGCTTCACATACCGTGATTCCCCAACGTGAGGCATCAACGCAAGCTCGGCCATATCTGTGAAGTAAGCCAAGTAAATGCGCAACAAGTCGCCCTGGGTCAGCTTGACGCCGGACGGGTTCATGGCCGTGGACAGGACATTGCCTTCGCCATCCAGAGAGCCCTCTTGCTGGAGGCTGATCCAGCCTTTGATCGAGTCCAAGCGTTCCCTGCCAGAACTTTCCAGTCCTTGACTCATCTCGATGGCTTCGAACCCAAAATATGCCTTTCCGTCGTCGGCAATAAATACTGAAGACGGCAGAGCGTAGCCTTCCCGGCCCGCTGCAACGCCCAGCGCCAAGTCCAACTGCTGGTCAGGGAACACGGAGGCGAAGGCCTTGGACATGGCTGTACCAAAGTCCAGGCACATCAAGACATCGGGCGGGGTTTGTTGCTCGCGCTGAACGGACGCCAGCACAAGGTCGATGCGGGCAGGCTCGGAGGGCGTGCCAAGTGATTCCGCTACGACCGGTGCTGGTGCAGATGGCAAATGCACAGGCTCTGTGGCCACAGCAGGCGCATCCCCACCGCCTAATGCCTGTACGGCAAGCCGTAGCGCTTGCCGCTCGTGTGAAGAAGCTGCGCCAATGGCGTGATCACGCTCAATGCGCTCCAGCAGGCTGGCCAGCAAAATGGCTGCGGTTTTCTTGTCCATTGCGTCCCCTCGGTTACTCAACAATTCCCTTGACAATCACATCACCCACGCTGCCATCAGGCCGCTTGCGCACGATGGCAGGTTGTTTGACCAGCATGCGCTGCCTGGGTGTGCCGCCCACGACGGTGAAAAACTTGGGCGACATCTCGATCTCCTCGCCCGGAACTCCGTACAAATCCAGGGCACGCAGGCTTGCGGCCTGCTCAACCTGCACCGCCAACGCTTGTACGCGATCCATCAGTTCCCGTGCTGCGGGCGCCATAGTGGGTTCGTAAATTTCCAGATTGGCCAACAGTGGCTCATGCAAGTTGTCGCGCACGGCCCTGGCACGCCGGGCCGCCTGCAAGGCCAGGCCGATGCTTTCATCCGCATTGCTGGCAGCGGCCTCAATGGCAGACTCACTGGCTTGGCGGGCGACGCGCCTGCGCCCTCGCTCCAGCCAGTCACGCACGTCTTCAGGCAACTCCGGGTGCTTGGCGGCCAGATCGCGTGCCAATGCGCGCGCACGTTCTGGATAACTGCACAGAACGTCCAACTGGCCCAGCAATGCCTGATCGCATTGACCTTGGCGGCCCAGCAGAATCAATGCCTCCGAAACATCCGTGATCAAGCGCTCCAGCGGGCTGTTCAACTCTTGGGGCCACGACGTGCTGCCGATCAATCTGCGGCAATAGCCCACCACGCTGTACATCTGGGGATCGGCCACCACGGAGATGCGTGTGCGAACAATGTCATGCACCGTCAGCAAAGCTTCGCGCACCAAGTCGATCTGCACTTTCTCCGTCTGCGGCTTTCCCAGGTCCGACAAAGGCAGTGCCAGCATTTCGTAAAGTGCTTTCCCCGGCTCGTCTCCAGCATCCAGTTCCACTTCCAGAAGGGTGTTGCGCAGTGCCGCTAGCGTGCGTGCCAGCCGCTTTGCTGCCGTTTCACCGGGGTCTTCCGTGCTGGGCCGCAGGGCCTGGAATGCGTTTGCCAATTCCCGCAAAGCGGTCGCGAGATCAGGGGATCGCGCCAGCAGCGCCGCCATCATCTCCGTACGTGCCTTCTCCCCGGTTTCTTCCTCTGCAATCGCCTTGGCCAGATAAGCGGGCAGCCAGGCTGCGGACATGAGCGCGCAGGCCCGCGCCAGATTCAGACGGTCATCGGCATCCGTCAGCAACTGCATTGCAGGCAGTTCCTGCGCAAACGCCGGGCGCAGCTGCTGTGCAATCTCCGGCGCCCAGCGTTTGACCACCTGTCCCAGGCGTATGCACTCCGCGATGGCTAGCAGCCGATGCTCTGGTGCAGCGTTCTGTGCAAAAACCAGCGCCAGCAGATGGGCGCGCCCCTCCGCCACGGCCGGGTCGTCCGCCTGCTTGGGCAACACCTTGGCCGTGATCAATGCCGTCAAAGCGGCCCGCCGCTCTGCCGCAGCCGTAGCCGCGCTGGAAAAAGCCGACAAAGATTCGGCGGTGCTTGGTGCGTCAGCGGTCATGACAAGCCCTCCACTCACAGATCAAAGCTGCCTTGCGAGCCCAGCACCCCCGCCTCGCCCGCCGCCTGCTCGATGGCGCTCCAGGCC
>Ga0209096_1003362_pt1 | contig 14025 bp, 19 predicted proteins | sample AD_UKC034_MetaG_FD_184407 | JGI IMG/M metagenome (GOLD analysis project Ga0209096, IMG submission 184407) | Active sludge microbial communities of municipal wastewater-treating anaerobic digesters from USA - AD_UKC034_MetaG (SPAdes) (version 2) | ecosystem: Engineered > Bioreactor > Anaerobic >... | reverse complement strand
TCCTTGAGTTTATTGTTAAAGAATTTCCTGATGAGATCGGCAACGGAGATAATAAACGCGGAGAATCTGCAGCGCAAGTCGCTATAAGGCTGCTCAATGAATACAAATCACTCGTTGTGTCGGTTCCGGTATATAGGCAACTCATTGATCTCGAAAAAGAGAAGGAAGAAATTCTCGAGAAGATCGATGCATTGACAAGGGATATACAAAGTATAGACCTTCAGCTTTCACGAGCTATCGAGAAGAAGTTAGAAACTGGAGAGTATGCAGACGTCAAATGGTTCATGTCTGCAAAGAACGCAAAGAAAGCTAAACGATCTGAAGTAATTAGGCTTCAAAGGCAATTGTACAAAATCAATTCAGAGATCAAAGCATCAAGAGGAAAGACTTACGAAAGGTTGTTTGTTGAAGCTGCAAAGGATGCTCTTACGCGAGAGCAGTATTCTGCAATATCCAGCATGGCCTTCTCTAGAATGGGAAAGATAGAGCGTTACGAGGAGGTATAGCGTGAAGATATTGATAAGTTTTGTAGGAGCGATAATACTTGCGTTCATCATTGGCCTGTTAATCACATTTTTCTTAGTACCGCTTGTGAGCGCCGCGAATATCTACGAAAACACCCTAGACGCTGAAAACGTTGTGTTCAACTACGAGTGGTTCAAGCTGCAATACAATGATTACCTGTCTCTCAAAGCAAAGATAGAGATTGCAGAAGAGGAGGCCGACAGTTACAAACAGGCCTCTGAGCAATGGACGGATAACCAGAGGAAAGAATACGAGAGACTGGCAAGCATTGCAATAGGATTGAAGTACCAGCTACAAGACGTTATATCGGAATACAACGCTAGGTCATCTATGCTGAACAGAAGGGAGCTTAGCAGAAAGTCAGGACTGCATGATGACGCAATTCAACGCATTGAGGCTGGCGAGTATAAACCGACGAAAAATACTTGTCAGAGAATAGCCGATGCTCTCGAGGTCGATCTTTCAGAGATTTACGGAACTGACGGAACGATGGATAAGGTGAATTTATTAAGAGCAGCCTTGATAGAAGTTGAAGAGAGGTTAGACGTTATTTGCAAAGTTGTAGATGCAACAAACAGCTTCCTAGAACGAATCGATAGTGAAGATGCCGAGATCGACGAGCAAGCGCATAAGTGCCTTACTCAGGTAATGCAAATACTCAAGAGGTGATGAAATGTTTGAAGTTGTGTTGATGAACAAGAATACTCGTAAAACAGAAAAAATAAGAGTAGAAGCATCAGGACACGCAGAGGCGTGGGAAAGGGCAAGGAAAGCATTGGAATTTAACGGAAAGAAAGCTGGCGATTACTACATCAAGACTTCCCACAAGATTGCCGAAGATACGCAAACAAATCAGGTATAACGCGCATTTTTTGCCATATTGATATTTTATATACCGCGACGGGAAAAATACATTAGAACGCATTTTAGGAGGCATTGCATGGAAGAAAGACGTTTGGAATTTCTGACCGATGAAAAAGGAACTGTCTGCAATATCGTAGTTTATGATGACAAGGTTGTAGTTACAATTGGTGATGACGAAATGATAGCGACAAAGCCACTCACAAACACAGGAGAATCTCCGACACAATTTTTTGATAGATTCATGGAATCTATATATTTGGAGGAAGAATAATGGGGGCATCTTATAACAGAATAATCCTTGTTGGACGGCTTACAAGAGATCCAGAACTTAGTTACGCAAAAACAGGAACAGCTTTATGCAAATGTTCGATTGCAGTTGATAGGGAGTTTTCAAAGAATAATGAAACGGACTTCATTCCTCTTGTTGCCTTTGCAAAAACAGCAGAGACGATGAACAACTTCCTTCACAAAGGTTCGCTGATTCTTGTTGAAGGTTCTCTCAACATCGACAACTATAATGACAGAGCAGGTGCAAAGAAGACATTTGCAAAAGTTGTAGTGAATAAATTCTCATTTATGGAAAAGAAAAACGCTTCCAGCAATCAAACCGATCGGCAATCAAACAACATAACAGAGGAAGAGCCTGTATTCTTCGGTTCGGACGATGGCGGATCTGACGATATTCCGTTCTGAGGCATGAGATGATAGGTAGAAAATGCCCGAAATGCGGGAAAAAATACTTCAGCAGTGACGAAGGGGGAACATGGATATGCTCGTGTGGAAGACAGCTTACACCAGACCTAAACTCTTACGAACTTGTGAGGATTAACAATGAAATCACTAGAGAGATTCGCGCTGACGGAGAATTATACAAACGACGATCTGCTGTGGGTAATGAGAAACTATCAAAACATATGGTCGAGGATACTTGATACGCAGGTTACACTTACGTTCAAAGATGGAGAGATATATTTTGAGACTCCACCTAAAACAATAACATATTCAAAGGACACATTAAGAGGATGTGTACAAACGAAACGCACAGCAGACGGAGAGAAAGCTGTATATGTAATAGCTGCTATGAAACTTGATACAATGATGAGATCACTCTCGCCGAGTCAGAGGGAGGTTATATTCTGGCGATTGATTGACCGATCTCATACAGTTGTTAGACATAAAAGAAGATACGCAAGTACGAGGGAATTAGCAGAAATGTTAAGTATCCCGAACTCTACGTTTCGCGACCGCCTAATAAGCGCATGGGAAAAGCTCGGCGGCGAATGGGAATTGTTGAGAGATTACATTCAATATGTGATAGAGAACAATTGTTAGAAAAATTCTGAAAACGCCGATTGACTTTCCGCACAAATATGCAGTATAATTGCTATGATTGCGAAAGCCATGCAGGAGCTAACTGCTCCTGTATTTTTTTGCATCTTATGTCACCCCCATGAGGGCAGGGTAGCCACACCCTGCCCTTTACTTTGAGGTGGGAGTCTTGCCGAAAAAGCGAATATCATTCTCAATCCCTGTACCTCCAAGTGAAAATCATTGCTTCTTTACTTCAGGCCATAGGCGAATACTAACAAAAGAGGCAAAAGATTTCATGATGGAGGCTGCGCTAAAAGCTAAAGTCGCTTCGAGAAATGCAAACTGGAAAATCGTTAATGGAAGGAAAGTCGTTTTGCTTCTCTATTTCTTCTTTCCGAGCAAGCGAAAGAAGGATACTCACAACACATTGAAGGTTCTCATGGATAGCCTTGAGGGAATTTTGTACGAAGACGATTACTGGGCTTTGCCAAGAATAATGGACTTCGATATTGACAAGGACAATCCGAGGCTTGAGATAGTTGCATATCTGAAATGAAAACTCCATACACGATAGAGAATCAAGCATTTACAAACAAGGCTCATATGACAGCAAGGAAGTGTATATACCCTCGCATATTCCGAAACAGGCATATAGAGTATCAGGATACCATTCTAGGTTCTGGAGAGGCAGAAACTATCCTCGATGGAAAGTTTGCGATAGACAGAATAATACACGTTCCTACTTCTGATATGAAGGCGAAGATAAAGTTGACAGTACAAGAGAGGTTCAGAAGACCAATTCATGCCGCGTTCAGAGATATTGCCATAACAGAATGGAATCACGCTTCTGGAAGCGAAGGAGAGCTTTATAAACTCCATGCTAATCTTTTCCTTTATGGTTACTATGATGAAGAAAACGAGACTTTCATAGAAGCGATTCTAATTAACGTTCCGATGCTTCTCGCTAGAATGGCGACCTCTACAATAAAGTATTCGATTCACTATATGAAAGACAAACAGCAGGACATTATAAATATAGGCTTTGATGAACTCAAGCGAACGGGCTGTGTGATGTATGCCAGTAAGAACGCAAGACCGTAAAACCTCTTTGTTTAGGTTTCCGGAGCTGCCTGACTAGCAGCTCCGGCTTTTTTGGAGGGCTCATGAAAAGAGGCGGATTAAAGCCGATAAAAGATAGAGAAATGATAGTTGAACGAGACAACCACAGATGCAGGAAGTGCGGAAGAAGGGCTGACAGTGGCCACGTTCATCATCTTTATGGAAGGGTAAGAGTGCCAGCATGGATGAAGATTCCTGATGATGACCCAGACCACGAAGTAAATCTCGTTTATCTATGCGCAGAGTGCCATTGGAAGGTACACAACACACCGCCAGATGACATATCTCAGGCGGAGATAAAGGAATGGAAAGAATTGATGGCCGTTATGAATCTCAGGAGGATTAGGCGTGAAGATAGTTCAAAAGAAACTTTCGGAGATTAAGCTAGCTCCGTATAACCCTCGCAAGATAAGCAAAGAAGAAAAAGAAAAGCTCAAGAGAAGCCTTTCAGAGTTTGGATATGTTGACCCGATAATATACAACAAGAGAAATATGTTCGTTATAGGCGGAAATCAGCGTTTGACAGTTCTAAGGGAGCTTGCAAGAGAAGATCCCGAAAGATGGGACATTAAGTACGAAATGGTAGAGGAAGACCTCGACGACGACAGAGAGAAAGCACTTAATGTAGCGCTGAACAAGATAAGTGGCGAGTGGGATTTTCCAAAGCTCAAGGAGCTATTGGTCGAATTGGATACAGGAGCGTTTGATATAGAAATAACAGGGTTCTCGCTCGACGAGATAAAGAGTTTTGTTGACTATGCCGCTGACGCATCAGATGACGGCTTTGATGTTGACGAGGCAGAGAAGAAGATAGACAAGCCAAAGACTGTAAGGGGAGACGTTTATATTCTCGGCAATCATAGGCTCATGTGTGGAGACGGAACAAGCAATGAAGATGTGAGAACGCTGCTTGACGGGAGAAAGGCAAACATGATTTTCACCGACCCTCCTTACAACGTTGGATACGTAAACACGAAAAACAAGAAATATACTTCGCACCAGTCAGGAAAGCACGAATCAATCATAAACGATGAGATGTCTCCAGAAGAATGGAGAAAATTCAACTTGACGTTGGCGGAGATAATGATTGAGTTCTGTTCTGGAGATATGTACGTGTGGGGTGCTCCCGGGCCGGATGGTATGAGACAAAGACTTGCCTTCATAGATGCTGGCATTCATTGGTCTGCAACAATTGTGTGGAAGAAGCACGCATTCGTAATGTCAAGAGGAAACTACCAGAGAATGTATGAGCCTTGCTTCTATGGCTGGAAGAACAAATCTAGCTTTGTTGCGGGAAGAAACAAGACAGAGGTTTGGGAAGTAGATCGACCTATGAGATCAGAGCTTCACCCTACTATGAAGCCGATTGAGCTGTGTGCAATAGGGATAGCAAACAGTTCAAGTTTTGGTGACAGCGTGCTTGACCTTTTCGGAGGCTCCGGTTCTACGCTTATAGCGTGTGAACAGCTAAAGAGAGACTGCATGATGATGGAAATCAGCGAAAAGTATTGTGACGTAATCATCAAGCGGTGGGAGGAGTTCACAGGAAAAACGGCAGTTAAGAGGTGATTATATGGGGCGCAAGATAAAGAGGACATATAAACTCCACGAACAGACGATAGTAGAAGCGGAAAACATGGCTAGGGCTGGAATGACTAGAGAGCATACAGCAAGGGCATTGGGCCTCTCGCCTTCAACATACTACCGTTGGCTCGAGCTTGGGCAGAACGCACCAGAGGAAACAATAGAGAGAAGACTGTACGACAAAATAATGAAGGCCGAAGGAGAAGCTATTGCAAGGAACGTAGCTATTATCCAGAAGGCCGCGCAAGACGGCGTGTGGCAAGCCGCAGCATGGTTCTTGGAAAGACGATACCCGAACGACTATGCAAGAAAGGAAAGACTCGATATACAGGAGAGAAAGAATGTCAAATACGTCGCAGAGTTCGCAGGCAAAGCCCCGAAAGAATAAAGGTGGAAGACCGAAGGGCGCCGTAACCAAGAACATTGAAAAAGAGCGCATAAAGTTATACGAACCTCACCCAGCTCAATGGAAGATTCATAAGTCAAAGAAGAGATTCAGGATAGTCGCTTGCGGAAGAAGGTTCGGAAAATCTTTGATGGCAGCGAACGAGACCACTAAGTTTGCATACGAGAACCCGAGGGAAACCACTTGGTGGGTAGCTCCTGTGTACTCGCAAGCGGCAATAGGATTCAAGATGATAAAGAACAGCTTTCCTGATCTCATCAAGAACGCTAACAGCGCGAGCCTAAAGATAATTCTCCATAACAACGCAAAGATTGAGTTTCGTTCTGCAGAGAGACCAGACAATTTGCGTGGAGAAGGGTTAGGTTGGGTAACGATAGACGAAGCGGCATTTATGTCAGAGGAAGCGTGGTACGAAGCACTTCGACCTGCCCTTTCAGACAGAAAAGGGCAGCTTCTCGCGATAGGAACTCCGAAGGGTAAAAACTGGTTTTATCACTTATGGATAAACGGTCAGGACAAAGAACAAGAAGACTTTGAGTCTTGGCAAATGTCAACTTACCAGAATCCTTACATAGACCCAGCCGAAATTGATTCTCTCAAGAGAACTCTCCCAGAAAGAGTATTCCGTCAGGAGATACTCGCTGAGTTTCTTGATGATACTGGCGGTGTCTTTAGGTATGTTGACGAAAATATAAGACCATACAGTCTTCCTACAACGGCAGAAGGGCTTGTAACACTTGGCGTTGACCTTGCTAAGTACGAAGACTTTACTGTGCTAATTGGGATAGATGGTTCAGGAAAGGTTGTGTATTTTGACAGGTTCAATCAGATTGATTGGGCTTTACAGAAACGAAGAATCATAGAGGCTGCCCGAAGTATGGCCGCGAAGGTAGTTATTGACTCGACTGGTATAGGAGACCCTATATTTGAAGACCTGTCTAGGGAGATATGGGTAGAGGGGATTAAGTTCACATCGTCATCTAAGACTAATATCATAAATAACTTGGCGATGAGAATAGAGCAACACGATATTACATATCCTAACATACCCGAATTGATATATGAGTTAAAGCTCTATCAGTATGACTTGACTCCGACAGGGAAGCTGAAGATGAACGCACCAGCAGGAAAGCACGACGACTGCGTTATAGCATTGGCTTTGGCGGCATGGGGTAACTCCTCTGAAGGTGAGCCTTCGGTGCGTCTCTTGTAGGAGCTGAGTATGAACATATTACAGAAGATGTTTACAGGACTTAAAAAGAGCTTCTCAATGCAGGGTTGGCTGCCTCTTTACGAATCAATTTCATCAGATGAGGAATTTGCGAGAAGACCGTTAAGGGCTAACGAGAAAGTGTCTTGGGTTTATGCGTGTGTTAAGTTCATATCTTCAAGTATTCTTTCTGCAAATTTGAGGCTATATAAGATACAGCCAGACGGTACGTGGGACGAGATTACGAGCGATCCAGTTCTCGATGTTATAAACAGTCCTAACCCTTATATGTCAAGAACAGAGATGTTCTTCCTGATAGGACAGTTTCTTGAGCTTACAGGAGAGGCAACGATGTTGAGGATAAACGATATGTTTGGAAGAACAGTTGGACTGTATCCTCTGAATCCTTTGAGTTTGGAATTGAAACTCGAGGGCGGTTGGCCTAGCAAATGGATATACAGGTCTTACAAGGCTGGCCAGTCTTACGAAACAGAATACAAGTATTCTGACATTATTCAAATAAAGTACCCTAACCCAAGCAACGTATTCAGGGGGCTATCACCAATATCTGCAATAGCAGATGCTACCGACACAGCTTACTACGTTGAAAGGTGGCAGAAGAATTTCTTTAGAAACTCCGCTGTACCGTCTGCTGTTATTCAGGCAGAGAGAACCCTTTCAGATGCGCAATTCAAAAGGCTGAAAGCTGAGATTGACGAGAAGTATCGCGGTGTCTCAAATGCTCACAAGGTAATGCTATTCGAGAACAAACTTGAGTTCAAACCTATAACAATGCCTATGAAAGATATGCAGCTTCTTGAATTAAAGCAGTATAACAGGCAGGAGATAGCGGCAATATACGGCCTTCCTCTTGCGAAGCTCGGCATAGTAGAGGATGTTAACAGAGCTAGCGCTGAACAGCTTGATTACACATACGCAAAAGACGTTATTACTCCGAAGCTCGTGATGATAGCTGAGACTCTTACAAAAGCTCTTCTCAGAGATAACGGAATCAAAGACAAGGTGTTTTTCTACGACAGCGTTATACCTAAGAACATGATGCTGGAGACTACGAGAAACACTCAGTATTTAGACCGTGGTGTTCTGACAATAAACGAGGTAAGAGACGAAATGGGGTTGCAGCCTGTACCGTGGGGCGATGAGCCGTTCAAGAAGGCTGAAGAAGGAGAAAAACCGAAGGACTTTAAAGAAGCTGAAGATGGAAAGAAGGTGATGTTTTGAAGATCGAAGAGATTGTAAAACAGCAGATAGATCATCTCTTCGGAGACATAAACGCTGAAGTTGTTTCAGAGGGCAAATCGTTCTCTATCCTCTCATATGGAACTGCAATAAAATTTTCGATGGAAGATGAAACGGTTCTCGAATCTAAAGACCTGAAAGACCTCATAGGAAAGGAAGTAACAATTGATCGTGTAATCAGCGGCATGGAAACAGAGGTTGACAAGGCCAACGACGAAGAGAGGACGCTCAGAATGGTTGGCTCTACAGGTGAGGTTGACAGGCTCGGAGACATCATAGACGTTAAGGGATGGAAGCTTGCTAATTACAAGAAGAATCCCGTTATCCTATTCGGGCATGACGCTTGGATACCTGCCGTAGCTAGAGCTAAAGAAGTTAAGAAGGAAGATGACAAGCTCACGTTCCTTATAGAGTTTCCTCCAGAGGGAGTAAACGATCTGTCAGACAAGCTTTTTAACCTTTACAAGTTGAAGATCATGCGGGCATCTTCGGTAGGGTTCTTGCCTCTTAAATACGATTGGATCGAGGACGAAAGCGGGCGTTACAAGGGCATACACTTCATGGAGCAAGAGCTTCTCGAGCTTTCCCTTGTCAATGTTCCAGCACATCCCGCAGCGTTGGCTATGAGCCTGTATGGAAAGGGAATCAATCATCAGCATTCCGCAATGAAGATCGAGATAGATACGGAGAAAATGCAGGATGCTCTCGAACCGTTAAAGAAGGCAATTGAAGAATCGCAAATGTGGATAAAAGAGAGAGCAGATGAAATAAACAAGGCACTTAAGTATATACAGAATTTCGAGTTGTCACAAAAGCTAAAGTCCGTATCGGACGAGATTAAACGAAGCATTAAGGAGGTAAGGTAATGGAGATAACAGAAGCTCTCGAAAACATGAAAACAGACATCGTGAATCAGGTAAAAACCATTGCAACAGTTACGCCAGAGGTTATTAGAGCAGAGATAGATGCTTACCTCAAAGAAAAGGCTCTTAACGCGCCTGTTCCAGAAACGCCAGTTTCAAAGTCAACAGAGAAGGAACTTCGAGAACTCGTTAAAGCGATAGTAAACAGAGATCACGTTGTTGCTAAAGCTCTTACTGGTCAGGGTGACGCGACTGGTGGGTATCTTGTCCCTGATGATTTTATTGGGAGAGTTGATGAACTCGCATACAAATACGGGCTGACAAGACAGTTTGCAAATCAGATGAAAATGGGCGGAAGGACAGCAAAGATTCCTAAACTCACATCTGAACCTGCCGTGTCGTGGGTTACTGAAGGCGGCACAATAACAACAGGACAGCCAGCTTTCGGATTGACTCAGCTTAACATCAGGGACGCTGCGATAATCGTTCCGATAACAAACGATCTGCTTGAGGATTCCGAGATAGATATAACGTCGATTCTCGGCAGAATCTTCGCAAGGGCATTTGCAAGAGGTGAAGATTATCAGACATTCAACGGAGACGGCTCTGTCTTTACTGGCATAATGAACCACGCTGACGTTCCTGTGGTTACTATGGCTAAAACAAAAACGGCCTTCACTGATATAACTGCGAACAACCTCCTTGACCTTAACGCAGCTGTCCACGAAGCTGCTGAAGAGAACGCAAGATACTTCATGCACAGAACCGTGCTGAACATTGTCAAGAAGCTCACGAACGGAGCAACTGGCCCTTACCTGTTCACAGGGCCTACGATATGGGAATACCCATATTCAAAATCATCCCTTCTTCCGGCCGCTTCTGCAAGTGCACCTAGCACTAAGTTCATGTGCTATGGAGACCTCGGATACGTGTACTTTGGAAAGAAGAAGGAGCTTACTCTTCAGATTGCCGATCAGGCAACAGTTGGTGGAGTTGCCCTCTTCGAAACAAACATGATGGCAATAAGAGCTATCGAAAGGGTAGCGATAACTATTGCCTTCCCAGAAGCCTTTGCAGTCCTGAAGACTGCTGCTGATTAACAACAAGAGGGGCTTGCGCCCCTCTTTTAATGAGGTGATGAAATGAAGAGAACAAAGTTAGCACTTGTGATGATTATCGTTGTTACTTTTGCAACGCTGTTGGGGTTCTCTGTGCTTGAGAACACAAAAGCTTTTGAGATTTACCCTTTGGCACAGATAACCTCCCTTGCGACACCAACGACTGTCGATCTTCGAGGATATGAACGGATGCACGTTATAGGGCAGCTATCAGCTTCCGCTACAACCACAACGGTAACAGTCAAATACTACAAATCAGCAACCGCTGATGGCACTAAAACTTTAGCTTATACAGGAACAGCTATTACAGATGACGTTGGATGGTTTGAACTTGAGATTGTAAAAGATATTGGCTATCCGTTTATAACATTCTCTCTCACGCCTTCAGCAACACTAACGATTGGAGTTGTAGGTGTATTGTACGGAAAAGAATCAGCCCCATTCTAGGCGGTGCGAATAGATGAAGACTGTACGAGTAAAGAAACCCATCTTTGTGGGTTCGACAATAGGTGCTGGAAAAATCCTGAACATAGACGAAGATATATTCACAGCGTTTGGAGAGGAATATCTTGAGGTAGTCGAGCCTACAGAAGGGAATGACAAAGATGGTAACACTGACGGAACTGAAAAACCACCTAGCGATTCAAGACGACAAGCACGATCTAAGACTAAACGCGCTTCTTAGGGGAGCAATCGCTTTTGTAAAGTCTTATTGCGGTCGTCAATTCACATACGGAGTATATACTGAACAGGTAGAGTTTATAAACGGAGTCGGATTCATCAATGAATCACCTATTGACGAAGTAGTCTCCGTTGTTGATTCTTTGGATAACACCTATGCTGTTTGGTACACCACAAACCTCTGCATGATAAAGCTTGAATCAAAGATAACAGACATACTCACAGTTTCTTACAAGGGTGGTTACAGCACAATTCCAGAAGACTTGAAGCTGGGTGTCATGCAGTATTGCGAGTATATGTGGAACAAGCCAATGGGTGTTCATGGAACTGGAGAAGCGGAGCTGAGAACGTATTACGAGGATTTTGATACTTCAGTAATAGATCTTTACAAGGTCGTGAGAATATGAGCCTCGCATGGAGAGTCGCTAGAGAAGGCGAGATCGTTGAGGTCGTAAGCGAGATCGTAGAAGAAGATTCCATTAGAGGAGAAGTACGCGTCGTTGGGGAAACACGCAGACGTATCAAAGCAATAGTCAGACTAGCGGAACTAGACACGCTTTCAGTTGTTCAAGGGATTGTACCTAACGACGCGATTGTTGTTTACACGGACGATGAGCTGTTTGAGAACGAAAAGATTTTGTGGAGGAATCAAACTTACACGATAATAAGGATTCATCCAAACCAATCTATCATCAAGTGCTTTGCGAAGGTGTTGAAATGAGCGTTAAGCTGGAAGGCCACAGAATGCTCGCATCTTGGAAATCGCGTGCAATGAGTCAGGTAGAAAGATACGTGGATGCGATAATTTCAGGAAACCTCGTAAAGGCCAAAGAGGACGCTCAAGACACTCTAAAGACAAACGACAACATAGTTACACATGAACTGGTGAGCGACAAGTCTTTTGAAATAATAAAGACCAAAGGCGGGGCATTAACAAGCACTTGGTATTTGACTAACACAGCTCCGCACGCTCCGTATGTTGAAAGAGGAACTATCCCGCACTATCCTCCATTAAGACCTCTAATAGATTGGGTTGTCAGAAAACACGGTGTAAGCGAAAAGGACGCATATCCAATAGCTAAGGCTGTTCAGAAAACAATAGGAGAAAAGGGGACAATGCCTTATCCATTTATGAGACCAGCTTTTGAAACGATGAGGAAGAGATTAAAGCTGGACTTGAAACGTATGTCCCTTGAAACAGGCGCTGAAGGAAGGCCATTTACTAGATATTACGGAGAGTGATTATATGGAGAAGTTTATAGACAGCCTCTTGAGGCAGATACAAGCATATTTTACTCTGTATTCAGTCTCCGCAAAAGTGATAACCGACTTTACTAAGGCACAGCAGTCAATGCCTAGCATTGTAATCACAAGAGTTTCAGGTCAGCCAGTCAAGTTCATAACGGTAACAATAGAAAGCAAGACAGCAACTGCTGCAACGCTTCTCAGATCGCGAGAAGCGTACTCGATTCTCTTTCAACTAGACATATTCTCAAAATCATCGAGGGAAAGAGATTCGCTTTTCAGTAGTTTGCACTCAGCTCTGAAGACTATAAGAAATGCAACTTTTATAGACCCTATATTCTTCAGACACATAACACACTTTGAGACTGAAAATGATGAGGATTATTACAGGTTCTCTCTCGATTGCAGGTTTTGGGGATTCGATATATTCAGAGAAGCACACGATCTAGTGTTAGAAACAGAGTTAAATTCAACGAAAACATAAGGAGGCAAGAAAATGTCGAGTTTGATACCCGGAGTAAGTGTAGATGTAAGAACGTTTCCAGTAGCTCCAAACGTATCTGGGAGCGGTGGAACAGTAGGGTTTGTTGGTGATTTCGTTTTTGGCCCTTTGAACGAGATAATATCGATAAACTCTCCATCAGAAATAAATAGTAAACTTGGTGGACTCGGGAAGGCGGATGCAAGAGCGCTGTATGCTATCCTTCTTCAGAGGCCGAAAGCATTGAAAGTAGTAAGAGTAGCAGGATCTTCAGCTGACTACGCGACAAAGACGCTTCTTGCAGCAGGAGAAGCAGATTCACTTACTCTTACTGCAAAATACAAAGGAGCTTACGGAAACAACATAACGTTTGCTGTTACCGACGGTGTTCTCACCATTACATACGGTGGAGAAACAGAGAACTATTCCTTTACCACACTCGATGGACTTGTTAATGCGATAAACGATCACAGTGAGCTTGTTACTGCTACAAAAGACGGAACATTAGTACCAGCAAACGTTTCTTCAACTGCTCTTGCTGGTGGTACAGACGGAGTTGTGAACGATGCAGCATATATCGGAGGGTTTGACAGTGTAACTGACTCAAGGACTGGTCTGTCTCTTTTCGAGACAGATAAAGACATTGATATAGTTACAATAGGTGGTGATCCTTCGACAGCAAAGAACACAGCTCTTGCAGCTCATTGTGAATCGTTCAAGAGGATAGCATCGATTCCAATAATTGCAACGCTTCTCGCAAACGTAGTAACGGAAGTGGCAGCTTATTCGTCAGCAAACGGGCAAAGCGCGTCAGCATATCCGAACGCGACTTTTTCGATAGGCGGAACTAATTACTCGATAAACGGCGGAATAGTATATGCTGGACTTCTTGGAAGAATCGATCCTCACAGATCTTCTGCTAACCAGTTCATCTTCGGTTGCGTAGGTACCGACAGAGGTCTTACCGCTTCTGAGATGGAACAGCTAATAATCGCAGGAGTAAATCCAATCACTATGAAAGGTGCTGGATATGCTGTAAGGCACGGATTGACTTTTGCGTCCTCAACAGACTGGAAGCAGATAGGCGTTAGAAGAGTGTTTAACATAATGGTTAAGGATCTCGAGGAGATTCTTGACGAGTTCGTCGGAGAACCTAATGGAGAAGATCTGTGGAGAAACGTAATCGCAAGAATGGACGGATATATGAGGGGTCTTAGGACTGCCAACTGGATTGAAGACTTCCTCAATCAGTGTGATGCAACAATAAATACGCCAGAAGTAGTGAGCGCTGGTAGATTGTTGGCAAAGTCTTATGCAAAACCTAGATACATCTCTCACTACATAGGAATCGAGCTGAA
>Ga0209096_1003344_pt1 | contig 14069 bp, 12 predicted proteins | sample AD_UKC034_MetaG_FD_184407 | JGI IMG/M metagenome (GOLD analysis project Ga0209096, IMG submission 184407) | Active sludge microbial communities of municipal wastewater-treating anaerobic digesters from USA - AD_UKC034_MetaG (SPAdes) (version 2) | ecosystem: Engineered > Bioreactor > Anaerobic >... | reverse complement strand
GGCGTATGCTCCACCCGGATCGACGAGGCCCCGATGCAGGGCGTAGGGTCATAGCCCATGTATTCCATCAGCTCGTTTGTATGCGCCGTGTAAATGCCGTAATTCTCAAGGGTGATCTCTCCGGGATAGGCTTTCCCTTTGGCATAGACCGTGACCCTTACCACCTGGGGATCGGGAGATATAGAGCAGATGGCGATGGCAGACCACCACCCGCAATAGTCCGGGGCATCGGCGTTCCTAGGATAATAGGAGTTCGTCCAGGCGCTGTAATAGAGGTTTTCCATCACATGGGCCTGAACCGTCGCGGCGAAAAGCAGAATGGCGATAATCAGCAAGACTTTCTTCATTTCTCCCCCTTAAACTATTTTCGTGTCGGTCCCTGCGTCATCTGTAAACCACAGCTCACACGGGGTTGTGTTTTTGATCCAGAGCTGTCCGTATCCCGCAATATCAGAAGCAGCAGAGGCACGCTCAGCCAAGAAAAGAACTCCCGTAGCCGTCACGTGGCCAGCAACCGTGGCCCCGGAAGCAGCTGCGGCCACCGTAGCCGTGTTGTTATAGAACAGCTGTCCGTAAGTATTAGTACCGTCATAATAGCAACCAATGAATCGGTGGGTAGAATCCTTATGGATGTATTTCGTCCCCGACCCACTGAACCCAAAAGATATCAAGGCGGCGGCGATCTCTGTCGTTACATACAGGGTGCCGCTTAGATAGCAATTTCTGAATCTTGTCCCGGAAGACCCGATATCGTAAGAATTGTTGCTGTTGGTATAAATATGATCCGTGGTGACATTGTCATTGAACACTGCGTCACCGGTTATATACAGATTGCCCGTGGCGTTTGTAATGTAAGAATGGGAGCCGCTGTGATAAAGACGGAGGTCGTTACCCGTTCCGAGATAGATCGAATCATTGTCCGTCCAATAAGAGCTATATGTAAAGTAAGTCGTTCCCTGGATGTAGATATCCGGCGTTGCGAGAACTCCTGCGAGGTAAATCGCGGTTTGTCCGTAAATATATGTATTGGCAGCGATAATTGAGACATTGTCGGAATAGTTGGCAAGGTTCCCGTCACCGTCAATCACAGCGCCGATGGCGATTCCGACGGTGTACTCCGTGCCAACCAGCCCGGCAGATGGCCCAATGTTTAGATATGACCCGTCCTCTACTGCGGTTGGAACCTTTCGGATTTCAAAGTAATAAGATGAATCCGTGTTGTACTCGAACCTGATCTCCGAGGATACCCCGGACCCATCAATCATCCTAAGCAACGACGGGTCACCAGAAGAGCCGCCGGAGAAGATGACATCAGCGCCTTGTGCGACGGTAATATTGGATGATGCCGGAACCGTACCGTCGAATTCCGCATCGTAGCAGTGGAGAACCCCGCTCGTGTCGATGTAAAACTTGGGCGCGTGAATAGACCCCGTGCCGCCGCTGTTGTAGATGGTGAGCCCCCCGGCGGTGTAGCCCGAATAATCCTTGACCCCGCAGTAGATAGAATTGGAATCAATCGTCCACCCGCCGAGCGTGCCGGAAGTGGCCGTCATAGCCCCTGCCTTCGTCACCCGGAAGGGCGCGGACCCGGCTGTGGCGTGACCGATCCAGAGCCGATAGGTGGCATCGGCAGCGTCAAGATAAACAATATCGTTCCCCGTCCCGAGCCTGATTTCCTGGTTCCCGGAATCAAGGATCAGGTTTGTTCCAGTCAGGGTCGTCGCCCCGAGGGTGAACCCCCCGATGGTGCCCGTGGTAGCCGTGACAGACCCGGAGATCGTGGCATTCGTCGCCCACATTGCCCCGGTCTCGTCCACCCGGAAGGGCGCGGAAGCGGGGGTTGCATGACCGGCCCAAATCCGCCAGTCCGTTCCCGCCGTAACCGCCGAAGACATCCCGACCAGTCCGTCCGCCGTGGCAATGGCCGTTCCGGTGATGACCATCCCTCCCACATATCCGCTGTCGATGGTCTGAAGATCGTGGGCGACGTACACAATAGCGGCCGCCGTGGGGTCGGAAATGGTCTGGTCGTCGAAAATGGAGGCGTTGTAGGCTTCGCATTCCAGGCGGTACTTTGTCAGGGACTTCGTGATCCGCGTGACCCGATAGGTAGCAGCCGAAAGGTTGTGCCGGGAAGACGTGACCGTGATGACGTTCCCGGGAGAAAGGTCTTCCGCGTCCCTGTCGGCCAGCATGACAAGGGTCTTGTCCGCGTAGTAGGCCCTGCCGTAGACATAGGACAGAACCTTTTTCGCCGTTGTCAGGTCCGTCGTGCATGGCACGGAATAGATCCGCTCCACCCCGAACCCGGTGCGGACGGCAAGGGAGATCTCATATCGGTCATCGTCATACCGGACCCGCGCCGTCGAAATGGCGTTTTTCGCGTCGGCGGCGGACACGGATTCGATGACACAGTTATTATAATATCCATCGTTCTCTCCGAAGGAAGCCGAAGAAGAGGCAGTCCCGTCGACGGAAATGCACCATTCCCCATCCACGTTCAGATACAGCCAGGACCGGGCGGCGAAAAGCATATTGTCGAGGATGTCCCGGGCGGCCTGTTGCCGATAAAGGGCATAATCACACTTCCAGTCGGTCAGGGTTGTCGCCGCTGCTGCGAAGGAGGCCGCATTGACGGACTGATTCAGGCCCCAGGTTGCATTGTTAATCAGCGCCTTGATGCAGTTCGAAAAGTTCCGGTCTGCCGAAGCTCCGCCGAGTTTGAGGCCGTAAACATCGGCATGGATCTTGTGATACTGGCCCCCGAACCCCTTCTGCTCCACCGTGAACCGGATAAAGGCGTAGCCGTTGTAAGGCGAGACTTGTGACCCATCATAGAACGTGTATTCATCGGTATCGACGAGAACCCCATCCCGCTTGACCCCGTACCCGTGAGAATGATCGACGTGCAGGGACTCAACGGGGCCGTACCCTATCAAGTAGTCGTAATAATCATTGACGGTATCATTGCAGACGTTGGGAAGGGGGACGTTTTTACAGTACCCGAAAACGATATTGATAGGAGCCCCGATGTCGATTGCCGAAGCGTCGAAGGCGGCGCCTGTGACGACAGCGGCCGGTAGGTTCTTATCAAAGATTTCATCGTTCCTGAGTTCGACATTCAGGCGAATATCGTCCCCAAAGACGTAGCCCGCGATCTTCCCGGAGGCCACAAAGTTGCGGTCCTCGTCATAGATGACAACGGCACAGCCCCGAATCTCTTCCGCGTCGATGATGTCATACCAGGAGTCCACCCGGTTGTCGGCCAGAACCACCGTAACGGCGCTCGTCTCTTCCACCCCATACCAGATGTCGGGGAGGGCCTGCTCGATATCGAATTCATCAACAAGGTCGCCCCGGTAGGCGTAGGTCTCTTCGACGACCCGCGATTCCCCGGATTCAAGTATGCGTTCCTCGTCGTCCTCCGTCACCCGTATGGGCGAATAGTAAATGTCCTTGAGGGACAGATACCGGGTCCCGGAAGTGAGGGCTATTTCCACGAAGAGGTTCTGCATTATATGATCTCTGTAAACCTCATGGTGCTCGCCGTGAGCAGATCGCTATACTTTACCGTCCCCATGTAATGATCATCACGGAGGCAGAGATAGCACTTCGAGGTGTCGGAGTTGTTCTCATAAAAGACCATCGGATCGTCAATGTCGAGGTTCGCCAGGGTCGTCAGGTCCGCCTCTTCCGTGGCCGTCCTGTGGCCGAAGGAGATAATGCCCTCCCATTGAACATCCCCGATTTTGTACCGTTCTCGATGGCCGGACGCCAAGGACAGCTCCTTGTATCCCTGCCGTGACCCCCGCTGATAGCCGTAAGCCATGTTCTTCGTGAACGTCGTGGCGGAATCAAGGATGACCACTCTCCCGATCTGCCACTTGCTCGTATAGCTGCCAACGGCAGAGGCGGCGGCAGGAACGCAGACGGCCAGCCATCGATAATTAAATGCGGTCAGCGGAATGATGACCTTGTAACGGTTCACCTGGGCATCGCAGGAAATAGCCACTTCGCCGCTTGAGAACGACGCGGCGGTCCAGTCCGTGGACAGGTCAGATGCGTGGCCGAGAATGACGACCTTTGAAAAATTGACATCATCCAGCATGATATGGGTGACGGTCTTGGCCTCCCCCATGTCGAAATAGATAATGGGATTTATCGAGGACTTGTCCGCCGTACCCATCCGCCATCGTCTCTTGAGGTGCCACAAGTCCATGACATCGGCCTTGGCATATCCCGAGTCCGTGGACTGAGCCGTGATTTCGGCGTCCGCTACCTCGATGGTGTCAGTCGATACGATGATATTTCCCATTATCGCCCCACCGCCACGTTCTGGATGAGCTTCCGACCCCGTGAGGACCGCAGGAAGGTTTCAAACTCCTGCCGGGCTTCCCGGGGGTTCATGTTTGAGCCGTTTATGATCAGGGTGAACTGAACATCGCCGCCGGCCGATTCTCCCGCCGGGATGACCTTCTCCCCCTGGTGGAGCCGATAGATTCCATCTTTCGGGACATACTCCGTCACGGTGGCGTAGGAGCCTGACGGCGATGTGTTCTCTGCGATCCTCTTGAGATAATCCAGCTGCGCTTCCCAGTAGTCGTGTTCGCTCTTCGCAATGCCCTCCATGACCTGGTAGGCGCCGAGGATTTCGTCATAGATGTTTTGATATGCCGTGGACGGCCGCTGATAGGCTTCCTGGGCCAGGGAGAGATAGTTGTTATAGAGGTCCATCAGGTCTTCAATGGCTTCCTGCTGTGCCGATTCGGAGCCGAGCCCGGAAATGTAGTCGGCAATCCCCCGCCCCCCGGTAAGGTCCGTGATGGCATTACGGGCCAGGGCCAGCCGTTCATATACGTCCGCCTGGTTCGCCGTTCCCGTAGTGAGCCCAAGGATGCTTGACTGGATGGACTTCAGGAGGTTGCCCCACGACTTGCTCGCATCTTCCGCCTCCCGGATGGTGTCTTGCAGCCCGTCATTGACCTCGTCCAGGTTATCCACGGTCTCCCTGAATATGGTCCAGGTCATGGAGGTCAGTCGGTTGTATTCAGACGCCGAATAGAATCCCTGGTCATAGAGTTCGCGGAGCTGTGCAAGGGTTTCGTCCCGGCTCATGGTGGCCTTGTAAACCCCGTAATCATGGCTGGACATCGTGAGGGAATAATACTGATCCTCGATGGTCTTCCCGAGGCTCTTGGCCGCCTCCTGCATGGCGAGGATGTTATCCACGAGCCAGCCCACGTCATCGGCGATGGTTTCCCAGTCGATACCAAGGCCCTCGGCGATCCGCTTCAGGTCGTCAATGGTGAATCCCTTGGCGAACGTGTTGAGCATGGCCTGATAGTTGAACCCCGAAGAGGCCGACCCGTAATAACCGGAGGGGTCACGGCTCCAACCGTATCGCTCGTCCAGCATCTTCATGTGGGCGGCAAAGGAATCAAACCCCTGTGCAGCTAGGACGATTTCCTGAACGGACTGCTTCTGCTTTTCGAGGAGCTTCGCCTCGGCCTCGGCTAGGTCTTCAACGGCCCGGAGCCGCCATTCTTCGATTTCGGCAAGCTCTTCCTGTGAAAGGCCCAGGTCTTTCGCCGTGTCAATATAAGCGTCAAACTCTTGGTTCAGCTTATACAGGGCTTTTTCGTAATCAGATGCCCCGGAATATTTCAGGAACATTTCTTCCTCGAAAGAAGCATGGAAGGCGTCCTGCATGGCCTTAATTTCCCGCTCGATGACCTCGGCCCTCATCTCTTCCAGGTCGCCCAACTCTTCCACGGCAACCCCGGCCCGCTTCAGCACGGATACATAATTGTCAAAGGTGTCGCCCACGGAAGCCGTGACCTTCTCATAGGTCGTCATCTGTGCAATCGCGGGATCAAGGAGGGCCTCGAATCCAGTCATGACGGCGGCAAGTTCCTGCCACTCCTCAAGGAAGGTCTGAAACTGTTCCCCCGTCAGCCCGCCCCCGGACAGGAGCCCCTTCACTTGGGCCTGCTTCTCCGTTGTGAGCTTGCCGAAAAGTTCCGACGTGGAGATGTCCTGCTCGAAATACGCCGCCCCGACCACGTTCACAATCTCATCGAATTTCCCGGCGAGAAAATCGGCGTAATTCTGAAGGAGACTTTCAACCACCCCCTGCGCGTCCTTGAATTCCCACCGCGTGCCCGGGAGGGTGTAGGTGAAATCCATCCCGGCGAGCGCATCTTCAACGATGGTCAGATAGTTTTCCGGGAGGGACTCCATGAAAGCCATCATTGATTCATTGAAGTTCTCAGCGATCTCCCTGCGGCCCTTGGCGTAAGCCTTGACGATGGCGGTATGGGCGACGGTGGGCTGAACATCCCAGTTATCCTCAAACTGCGGCCAGTCACCGCCGGAGACGCCGACTCCGGGGGTCCATTTCGTAGTCCCCACGGCCCCGCCGCTGTACCGCGTGTTGATTTCAGATAAGGTGAACTCCGGCTCAGATTTTCCTAAGCCGAATATAGAATCGAGGATACCGCCGATGAGGTCACCGAGGCCGGCGCCAATGGCGGCCCCGACAGGCCCGCCGCCCAGGATGGCACCGATTCCGGCCCCGATCCCGATTCCGGCGGATGTCAGGTATTTCCCCTCGCCGATGGATTTGAATAGGTTGTAGGCTTCATAGGCGAGTCCCAGGTATCCGCCGACATTCGCCCAGTTGATTCCACCACTGAGGCCCTGCCGCATCATATTTAGGGATGCGGGATTCGTCACGCCCCACCCGGCGGCGCCCATGCCGGAAAAGAGCTTGGAGATCCCCGAAAGATCAAATATCCCCGACCCGCCGCCGCCCCCGGTCCCGGCCAGGGCGGTCCCCCCCGCCCCCACTCCCATGACGGTGCCGATGGCGATCCTGATCGGATTCGCCATTGCCGTGGCGATCATCTCGGCTAGGAGACGCTTGAACCAGTTCTTTATGGATTCGAAGAGGGAAGAGAACCCCTCTGACCAGTTATCGATGATGTTATAAATGGTGTCCGCTGTGGCATCATGGATGTTCTCAAGGGTGTGCTTCCAGAACTTTTCCACCCCCTCAAGGCTCTCCTTCGCCTCCTTCTCCGCCTTCTCGATGTTCTTGATCCGATCCTTTTCGATCTGATCGGCGGCACGGAGCCCGGCAAGGTAGAGATCAAAATCCTTCTTCCCTGCTTCGATGGCGGCCTTCTCCTGGGCCTCGAGGTCTCTATTGAGTTTCAGGAATAGTTCAAAGTCCTCCTGTGCGCCCTTGATGGCTTCCTTGAGTTCGTCGGCTGAATCGGCGGCGGATTCCCCGGCAGCGGCGACGGCGGCGGGAATCTTCTGCATGGCCCCGGCCAACTCATCCGTCGTGGCGATCATGGCATCGAAGTTGTCTTTTGCCAGGCCCCAGTATTCTTTTGCGGCCTCCATATCCATTTCGGCATATCGGCGGGCCTCTTCCGCTATCTGCCGGTGGCGCTCGCTCGCCTCCCCGAACGTCACGATCTCCATGAGAGAGTGATACGCCTGGACCGTCCTCCATACCCCCGCCGACAGGACCATAGAGGCGGCATTGAGGGTACGGTACACTCCGACAGCAGCAGCGGCGGCACGTATGAAGCCCTGACCCAGGAGCAGATTCAGGTTCGCTACCGTGGCCCGGAGGGAGTCCATCTTTTCCTTGGTGGTTTTCTGCTCAAGGTTGTACCGGGCAAGGGCCTCCTTCCCTGCTTCGAGGACGGCATTTGTGACGGCGAGCTGCTTTTCCTTGTCCGTCAACTGCTCGACGGTCTTCCCGAGGGAGGCGGCCAGGGTTTCATTGGCCGTGCCGATCTTGACGATGATCCCGAGGTTGTCCAGAATCTTGGGCGAGGCCCGGCCAATACCGATGGCGATGTCATTAAAAGCATCGGCGGTCTGTGTTCCCATGTCCCGGGCCTTGGCCCGTGCGATCTCCATAAGACCGGCAAGGCTATCAATGGAGATCCCGAGAGACATGGCCTTGTTTGCGGATTCAACAAGACTCTTATTATCCACCAGCCCGGCAGAGGCTTTCTTGATCCTCTGAAACTCGGTTTCCGCATCCTTCCCCATGGACCGAACCATGGTACTGAAGGCCATGCGGGACTGTTCATATTGGGCGGCCTGCTCCGATACATTCCATGCCTTCTGCATGGCGAAATAAGCGGCGGTGACGGCGGCGGTCATCCCAAGCCAATTCTTCTTGATCTTGTCGATCATGGAGACCTGGGCGCCGTATTGCTGCTCGTTCAGCCGCTTAAGCTGTTCATTTTTGGCCTTCTCCGCCCGGACAATATCATTCGCCGTAACCTTGGCATGGTTCTTGATACGCTCGAAGGAGTTCTGAATCTTCTGCCGCATCAGGTCAAATTCGGCAGAGGACTTCACCCCAAGATTCTTGAAGTTCTTTTCGATGTTTAATGTGGTGGAAGTCGCTTCACGGAGAAGGCGCTTCTGTGATTCCTTATACTTGGAATCGTCCAGCGCGAGTTCCGCGAATATCGTTCCAATCGGCGTTCCGGCCATATCACTCACCGTAAAGAAGAATGCGCTTTATGTCCGATTTCGAGGCGGAAAGGGCGGGCCTCAAGTAGGGCCGCTTCTTCATCTTCACCGTCCCCCGCTCCACGAACCGGGCATAAAAAACCTTTTTCGATCCCGCATAGACACGGATATTCTTCCGGTCATCCCCAAGCAATCGGACAACCCGGATGGAATCACGGAGAGCCCCGGCATCCCTGGCCGACCACTTGCCCTTCCCCTTGGGTACATCCATCCCGACGGGGCATTTCTGCCGAGCCCTTTTAGCGATGACTTCCCCCGCCTTCTCAAGACGGCCCATAGAGGCCCCCATGATCATGGGATCAGCCTTCGCGGGGTTCCAACCGACTACTCTCAATGCCGCCTCCCGTGAGGTCTCATCTGCTCAAGTTTCTGCTTGTCCCGCTGTTCCTTCAGGAAGACATGGAAGCACCTGTGAACCTTTTCCCAGCATCGCTTCCAGTCCATGACCCCGTACATCTCCATCAAGTCTTTAACCGCCGTGAAGTTCAGGTCAATCGCCCCGCCCATCCCGGCTATCACCTGACCCCTGGCCTGCATATAGATCATGCCCGCTTCCCGGTTCGCTTCCCAGAGGTCCACCCTGCAAGTGCGGCAGGGCGGTTCCTCCGGTGGCGTCCTACTGGCGTATATGGTCCGGCAACTTGGGCAACGGGGAGCCTGCTCGTCGCTCCACCGCACCCACTCGATCAGTTTTTTGAGGCCAGCTCCTCAAGCTCCGCCTCGCTGTCGCTCAGTTCCTTGAGGCATTCCCCAACGAATTTCGCGAACTTGATGGACCGCATCATGAGGAGAAGTTTATTCTCCTTCGTGCAGGGGATTTCACTCCCCTTCCCGTCGTAAAGGCCGGACCAATCCACGATGACCCGATCCCAGAACAGCTCGTTCTGGAGTTCATCGTTGACCTCCTCGTACTCGAAGCGGCCAGGAGTGCCGTCCACCTTCTTGAACTCGGTCCTTTTCTTGACCGTCTGCTTCCGAATGGACTTCATGTCATCGGCGGTGAGGGTCCGAATCTGAACCCTCCCGCCTCCGTCCATGTCAAACCATACGCCCGTTCTCTCCTCTACATCGATAACCGTCATAAATCCCCCTTACTCCAGAACCCACGGCCCGGTGCATCTGGCCTGGAAGGAGACCTGGCCGAGACCGGACTTGTCGATGCTGATATTCGCCGAGGTGACGTAGATCGCCGAAGAGGAGTTCGTGGTCACGTCCGGGGTCCAGTACGACGTGTTGTCCACATAGAGCCTGATCGAGTTGATGGCGCTGTTGTTTTCCAGGGCCGAAATGAGAACCCCCTGCCCCGTCGTGTCGGACGGGTCATAGAGCCCCGCAAACGACACGGTGCCGTAATCCAGAAGCCCCGTGATGTACTGCTTGGCCGAGTCGCCGAATGAGGTCGTCTCGAGCAGATCAACGGTGATACCGTCAAGAGACCAGTTGCCCATCCCGACAACCGTAGCCGTGCCGAGTGCCACTTTTGCGTCGTTGCCAGCAAGAAAAGCCATTTTGATACCTCCTAAGTTTTCCGGGCAAAGAAAAAGGGCATGTCAATGTGTCGGCACCGACATGCCCTCATCTTTCTTGCGTCCCCCCGGATGTGGCCGCACCCGGAGAGAACCCGGATTGTTTTTAACTCGCTACCGTTTTCACCACCCCATGTTGAACATCATGGGCTTTCTCCGCTTCCTTCAACTTCCGATATAACTTCCAGGTATTGCCGTTCACGATCATGTTTGACAGATGACCGCAGACAACCCCTGTATCCACATGGATAGGATACCCCGCCGCCTTGAGGTCGGAACAGAAACCGATGTCCTCCCCCACGGGCTTTCCGTTTGATAACCTGAACCGGAACCACGGGGGCTTCATCTTCTTAAAGACATCCATCTCAAAAAGGACACAGCCCGTCCCGGTGGCGTCCACCTCCACTAGTTCCCCAGGTTCCCACTCCGTCACGGTGTAATAGCTGTTGATCTTCCCCCGGAGCATCAGCGGGTCGAAGGGCGGGTAACGGCGGTAAACCAGGCACCCGACCACGGGCTTCCGGTGAGACAGGAGCCGGGGGATCGTATCGACGGGGTATATCTGGTCCGCATCCATCATGATGAGATGGGTACACCCGATTTCCAACGCTTCCCGGACCAGGTTGTTCCTCATATCGTCAATCGGCCCCGTTGATGTCCGTAGGTAAAAGTACCCCGGTTTCTCCATGGCGATGAAGGAATCGAAAAAGGCACTCGGCACCTGGGGATAGGAAAGAGGAACGCCGATACCGAGCTTGAGGTTAGTCAACTTCATCAACCACCTCCGGCTTCCGGGCGATAACCCTCGTATCGTCAAACGGATGGGCCTTGATGGTCACGGCCTCGATCACCTCGAACCCGGCATCCGACACAAGCCCCGCCATCGTCTCCTTCGAGAAATGACCTACCCATATCGGAACGTCGTGGCGTGGACCGGCGGAAGGGGCGATGATGCACAGGAGGCCTCCTGGTAACAGCTTGCCGTCGCAGTCGTCCAGGAACTGAGGGATGTCGGCGACGTGCTCAAGCGTTTGACCGGAAATCACGGCGTCAAAGGTTCCAAGGTCGTCCCATGCCTCGGAACCGACGATGACATCGACGCTCTTTCCGGGGCGAACATCGGCGCCGACATACTCGCCGTCGGGGAACAGTTTTCGGTAGCTCCCATTGATGTCCATGCTTCCCATGTCAAGAATCCGCTTTCGCCGAAGATCGTAGCGGTCCACGAAATCAACCATCAAATCCATTCCAGCCTTATGCATCTTTCCTCGCTTTCAGTAGGGCGTGCGTATGTATTATCTGAAGAGCTTCACTCGTCAATCGGTCCTCGATGCTGATCACCTCGAAGTCGGGGACCATCCCGTAAAGATGCCTTGTCGCCGGGTCGGTGTAGTAGAGCCAAGAGTTAGCGTTCCAGAATGAAGCGTGGGTCGGGTCTTGAAAGGCCCCCCTCCCATCTGTCGAAGGGGTGAGGCTCTCGAATATCCCTCCCGGTTTCAGTACCCGCCATATCTCCGTCACGACCTGGACCGTCTTGCCTATCGGGATGTGCTCCAAGAAGTCATCGGCCCGAACCATATCCACGGAGCTGTCCTCGTAGGGCAGGCCGTCCAATACGTCACACACCATATCCGGGCCCACTTCGGGGCGGTTGTCAATGTTCACAAAGCCCTCAAGTTTCCGGTATCCGCATCCGAGGTTAAGACACAGGCCCTTCGGGGCGGGGCTTGACGAAATCTCCTGGCGGGCAAATATGTCCTTCCCCCATCGCTCAATCAGATGTTCCCCGGATGCCTTTACCACGGCGTCATAATCGACTTCACCCTTGCCATGCATTTCGCTGAACGTCTGTGATCCCTCGTGATGGACATAGCACCCGAGGACGACCCCGACCCGGTGTCCCTTTTCCCTTGCCCTCATGCAGAAATCGATTTCCTCGCCGGAGCAGGGCCACAGGCTTTCATCGAATGGGCCGATCTCTTCCCAGAGGGACCGTTTAAAGACCATCAGAAAGCCGATGATCCAGTTGACCTCCTGGACCTCGTTCCCGTAATTCTCCCACACATCCGCCGCCGTCTTGTTAAATTCGGCCTTCGTCTCGTAAAGGCCAGGGATGATCCTCTGAATCCCGGAGGCGTAATTCGTCACAGGCCCAAGGATGGCAAACTCATCGAGAGGGGCCGTCAGGCGGTCCAGCCACATGGGGCTCAGTATGACATCGGAGTTAAGGAGGACGATGACATCCCCTTGGGCCTCACGGATGCCCTGGTTAACCGCCTTCGGGAACCCCTCGTTCCGCTCATTGCGGATGACCCGGTTAGGGATAAACCCCGTGTAAAGATTCCCCACGGGAGGACTTGAGCCATTGTCTATGACGATGATCTCAATGCCCTCCGGGGCCGTCTCCCGGATCGACGTGATGCACTCCCGGAAAATCTCTAACTGGTTGTAAACGGGTATGATGATCGAAACCATGCTCTCTCCTCTCAGGTTCTTTTCATCTTGATCTCGTAGTCAATGGAGTAATGCCAGACAGACTCGGTTCCTGTCGGCGTCGTGACATCCTCCACATACAAAGATGCGAAACTCCTCCGCATATACAGCAGGCTCCCGCCCGTCACGGTCATGGAGCAAAAGTCATACAGGCTCTTCAGGTTCCCGAAAAGGTCTTCAATCTCCCCAGAGGATGACGCATTCGAGAAGATGTCGAACTGGATGGTCACGTCCTCCAGCGTCTCGGTGAAGGTGTAGTCCGGGACATCCGATATCATCGAATAGACGACGTACGGGTATTCCGTCCCCTCGGGAGCAACCCCTTTGAACACCCTGCCCCCCACGGCGGTTGAAAGGGCTGACCCCGTCAACTTGCTGTATAGGGCCGTCGTCAGGTTCTTCACTTCGCCTCCTCACAGAGCAGGTCAAGCCACTCGTGGTCCTCATTCGGGTCGATTGCGGACACGACATTGAAATACCGCCCCCCGTAGAGAATCCGCCAACCCGTGCGAAACACCCGCCGAAATCGAATCCGAATCCGGTGAGTAATGGTCGTCGTAACGGCCATGCCCTGAATCCTCTCTTTTGCCGACACAGGCCAGACGGCGGCGTAAACGGTGGCTATCGTCGACCACGTTACCGTATAATTCCCCATGCCGTCCGAGACCTTCGTCGGGGCCTGGATCGTGATTCTCTTGTCGAGGTCGCCAGCACTCATTAAAATTCATCCCACAACCGGGCCGAGGCCAGGAGGTTTTGCACCGTCTTATTCATGGTCACGGACAATCCCGTGATTCGCTCTTCCCTGAATTTGAACATATCCGCCACAAGGATTTTGACAGCGCTCCTGATTTTGGAGGGGATCGAGGCCACCGTGGTCCACCCGCAGACGAACCTTATGGAGATGGGCTTGCTGGGGAATAAATCGCCACTAGGCCATGAGCCGCCATACGGCAAAACTATTCGCCCTATTCCTTCACCGTTGGTTTCAACTAGATAATCCGTTGTTACTGTCAGCGTCGTCTCCGTCCCGTCCGTGTCTTTCCATGAAATAGAGGTAACGGATTGCAGATTGCCGAAGGGGAGCTTGATGTAATCCACGCCCGGCCATTCGTCGAGGTAGTAATCCCATGTTTGGGTCAGGAGCGCCCGCCGGGTGATGTCCTCAACGTGTTCCCGCGCCGCCCGGATGATGTCCGTCAGAAGGTCGTCCTCGGCGTGGATGGCCTCATTGACAACAATATCCCCGCTGAACTCGGAAGCCCCGACAAGCGGTGATGCCACAATGCGGATATACTGCTTCGTCCCGGTATATCGTTTCTCCTGGATGGCGTTGTCATTGGCTGTCGTTACCTGAGTGAAGGCCCCACTTGTCCAGTCGGCATAGGTTAAATCGTCGTCCGATTCCTGAATCTTCGCGTCAACTGTCGCACCCGCCCCGTTCGTCCCGGAGTTGAGATAGCAGACGGCCTCGTGACCGAGAAC
>Ga0209096_1003339_pt1 | contig 14080 bp, 6 predicted proteins | sample AD_UKC034_MetaG_FD_184407 | JGI IMG/M metagenome (GOLD analysis project Ga0209096, IMG submission 184407) | Active sludge microbial communities of municipal wastewater-treating anaerobic digesters from USA - AD_UKC034_MetaG (SPAdes) (version 2) | ecosystem: Engineered > Bioreactor > Anaerobic >... | reverse complement strand
GCCTCTGCACGCAATACCCCTCCGGCATCCTCCACCGTTGAGCGGGTGTAGCTGTAATTTCCTAAAAACTTCAGCTTAAACCTGCCCGGCGAGAGGGATAGGCTAAGGGTTCCCTCCAACCCACGGGCTTTCACCTTTTCTATGTTAACCGGCTCCCAATAGCCTTTAAGATGGGGGAGCCACATTATCCAGTGGTTGATTTCCGAGGAGAAAGCGCTTACCTCGATGTTTACCCTTGAACCAAACGGGATTGCGGTGTAGCTTATTCCGGCTTCGCCGGTTACCCCCTCTTCGGGTTTCAGGTTTGGGTTGCCTCCGGGTTGCCAGTACAGGTCGTTGAGCGACGGGTAGTGAAAATTGCGCGCCAGGCCCGCTTTAGCCATTAGGTTTTTTTGGGGAAGAAAGAGGTACTGTGCCGACAGCGAGGCCATGATTGGTGTTGTTCGATTGTCGTAAACCTCTTCACCAGCCAGAAGCGATAGCGAGAGCCTTTCCAAGGGTTTTGCGTGGATAAACGTGCGAATACCCAGCTGGTTTTGCTTGCAGGCAATGGCTGTTGATAGCACTTCTTCGTTGCTCTCAACCCAATGAAGATTGGCATCGGCTTGAAAACCAAGGGTAAGCCAGCTGAGCACATCCCGGTCATAGCCCAGCGTATTGTACCAACTCCTTGCATCGGAGTGAGAGTCGAGCACGGGCAGTCGGTTTCCCTCGGCTGACAGCTTTTGAAGCTGATAGCTGAGACTCAGATACGACAGCCCCGAAGAGAGTTTCCAATTGCCGTTCTCACGGTAACTTTGCCAAGCCACCACGGCATTGAAATTTTGATTTTCCTGCCTGTTGATCTCATCGTGCGAAAAGCCGGACATGAGCTTGGGAATACCCCTGTCGGTTTGGGTAAACCATAGCTTGGCCGAAATCATGCTGTTTGCCCGGGGACGGAAGTACAGCTCCTGCATAATGCCATGCTTGGTGTAGTCGGCATTTTTCTGAACCTCAGTGGGCTTGCCAATCTTTGCCGTATTGCGATAGGTGAAGTTGTTCTGCGAAGTCTCGCGGAAAAATCGGGTTTGCCCCCTCAGGGCGTCGGTTCCATAGCCGCCATGGATGGCGGTGGAGTAGGTTTGAAAATCGCCCACGGATTGGTACAGCTTCAGCCCATACCTTTTTGACCAGTCGGGATTGCTGTCGATACTAACCAAACCGCCCAGCCCGCCACTTCCGTATGCCATGGAAGCCTGGCCGTAGAGAATGTTCACATCGTCGGCAAAGTAGAGGGGGATAAGCGAAAAGTCCACCTCGCCGCTCATGGGCGAGTTTATCCTTATGCCATTCCACAGCACCCGTGTATGCGAAGAGCTTGTTCCCCTGAACGAAACGGTGGCTGTAGCACCTCGCCCATAGGTTTTTACAAAAATCGGGCTGTTCTCGGTGAGGAGTTCCGAAAGGCTAACCCCGGCCTTTTCCATAAGCGCCAAGCTGTCAATTCTGTGTACTTTGTACCCCGACAATGTTCCTGCAACGGGCCTTGTGCTGTATATGGATACGCTTTCCAGGCTAATGGTGTCGTTGAGGGCCGATTGTGAGTTTGCGCCCATGGCGCAACCTACTAGGAACATGACCATAGCCACGATTTTTTGCAAACCGCCGCCACAGCAGTTCATGTTCAGTACATGAGGTATAGAGAGGCCTCTCATAAAGTAATCGCTCTAAAACGCACCCTAATCATTATTGCGCCCGACAGCAGAAAGCAGGGGAAGTTTGGATGTGGTTTGCAAGGGTCTCATCCGCGCTTTTATCCCGAAAGCGTATCTGGTGTATGGCAAGCAATGGCAGGTCTTCTGACTTGTTTTCCTCCTGAGCGCCTTCCCGTCCGTTCAACAACGAATAGTGGCTGGGTGCTCAATCGGTTGTAAAAACTCACAGCAGCGGGAACTGTTGCCGACTTGCACGGCATTCCCTATTAATCCTTTGGGGTGGAGCCCCTGTGGAACCATTGCACGGCAAAGTTAACCTTTTTACCGAACCTTTGGATTAACGGGGATGATTTTTATACATTTACTCCGTTTTATTGGAGTAATATCAAAACCATTTCCCATGAAGTATGTAGGAGCACACGTCAGCGCATCGGGTGGGGTGGAAAATGCCCCGGTGAATGCCCATGCAATTGGAGCAAAGGCCTTTGGCCTGTTTACAAAGAATCAAAGGCAGTGGGTGGCCGCCCCCCTGACGGAGGGCAGCATCGAGGCCTTCAGCCACAGGTGCGAAAAGTATGGCTATGATCCCCGACATATCCTATCCCATGCCAGCTACCTTATTAACCTTGGCCATCCCGAGGGGGAGGCACTGGAAAAATCGAGGGCTGCCTTTTTGGATGAGATGGCTCGTTGCGAGCAGCTGGGGCTGGACAGGTTAAATTTTCACCCCGGAAGTTCGCTGGGTAAGATTGGCGACGAGGAGTGCATGAATATCATTGCCGAAAGCATTAATGTAGCCATTGACAGAACGACTTACGCCATTGCGGTGATTGAAAATACATCAGGTCAGGGGAATAACCTGGGGTACACTTTCGAACAGCTGGCATACATCATCGGGAGAGTGAAGGATAAGTCGAGGGTCGGGGTGTGCATTGATACCTGTCATGCCTATACCGCGGGCTATGACATTACATCCAAAGAAGCGTATGACGAAACCTGGGAAAAATTTGATAGGATAATCGGCTTCAAATACCTACGCGGTTTACACCTGAACGACAGTAAAAAGGAGTTGGGCAGCAGGGTTGACAGGCATCACAGCATTGGGCAGGGGCTTATTGGAATTGAACCTTTCCGGTGGATAATGAACGATTCCCGATTCGACGATATACCCCTTATCCTCGAAACCATTGATGAATCCATTTGGGCAGAGGAGATAAGGCTGCTTTACAGCCTGATAGGTTAAATAGCCGCTGATTTGTTGATAATTATTTGATACCGTGCTAAAACCTTTGGCCTTCAGAATAGTCATATAGGTCAATAAACTCAACCAATTACTTAAACCTAAATCTATGGTTATGCGCAAAACAATTTTTCTTTTTCTAACTCTTCTGTTGCTTGGGGCAAGCGCTTGGGCTCAGCCTCAGGATTTGATTCGCAGAGCCGGTGATGCCAAGGATTACCCGGGTTCGGGTTACTTGCTGGTGTACGACAGCACCAGGGTGGATGTTCAGGAAACCGGGCTCAGCTACTACGTTACATCAACCCTTTACAAAGTGCTAACACACGCCGGAGCCAAGGAGTTGTCGGCAGTGAAGTTCGATTACGACCCGCTTACTGCTTTCGTTCGCATTGAAAAGGCGAGGATAATCAGGGCCAATGGCGATATTGAGGTTTTGGGAGATGAGAGAGTTTACGATTACCCTGCTCCCGCCTGGGGAATTTACTGGGGTGCCCGACAGAAAATGGTTGACATTGGCCGCCTCGAGCCCGGCGACGGGGTGGAGGTAACCACCTTTAAAAAGGGCTTTTCCTACGCCCTCCTTTATCAGGAGGAGCTGAGCGATGATTACTACATCCCTCCCATGCGCGGACACTTCTACGATATTGTGGAATTCTACAGCAGGGTACCCATCAAAGAGAAGGTTTATCAGGTAACCATCGACAAGGAGAAAAATCTTCAGTATAAATTTTACAACGGGGAGCATGTTGAAAAGGTAACGGAGATGAATGGCAAGGTGAATTACCTTTTCTCCGTGAAGAACATTCTCCCGTTCCAACGGGAGTTGCGCATGGTGTCGCCATCCGACGTTGCGCCCAAGTTGCTGCTCTCCACCAGCCCCGATTGGTATGCCAAATCCAAATGGTTCTATGGGGTGAACGAGGACTACGGCAGTTTCAACTCAACTCCCGAGGTGGAGAAAATAGTGAAGAAAGTACTTAAGAATGCCAAAACGGAGTTCGACTCCATATCGCTTCTAAACCACTGGGTTGCCGATGAGATTCGTTACAGCGGGCTTTCCATGGGCAAGGGCGAGGGCTATACGCTGCACAATGCCGATATGAATTTTGGCGACAGGTGCGGGGTTTGCAAGGACAAGGCCGGAGCCCTTATCACCCTTCTCCGGGCAGCGGGCTTTGAGTCTTATGCTGCAATGACCATGGCCGGTTCGAGAATCGACAGGATTCCGGCCGACCAGTTTAACCATTCGGTCACGGTGGTGAAGCGGAAGAATGGTGAGTACATGCTGCTGGACCCCACGTGGGTTCCCTTTTTACGCGAGGAGTGGAGCAGCAGGGAGCAGCAGCAGAACTACCTAATGGGCCTTCCCGAAGGTACCGATTTGATGGAAACACCCTTATCGCCGCCCGAAAATCACTACTTCCGTATCAACGGAACTTCGGAGCTTTCGGAGGATGGAACGCTTACGGGTGAGTTTACGCTCACAGCCGAAGGCCAATCGGATGCCGCCGTCAGACGGCTTTTTACCGGGAGCAGACGCGCTGACTGGGAAGGGAATATTGAGAAGGAGCTGATGAAGATTTCTCCGAGGATTGAAATACTGAGCGTGGAGAAAACACACCCCTACGAGTACCTGTTGCAGCCGGTGAAAGTCATCGTTAAGTATCGGATTCCCAACTATGCCATTGCAACCAAAGATGAGATGGTTTTTATCCCCGTGGTGGCAACCAATCTGTTTGGCTACAGCCATAGCCACACCAATTTCGACCCGTCGCTGCCGGCTCGCAAATACCCCTTTGCCGATGGGTGTTCGAAGTTGATAGAGCTGAACGAAACCATTACCCTTCCCGCTTCGATGACCTTGGCATACTCGCCCGAGGCAAAGAGCGTAACCGGCTCGGGAGCCGATTACGAATCTTCCTACCTGTTGGAAGGGAATGTACTGAAGATGCATCAGACCGTGAGGCTGAAGAAACGGATTTACCAACCTGAGGATTGGACCTCCTTCAGTCAGGCGGTTAAGTATCAAAGCGAAATGGCCAAACAACCCGTAATACTTAAATACTAACGACTATGAAACGAACTTTTTTATATATTCCGCTCCTGCTGGCAATCGTGCTGGCATCGTGCAGCACACCCCTTACGGAGGAACAGAAGCAGGCCGACTCGGTACTGTTCAAACAGATACATGAATATACCCTGAACCCTGATGGGAGCATGGTTTATAGGTACTACCACAAAAGGCTTTACAATACCTACCAGTCGTTTCACCGTTATTATGGCGAAACGTTTGTTTCCTTCAACCCTGATTATCAGACTCTGAAAGTAAACCTGTCCAAAACCACAATGGCCGACGGGAAAGTGGTGCATTCGCCCGAGAACGCCTTTAACGAGATTCTTCCGTTTCATGCAAGCCTTGCACCCGCTTATAACCATTTGCGCGATATGGTTATCACCCATGTGGGGCTCGAGATAGGAGCAGTGGTTGAGTTGGATTATACCATTGAAACCAAAGCGGGCTACGTACCCTGCTTTTCTGAGGATATAATACTGAACCAAACATCGCCCGTTAAGGATTTGGAAATCATTGTGAGGGTGCCCAAAGGGCACAGGCTTAGCAATAAGGTTCTCAACGCCCCTGCCAACCTAAAAGAGAAGAGAAAAACGGAAGGCGGTTTCCAGGTGGTCAAATGTCATGCTACCGAAGTACCTCCCATTGCCAACGAAGCTTTACAGTCCGATGGGATGGCCGATTACCAAAGGTTGATGTTCAGCGAATGGGATTTGGAACAGGTTATTAACTACTACAAAAATACTTTTAGGAAGGAGATTAACGATGACCCATCGCTTGATAAGTTGCTGAACGACAAAAAGGAGGGTTGGGATAAGGTTGAGGCCATAAGGAATTATGTTGTATCCAACATCAACACCTACAGGGTTCCGCCCCGGAATTGCGGGTATCAGTTTAGGTTACCTAACGATGTTTGGCAAAGTAATGGCGGAACCGAGGGCGACAAGGTAATCCTGCTCTCGGCCCTGCTGAAAAAGGCGGGTTTCGATGCTCGTCCAGCCTTTGGGACATACTCACATTTAATAGACAAGGAAATTGGTTGTGTTTCGGCGTTCGACAGGTATTACGTTGCTGTTGAATTCGATGGCGAAACCCGCTATCTGAGTGCCATTGGCAACAATTCGCCCAAATCAGACTCCAGAATGGTTATTGTTTCTGCCGAAGAGCCGGACTCCATTGATGCAGAGGGGAAGAATACCGGAATGGCCATGAGTTTAATCTCAACGCTGAGTATGGATGCCAAGGGATTTGTATCGGGAACAGGGACTCTTGCCATGAATCCTTATGATAAGGATGGGGGAATGTTGGGTGGCATATCCAGAAACTGTGTGAAGACTGAAGAGATCAGTAACGACAAAGAATCTGACGTTTTCTCGGTTACCATTTCCAATGCAAAATCCGAAGCCATGGGAGACTATTTTAGCTTTACCTTGCCTGTTATTGCCCAAGGGTTTGAGTGGGTTAGAACGGGCGAACTTCCAAGCCAACGTATCACCCCTTTACATTTGCCATGGACTGTTGACGAACGTTATGATTTTACCATTTCTGCACCCGATGGGTTTACATTTGTTAACCCGGGCTACGATGAGCAACTGGAGAATGGTGTGGGGAGCGTTAAAATCAGACATAGAGTTGTGGAGAGCAGAAAGCTGAAAATTGAAAGGCAACTCTCAATTTACCAGAGTGTAATTCCGGCAGAGAGTTACAATGATTTCAGGGAACTTGTAAATCTATGGAAAGATGTGAATTTGAATAGATTTATGGTGAAATCGAAGTAAGGCCAACGTATTACTCCAATGTTTCGAGGACAATCTCTGTGGGTTGTCCTCGATTTTTTTAAGCCCTTATGGATATTGCAATGATCTTTTCAACTTTTCCTTTGGCATTCATTACCGGCGAGTATGTTTCGTTGAGCACAATGCGCTGGCTGTTGATGGTAGCCTTGAAAAGCCTTTGTCTTATGATCCCCTTCCGTAGGTCGTTCCAAAACTCCTGGTAGGCAATGTCATCGTCTGATTTCATCCTGAAGAAGTCGGAGTGGTGTTTCCCGGCAACTTCTGCGGATGTGGCTCCCAGCACGGATTGCATGGCATCGTTAATGCGTATGATAAACCCATCGGGGTTATACTCGGCGATGAAAGTGGCAGCATCCAAAGCCCTGACAATGGCTTTATATTCGCCCTCCTGTAGGGTGAGCATCGATTTTATCTTTTCGCTTTCAGTAGCCAATTCCTGTGCAGCCATTTCGGCTTTTTTCAGGTCTGTTACAATCTTGCTTATGCCCCAGGTTCCAACTACCTTCCCATCGCTATCGAGTAGCGGCATTTTGGTGGTGGATACCCACTGGTCTGTGCCATCTTCAAAGGTTTCGTGAACCACCTTATCTACGACGGGACTCATGGTTCTGATTATTTCCTGCTCTTCGTTGTAGAAAGCATGGGCATTTTCCTCAGAGTGGAAATCAAAATCAGTTTTTCCGGTCAATTCTTCAGAGGATTCAACATTGAACAGTTTGAGCATGGATTTGCTAACCTTGATAAATTGGCTATTGCTATCCTTAAAGTAGATGTAGTCCGGGATGTTTTGCATGAGGGCATTGAGCAGGGTCAGCTCCTTGCTTAGATTCTGTTGTATTTCCTCCTGTTCAATACGCTTGCGTTCCATTTCCTCTTGCGTTGCCTGCAACTCTTCCATGTTTTGGCGCATCTCCTCATCCTGGGCCTGCATCTCCTCGGCCTGTTGCTGTGATCTTGCCAGTAGCTCGGCAGTTCGAATATTGATTTTTACGCTTGCTATGGTTGAGGCAATACTCTCGGCAACTTTCTCCATGAAATCGATTTGATACTTTTCGTACACTTTAAAGGTTGCCAATTCCAAAACCCCAAGAGTCACATTGTTATTTTTTAGTGGTATGAGGGCCAGACAACGCGGACGTTCTTTGCCCAAGCCGCTGCTAATGTTAATGTAGTCCGATGGGACGTCGGTCATAAATATGGTTTTCGACTCCCGCAAACACCTGCCCACCAATCCCTCGTTCAGCTCAATATGCTTTTGGAGGAAGCGTCGGCGGTCGTATGCATAGCATGCGGTCATCTCGATAAACGGGTGTTCCCTATCATTCTCATTTAATACAAAAACCCCACCCTGATTTGATCCTGTGTAGTCCACAAGATTTTTTATGATGTTATATGTCAGTTCGTTGAGGTCGTCATTGTCCTGCCTTAGGATATCGCCAAACATGGCCATTCCCTGGGTAGCCCAATTCTGCTTTTGCTCTTCATCTTTGCGTTGCAACTCCTGTTCCTTGGCCTGCTTTAAACTTTTCTGCATCTCCACAAGGGCAGCGCCAAGGGTATCCTTTTCGCCCAGCAGCTGGAATTCGGCATCGAGATTACCCTTTCCAATTTCACGCGCAAAATTTTCTGTCAGGTTGAGCCCTTCAATCAGCTTATTCACTGAGGTTGCCATCATTGCAATTTCATCGCCGCTGTCGATGGACATTCTCTTGCCAAGGGAAATATCGCCTTGGGCAAGGTCATTTAAAACATCTGTGGTTCTGACTATTGGATCTGTAATGCTTTTCGATATCAGGAATAGTACAAAGCCCAGCACAATAACCCCCATAATGGAGACCCAAATAGCGTTTTGCGTTGTGTTTCGCACATCGGCATAAATTTCCTTCACCGGGATTGACAAGCCAATTGCCCAAGGCGAGGAGATTTCGCCAATGAATATCGGATTGATAAAGTAAAGGTATTCCTTGCCATCAACATCCCACTGAAATTGGAGGGGTGTCCCGCGCCGAACCTTTTGAGATATTTTATGGGCAACCTCCAGTTCGGGGTATATATCGAAGAACCCTTTCCCGGAATATATTTCATTGGTATGTGCAATTATGGTGCTGTTGGTGGAGAGTAAAAAAGCCTGAGTGCCAGGGTATGGCTTAACATTCTCAATCCTTTTTTGAAATTTATCCAGGGTTATATCCACACCGGCCAAACCTACAAACCCTCCATCTTTTTGAATTGGAGAACAAATACTGGCCACCAGCACGTCGTTAACCCCATCAACTTTTTCAAAATAGGGATCTGTTATTAATTCCTGATTTGTTGTTTTTGCGACGTAATAATCACTTCCAATGGCATCTCCGGTTAGATTTCTTTCTTCGGCACGCACATGAGGCTCTCCATCCAACATGAACGATAAAACGATACGTCGTCCAAAGGTTTTGTGGTAATTAGGTTTAGTGGCAGAATACTCAAGGCTGAACCAGATGGTAGAATAACGGCTGTTTTCTTTAATCTGATCTTTGATAATTCTGAAATAAATAGAATCCCTTGTGATGGAGTCTAACCTGTAAAAACCGTAGAATGCATTGGCCAAAGACCTGGAATATCCAAGGTCGAACTCCATCTCGGCACGAGCCTGATTGGCAACCTTTTCTGCATAATTTCCCACAATTTGCCGGGCATTGCCCATGGATAGTCTATATGAATGCCACTGAATGTAAAAACCGGTAACTGCAAGAACAATAATCGAAGTAATCAGAACATAAACAAGCATTTTTGTCCTGATTTTCATTTTTACTCGCATGTTCATACCCAAATTATATATGTTGTACTCTAATATGTTTTAAAGTCAGGTGCGGAGAGTAGTATCCGTTTTAAAAATATTTTCCCCGTTAAAAGTACGAAATGTTTTAAAGATAAAAATCATATCTTATTGTTTCAAAAGTTTAATTTACTCACTTATTCGTAGGGTGGTTAAAATAGTTTAACTTAGCAAGCGCAAACACGTTATTGAAAATTTACTTTTACTGTAATGAATACTCCCATACGCCGACTCTTTAATGCCTTGTTTTCTGCATTATTCTTCGTTTTTATAAGCGTTCTTGGTTTTACCCAAGTTTCTGATCAGCAGGAAACGGCAAATCAATTCTTGCAAAAGTCCATGGAACTGACCCAAAGCGATTTGGATTCAGCAATGGTACTGGCATATAGGGTTGAGGTTATGGCCAAAAGGCTAAACGACCCAAAACTTACCGCAAAGGCATTGCACCAGTTGGGTTTCATTTACTACAGCAAAAATCAGTTTGACAAAGCCATTGAGTACTTTGAAGGGGCTAAAAAGGTGGCAAGGGAGATAGGCGATCACACCATGGAGGCCATTGCGCTGAATAGGATTGGCAATACATATCAGCTTAAAACTAACTACTTGCTGGCTTTGGATTATTATTTAGAAGCCCTTGCGATTAATAAACAGAGCGGGAATCAGGCCGAGGTTGCACGCACCCTCGTAAATTTGGCCAATGTGTACAGCGTTATTGGCCAGTACCAAAAATCCATTGAACTTTTCCTTGAAGCCATGGATATTCACGAATCCATTGGCGAAAGGGAAGGTTTGGCCTGGACTTCGCTGGGGATAGCCAGACTGTTTAAGCGGCTCGACAACCTTGAAAAAGCAATGCAGTACACCGAATCAGCCTTGGACTACTATCGCGAGCTTGAACTTTCTACAGGTAAAAGTATTGGTGTTACATTATGTCTGAATGAATTGGGAAGCATATACCATAAAATGGGAAATTTCGAAAAGGCATGGGAGTTCACACAGCAGGTTTTGGATATTAATGTAAAGAATCAGAATATCCACGGACAGGCAGCCAATCACCTTAGCCTTGGTATTATTTCGGTGGAGAAAAAAGATTTGGCCCGTGCCCGCCAGCATCTAAATAAGGCATTAACCCTAAAAGAGAATGTTGGGGACAGCATTGATCTTTCCAGTTTATACAGATACTTGGGCGAAGTGGAATTGCTTTCCAAGAACTACGACAAGGCCCTGTCATATATTAATCAAAGTTTGCATTTCTCGGAGAAGCACAGGCTATTGCCCGAGGTGAGTGAAACTTACAAAATTTTGTCGAAAATTTATAGCCAGATGGGCTTTTACCATAAGGCTTTAGAGGCTTATATCAGCCACTCTGCATATAAAGACAGCTTGAACTCCAGCGACATTTCGAGGTTGGAGATGCAGTACGAATTCGAAAAGCGGGAGAAGGAACAGGAACTCATCGCACGACAAAGGGAGGCATTGCAGGAGGCGCGTCTCGAAAGGCAAAAGGTGGTAATCATATTTTTTGTAATTGCTTTTTTGCTGGCAGGAAGTTTGGCCATGATCATTTTTTTCAACTATAGAGAGAAGAAGCGAATAAACCAGATTCTTGTAGCTCAGAATAACGAGATCACCCGCCAAAAGGGTGAGATTGAAAATCAAAAAGAGGAGATTGAAAAGCAGAGGGATTTTGTAACCCGCCAAAGAGATCAAATAGCTGAACAGCAAAAACTCATCACCGATAGTTTGACCTATGCAAGTAGGATACAAAATGCTGTTCTTCCCAGCGATCAGAGGATGCTTGCCCTTCCCTGGGAATCATTCGTTTTTTATAAACCTAAAAATATTGTAAGCGGCGACTTCTACTGGGTTTCTGAACTACCCAAAGGTAAACAGCTGATAGCTGTGGCCGATTGCACGGGGCATGGTGTTCCCGGTGCATTTATGAGCATGCTTGGAATTACCCTGCTACGCGAGGTTGCCGGGAAAGGCATAGATCTTTCCCCAGCCGGTATGCTGGCGGAGTTGAGAAAAATGGTTATTCTTTCACTTAACCAGCAGGGAGGACATGTGGATCAGGCTGATGGGATGGATATGGCCATACTCATTATCGATTCCAAAACGCTGGAAATGGAGTATGCCGGTGCTTACCTACCGGTCATAATAGTACGTAAGGGCAATGTGGATGGCACACAGGCCGAGAAGGCCAATATTGTTGCATCCTCCAACGGCTACTCACTTATTGAATACAGGGGCGATAAAATGCCCATTGGATTTCATGTATTGGGAGAAAAACCCTTTACCAATCACCGTTTCCAATTACTACCCAATGATACCATTTACCTGTTTAGCGATGGGTACACCGATCAATTTGGTGGCCCACAGAATATTAAATTTTTTCTCAACTCATTGAAAGATTTGCTGTTGTCCATTCAGGAGCACGATGTTAAAACGCAAAAAGATATTTTAAATAATACCATTGTTGAATACCAGGGCGACAATAAGCAGGTTGATGATATGTTGATTCTTGGAGTGAAAATTTGTTAAACGGGCTCCCCCTCCAGAATCAAATCAATAGTTGTAGCCAATATTTGATAAAAGAACAGTTTATGAAGTATTTATCGATTTTAATTTTGTTCTTTTCAATAAATGTAAATGCTCAAATAATTAAAGGAATAATTGTTGACGATGAAAACAACTCAGCAATCAAGAACGCTCATATTATTAATGCAGATAGTTATAGAGGCACAATAAGCGATTCAACCGGTTACTTTGAAATAAGTACAGAAAATAACCTAAAAAAATTGATCGTTTCGTGTGTTGGATATAAAGACACTGTTTTGATAATTAACGAAACAAAGGGACACACCATTAGAATGAGAAAAGCATGTATTCAAATTGAGGACGTAAGTGTATATGGGAAAAAACCTGAAGAAAAATATTTAGGGTTAAATAAAAAGAGTCCCAATGAATTTAGTTTTAGCAATGGTAATAGTACAGAATTGGGCTGGACTTTATATTTTCCTTATAACGAGACGGGAATAGTTAAATCATTTGGAATTCACGTAGTTAATTCTGCCAACAACAATATCAAGCTAAGGCTGAGATTTCTTGAACCGGATACATCATTTAAAACTTTAGGCTTCGATAAATTGATGAATGAAATCGTAACTGATAGATTAGTAAGTGGATGGAATGAAATTATAATAAATGATAACACTATTAGAATATCAGAAAATGGCTTACTTGTAAGAATGAGTTTTGAAGGGATAGAACATAATGACAACATTACTATAAGCGGGTCATCAAAAATTAATGACTATAATTGGGTAAGTTCACTTGATTACACTAAAGATTTCCCATTAAAAATAAGTAGGAAAAAAATAAAACCTGTTGTAAGAATGCTGATATTAAGATAAATATCACGCAGAACAGAGAGTGTTTCAGTCGGACTCGACCTTGAAGATTGAAATTTTCGTACATTTTCTTCGTGTTCGGGCCGGGCAGAGAACCGTTCCAGTGGCCGTTTGACAACCCAGCCATAGCCGTCATTTAAGATTATGAAGAGCAATGAGGTAGCAAAACGATATATGGAAGAAAAAAATGACAGTTTGCTTTAATTTTCGTTAGAAAAACTTAATCGGCTGTTTAAAAAACGCTTATTTTAGCAGAACGATAATTATCTTTTTATTTCTTAGTTATTGTATAGTACATCGTTTTTCAGTTTTACCTTATTTTTTTCAGTGTTAATTTTTTATTTCGTCCACTAATCAGTGTAAGTTTATGGAAGCGAATATTGTAAAAATGGTTCAGGATAGAGCCGTTAAGTATAAAAATCGCGAGGTTTTTCGCTTTAAGAATAAGCAGAACAAAAATTACGATAGCATTACCTGGGACGAATTTTGGCTTAATGTGAAAGCCACAGGACGTTCATTGCTTTCAATGGGATGTGGGAACGGTGCTATGGTGGGCATCATGAGCGATAACATGCCCTGTTGGACCATTGCCGATCTGGGGATTCTCTCGGCGCGGGGCGTGGTTGTGCCCTTGTATGCCACTTCATCCAAGGGTCAAATCAAATACATTGTCGATCAAACCGGAATGAAACTGTTGTTTGTGGGTAGCCAAAAGCATTTGGAGAATGCTATTTGGGCCCTGGATAATACTGAGAGTTTGAAAAAAGTAGTGGTTTTTGAAAAGGGAGTGAAGATAGAGGATGGGCGGTGTATGACCTGGGCCGATTTTTTGGTGCTTGGCTCTAAGCCCGAATATGATGTGGAGTTGAAGCAATCCATTGATACCATCAAAAGCGATGATCTGGCCACCATTCTTTACACATCGGGAACCACGGGCGAGCCCAAAGGGGTAATGCTGGGTCACGATAATTTTACTCAATGCTTTAGCATTCACGACAGGAGGCTTCAGGTGGACGAATCCGACATTTCATTCTGTTTTCTCCCGTTG
>Ga0209096_1003337_pt1 | contig 14082 bp, 11 predicted proteins | sample AD_UKC034_MetaG_FD_184407 | JGI IMG/M metagenome (GOLD analysis project Ga0209096, IMG submission 184407) | Active sludge microbial communities of municipal wastewater-treating anaerobic digesters from USA - AD_UKC034_MetaG (SPAdes) (version 2) | ecosystem: Engineered > Bioreactor > Anaerobic >... | reverse complement strand
GCCAGGGCTTTCGTCAGATCTTCTTCCCCGTGAACCTCCACGAGCGCCTCCAGGCCCGCCTCCCCGGCCTCCCGCAGAAGCCCCGCCAGTTCTTCTGTCTCCAGGAGGCCCGCAATGAGAAGGACGGCATCGGCGCCGAGAAGGCGGCTCTCCCAGACCTGGCAGGGGTCGATGATGAAGTCTTTCCTGAGGAGGGGAAGGCTCACGGCCCTCCGGGCCCGGGTCAGGTCTTCTTTTTCCCCTCCGAAAAATTCGCGATCCGTCAGGACGGACACCGCCGCGGCTCCTTCCCGCTCGTAAAGACGGGCCAGGCCGACGGGGTCGAAATCCCGGGAGAGAATCCCTTTGGAAGGCGATTTCCGTTTCACCTCCGCGATCACGGCAACGGCCCCGGTGGTGATGGCGCCCCTGAAATCCCGGCTGGGCGGGCTTTTCGCCGCTTTCGCCCGGAGTCTTTCGAGGGTCTCCCGGGCTTTCAGGCGACGCACTTCCGCCTGTTTCGCCGCCACGATCTTTTCGAGAATCGTGGCAGGCGTCACCGGTTGCTCACCTCGATCAGGGCCTGCAGTTTTTTCAGGGCCGCCCCGGAGTCGACGGCATCCGCCGCCAGCGTGATGCCTTCCCGAAGGGTGGCGGCCTTGCCGGCGGCCACGATGGCCAGGGCAGCGTTGAGGAGGACCACCGCCCGTGGCGCCCCGTCGCGGCCCGCCAGGACGGCCTTGGTGATCTCGCCGTTCAGCGCCCCGTCGCCCCCCCGGAGCCCGTCCGCCCCGTAAGTCTCCCCGAAGTAATCGGCGGCATTGATGTTGTAGGTGGACACGAGGCCGTCTTTCAGCTCCGAGACCCGGGTTTCGCCGGTCACCGTAGCCTCGTCGAGGCCGTCGTGCCCGTGAACGACGAAGGCACGCCTGGCTTTCAGTTTTTTCAGGACATGGGCGAACATCTCCGTGAGCGCCCCGTCGTAGACGCCGATGAGCTGACAGTTGGCCCCGGCAGGGTTCGTCAGGGGGCCGAGCATGTTGAAGATCGTCCGGATCCCGATTTCCCGCCTCGGGCCGATGGCGTGCTTCATGGCGCCGTGAAGCTTCGGGGCGAAGAGAAACCCGATCCCCGTCTCCTGGATGCATTCTTCCACCACATCGGGGGGGGCGTCCACGTTGACGCCAAGGGCCTCGAGAACATCGGCGCTCCCGCAGCCGCTTGAGACGGCCCGGTTGCCATGCTTGGCCACGGTGATCCCCGCGGCGGCGACGACGAAGGCGGCTGTCGTGGAGATGTTGAAAGTGCTCCTCCCGTCACCCCCGGTTCCGCAGGTGTCCACGATGACGGCAGCCCGGGCGTCGATGCGGGTCGCCTTACGGCGCATGATCCGCACCGCGCCGGTCACCTCCTCCACGGTCTCACCCTTGAGCCGGAGGGCCGTGACGAAAGCGGCGATCTGTGCCGGCGTCGCCCGGCCTTCCATGATCTCCCCCATGATGTCCATCATTTCCGACTCCGCCAGATCTTCCCGCCTGACGATTTTTGCGATTCCTTCTCTGATCATGTGTTCCTCCAATGCCTGTGATTGTGGTCTTTCAAATGATGTTCCTTTCCGACGGCCCGGTAAAACACCCGGGCCCGGGCGCCCGGAAAAAAGAAAAAAAGGTCACCCCCGGTGGACGAACTCAAGAAAATTCCGGATGAGCCGCTTCCCGTTCGGGGTCAGGACGGACTCGGGATGAAACTGGACTCCCTCCACGGGATACTGACGATGGCGGATGGCCATGATTTCGCCCTCCTCGGTCTCGGCGCTGATCTCAAAGAAGGGAGGCAGGGACTCCCGTTCCACGATGAGGGAATGGTACCGTCCGGCGGCGAAGGGATTGGGCAGCCCCTTGAAAATCGTTCGCCCGTCATTGAGGATAGGCGAAGTTTTCCCGTGCATCAACCGGGACGCCTTGATCACCCGGGCCCCGAAGGCGAACCCGATGGCCTGGTGGCCCAGGCAGATCCCCAGGATCGGGACGCGCCGGTGAAAATGCCGGACCGTGTCCACGGTGACGCCGGCGCTCAGGGGCGTGGACGGCCCCGGGGACAGGAAGATGGCCTCCGGCCGAAGCGCTTCCATTTCGTCCAGGCCGATCTCGTCGTTCCGCCTGACCAGGACGTCCTCACCGAGCTGCCCCAGGTACTGGACGAGATTGTAGGTAAACGAGTCATAGTTGTCGATCATGAGCATCATCGCGCTTTCTCCTTTTCATGGCGAATCTCGAGAGCCCCCGACGCCATCCGCACGGCCTCGAGAAGGGCTTTCGCCTTGTTTTCCGTTTCATCGAACTCGGCGGAAGGTTCGGAATCGGCGACGATCCCCGCCCCTGTCTGGATGGTCAGTCTCCCGTCCCGGAGGACCATGGTCCGGATGGTGATGCACAGGTCCATGTTCCCCGAGAAGCCGATATAACCGACGGCGCCCCCGTAGGGCCCCCGGGGAGCGGCCTCCAGTTCCTCGATGATCTTCATGGCCATCACCTTCGGGGCCCCCGTCAGGGTTCCCGCCGGGAAAACCGCCGGGATCACGTCGAAGGCATCTTTCCCGTCGGCCAGTTCCGCCTGGACATGGGAAACCAGGTGCATGACGTGGGAGTACTTCTCCACGATCATATACTGGGTCACCTGGACTGACCCGGTCGCGGCGATACGGCCCAGATCGTTGCGTCCCAGGTCCACGAGCATGACATGCTCGGCCCGCTCCTTTTCGTCCCGGAGAAGCTCATCGGCAAGTCCGCGATCCTCCTGTTCGCTTCTTCCCCGTTTCCGGGTGCCTGCGATGGGCCTCAGGTCGACCGATCCCTCCTCCAGCCGGACGAGGATTTCCGGGGACGACCCGACAAGGTGAAGGCCGCCGAGCTTGAGAAAGAAGAGATAGGGAGACGGGTTGATGAACCGGAGGGCCCTGTAGAGGGACACCGGGTCGACATGGCACGGGCCCTCGATCTTTCGGGAAAGAACGGCCTGAATGATGTCCCCCTCGACGATCCGCTCTTTCGCCCGCCTCACAACGGCCCCGTAGGCTTCCCGGTCCATGGTGGACCGGAAGGCCGGCATGGGCCTTTTCTTCGACATCTCTTTGTGCTTCTCCCCGGAAAAGGAGGGAGCCTCCAATATTTCGACGAGACCGTCGATTCTGCGGGCCCCTTCTTCGTAAAGGTCTCTCAGGTTGTCCCCTTCCCCGACGTGAACGGTCGTCACTACCTTGATGGTGTGTTTCACGTTGTCGAACACGGCCACCGTGTCGGTGAGGAGGAAAACGGCCTCATCGGCTCCGTTTTCCTCCGGTCCCGGGGAAATCTTCTCGAAAAAACGGATCATCCCGTAGCCGAGAAACCCGACGGCCCCCCCGTAGAACCGGGGCAGTCCGTTCAGGGGAACGGGCCGGAAGTCGGCCATGAGTTCCCTCAGGATCGACAAGGGCTTCCCCTCGTGCTTCCGTGTGACCGTGGTCCCGTTTTTCTCGATGTGAACCGCGTCGCCCCGGACACGAAAGACCAACCGGGGGTCGGCGCCGAGGATGGAGTAACGGCCCCACTTCTCGCCGCCTTCCACGCTTTCCAGGAGAAACACGTTCTCTCGGTCCGCCAGTTTCACGAGGGCGGACACGGGCGTTTCCAGGTCCGCGAGAATCTCGCGGTACAGGGGGATGAGGTTTCCCTTCGCCGCCATCTTTTCAAAGGTTTCGAACGGGGGGTGATGCATCTTTCTCCTCGTGACGAAAAAGGCCGTGTCGACGGTGGTCGGCACGGCCCTTTTCTTTTTTTATTTCCGTAAAAGAAAAAGGCCGTGGAAGTCAGGATCTTCCACGGCCTTTCATGCTTATTTCACGCGTGTCAGCGGCGGACAGATCCCTCCCTGTGGCTCCGCCACCACCAGCTCATTTCATGATTCATGGATCGGGTCATCGCTTCATCCACTCAAGTGACATATGTTGGACGAGTAACAGAGTCTGCCAACTCTGTCAATATTTTTTTCAAGCTACTTCTTCTGCACTTCAAAGACGACGAAAAGAAGGACATAAAACACGGTCAGCCCGCCGATGACCGTCCAGGGATCCCAACCGAACACATCGGGCAGGGTGACCTTCCCGAAATTGCCCCAGGTCAGAACGGTCTTTTTCATCAGGGGATAGGCCTCGGCATAGGCCATGGCCCCGACGATCAAGCCCAGGATTCCCGAGAGGGCGTCCCACCGTCCCTCCCCCACGGCGCCGGCGGCCGTTCCAGGACAGTATCCCACAACGGCCCAGCCCATGCCAAAAAAAATGCCGCCGATGATGTTGGCTCCGAGGATGGTCGTCTTGACGCTCAGTTCCGCCATGCCCTGGCCTTTCAGGGCGTAGATGCCGACCATGGCCACAATGATGGCGCTCAGCATGAACTTGAATATGGTGAAGTCGATAAGGCGCATGGCGCCGACCTGTTTTTCGTACCGGATCACGTGGGCCTTCTGCATGAGAAAACCGAACAGGAATCCCGTAATGATGCCATAGAGAAGATCCATCACCGGCCTCCTTTCTCATAAAGAAGTCTCGCCGCGAGAACACCGGCGACAAAAAAACACACAAGGGAAATATAACCGCTGACGGACATCTGGGCCAGACCGGCCAGACCGTGACCGCTCGGTCACCCGTCGGCAAGACGGGCCCCGAACATGGCCAGGATGCCGCCGGCGAACGCGATGACGAAACGTTTGATCCCACCGGCGCCGAAGCGGTCCTTCCACATGGGCGGAATCATGACGACCTGGAAGTCCCCGGACAGCCGGGAGGAGACGAAAGCCCCGAGGGCGATGCCCACGAGGAACATCATCTGCCAGTCCACCTTGATCTTTGTCTTCGTGAAGTAGTCGTTCGATGCCACCCCTTCGGGATCGAAGGCCTTTTCGACATAACCGGCCGCCCTGACATAGGTCGTGGAAGCCCCGAAATAATGGCCCGACACCCATACGGACGCCACCAGCACGAGCCCGGCCAGGGCGCCCGCAAGATAGGGAGACCAGTCTTTCCGTCTCAGCCAGTTCACGGCACGCACCTCCTGTCACTGGGATATGAATTCGTGAGGCGTATTATAGATAAAAAAAGAGAAGGCCGCCACAAAGAAAAACATTTTTCCGTATCACTTACGCGGCAACGGAAAGGGTAACCGTAACGGCCGGCGCGACGACCCCGGGCCGTCGTTCCGGAAACCGTCACGGCGGGGCCTCCTCGATCGTTTCGGGGAGCGTCCTGCCGATCATGCGGTGGTAATAGGCGAGGATCAGGCACGTCATGGGGATGGCCATGAGAAGCCCGAGAAGGCCCAGGAGCTTTCCCCAGACGGAGAGAGAGAGGAGAATCATGACGGGATTCAGGCCCGTCACTTTCCCCATGATCCGGGGAACGAGAAAGCCGTCCTGGATGACCTGGACGACAAGCACGACGAGTGCCGTCAACCCGAGGGAGATCCAGAGGCTCGTCCCCGTTTCCAGGGAGAGAAACAGGGCAAGGATGAAGGCGGGGACAAGGCCCACGAGCTGGAGATAGGGGACCATGTTGAGAAGGCCGATAAACAGCCCCAGGAGGATTCCCAGGGGAAGGTGGATCATCCAGAACCCCGCCGCCGTGAGCAGTCCCACCAGGGCGGCCACCAGGGCCTGGCCGCGGAAATAACGGTTCATGGAAAGGCGGAAATCGCCGACGAAGGAAACGATACCGTGACGGTATTTCGGCGGCAGGGCGTTCCGCCAGGCCTGGGAGACCTTCTCGTAATCCATGAGGATAAAGACAAGGTACAGGCCGATGATGGAAAGGCCGACCAATCCCAGAAAGAAGCTCGCCGTGCCCGTGATCACCCCCCAGAGGCCGGGAAGGACTTTCTGGGCGGCCCCCTCCAGGAGGGTCACGAACCGGTCGGTCCGGAAAAAGGCCTGGACGTCGTCCCGGGCGAAGTAATCCCGGAGGGCCTCCCAGAAATTGGCCGGAAGATATTCCGCCGCCCGATCGGCGATGGCCGAATCATTGACGATTCCTGAAAGGATCTGTCCCATCTGGCGTACCTCGTCGGTCACGAGAGGCACGATGACAAGGATCAGGGTGGTGATTCCGCCGATAACGGTGAGAAGGGCGACCAGGACGGACAGAAAACGGTTTTTCAGCTTCTTCTCCACCAGGAGAACCAGGGGGTGAATCAGGTAGGCCAGAAGCAGGGCCACCGCGAAGGGGATGAGGACGTCGCTCAGGTATCCCAGGAGGCGGATGAGACCGTAGATCAGGGCGGCGCCGATGGCCATGCGGACCACGGTGTCGAAAGTCAGGGGCCTGTCGCTGTGGAAGACCATGAGGGAAACCTCCTTCGCTGCATGAAACGGTACCTCGTTATATATTTTATTTCCCGACTCGATGCAATTCCCCCGCACAGTTCCTGTCATTGACACGTAAAAACTCCGGTTTCATGACACTTAATTGAAAATAAATCTGTCCCCTTTTTTTCTTTGCCGCGAGTGGGTTTTTTCTGATAAGGGGACTTCATTATTTTTTTCTTTTAAAAAACAACGTCTCTGCGGAAAGTACAGGTCCGGTACTTTTCAGGGGATTACCGGGAACGGCGCCCATGAAGACGCGGAACAAATTTCTCATCGTCGTCGGGATCATCATCACCGCCGGCATCTTTCTTTCCTCGGCCGCCACCTACATCACGGCGAAAAAACAGCTCGAATCGACGGCCCGAGAGCAAATGGAACGCCTCGTCATCCTCATCGCCGCCCAGAGCAGGCTCACCCTGGATCTTCTCAAGAGAGACGTCCAGGTTCTCGCCGAACTCCCCCTGGTACACCAGACCATCGCGTTTCCCGACAACCTGGAAGTCGTGGCCGCCACGTGCCGGTTTTTTCAGGCCACCGTCCACGAGGGAAAGGTCTTCCAGTCCATCAATCTTGTCAACCGTGACGGCCTGTGCCTCGCCTCCTCGCTTCCGGACCGTATCGGTCTGACCTTCGTGCGGAAAAACCTCGCCCTGCAGTTCTACTTCCAGTCCGCCCTGGCCGGGGAAACCCGGATATCTCAGATTCTCATCAGCGAGGCCACCGGGCGGCCCTGCATCTTTCTCAACGTCCCGGTGAAACAGACGGGTCGGACCGTCGCCGTCCTCCGGGCCACTGTGGACCTGGCGTATTTCAACGAAAACTTCCTGCGGTTCCACACGTACACCACCGGCAGCAACGCCTTTCTCTTCCACCCCGGGATAGGCGGAAACGTCCCGAAAAGCGGCCCCCTCGCGGACACCGCGGGAACGGCATCCTATGAACCGCCGCGCATTCCCTTTCCGGCGGAACAGATGAAACGGGACAAGGGCTTCATCACCTACGAATCGACGGCGGGACCACGCCTGGCGGCCTTCCTGAAAAACCAGGACCCCGAATGGTTCTTCGTCTTCGAAAGACCTCTGAAAGAGGTCCTGGCGCCGATCCAGGCCCTGGGCCAGGTAACCCTGCTGACCCTCGTCATCATGCTCGTCGCCCTGTCCGCCACCGTTTTTTTCATGGCCCACCCCATTCTCGCGAGACTCCAGAAGTGCATCGCTTTCGTCAGGGACATCGGAGAAGGACATCTCGAAAAGCGTCTCAATCTCACCGGTTCCGATGAAATCGCCCGGCTCGGCCGGGGATTGGACGCCATGGCGGAAAACCTCGAGGAGAACCGCCGCGCCCTGGAGAAGGCGGAACGCCTGTACCGGGGGATTTTCGAAAACGCCGTGGAGGGGATTTTCGTCACCGACGCCGAAGGGCGCCTTTTAAACGCGAACCAGGCCCTGGCGGGCCTTCTCGGTTATGACTCTCCCGAGGAAATCATCGGCAGAAACGTCACCGAGTTTTACAGGATCGAACGGCGGAACGCTCTCATCGCGACCCTCCGGTCCCGGAGCGTGGTAACGAATTTTGAGATCCTTTTCCACCGGCGGGACGGCGCTCCCCGAACCGGGGTCATCTACGCCCGGGCGGAGCGAAATGAGAGCGGACGAATTATCCGGATTCAGGGGATCCTGGACGACCGGACGGAGCAGAAAGCCATGGAGGAGGAACGGCGGCGGGCAGCGGAAATGGAAAGGCTTCTCGCTCAGTCCAGGCTCGAAACCCTGCGGTACCAGATCAATCCCCATTTCCTCTTCAACGTCCTGAACTCCCTGGACGCGCTGTCCAAAACAAGCCCGGAGCGGATCACGAACCTCATCCAGAAGCTGTCCCGGTATCTCCGGTCCACCTTCTCCGCCACGCGCTCCGGTTTCGTGCCCCTGAGGGAGGAGCTGGAAACCATCGAAAGCTACCTGGGCCTCGAAAAGGTCCGCTTCGAAAGCGATCTCGTCATCACGTTCCGCGTGTCTCCCATGATCGGGGACATTCCCGTTCCCGAGCTTATCCTCCAGCCCCTGGTGGAAAACGCGGTGAAGCACGGCATGAAAACATCGACCATGCCTCTTTCCATCCGGGTTTACGGGTGGATCGCCGGCAACCGGCTGCGGATCGAAGTGGCCAACACGGGCCGTTGGATTCCCCGGGAAGACGAAACGGGCAAGCGGACCGGCGTGGGGCTCGAAAATCTTCGGGCGCGGCTGAAACTGGCCTATAACGAGCGTTACCGCCTGGACCGGGAGGAAGAAAACGGGTGGGTCAACGTGACCGTCGAAATCCCCCTGGAGGACGAAACCCATGAACGGGTCGCCTGAAACGCCTCTTCGGGCTTTCATCGTCGACGATGAACGGCTGGCCCGGGAAAACCTTCGGGACCTTCTCCGCGAACATCCCCGGATCCGGGTAGTGGGGGAAGCCCGCAATGTCGACGAGGCGCGAAGGGGCATCGACGAGAGGCGTCCCGATCTTCTTTTCCTGGACATCCAGATGCCCGGAGGATCGGGTTTCGACCTCATCGAAGGCCTGGAAGCCCCCCCGTTGACCATCTTCGTGACGGCGTACGACCGGTTCGCCATCCGGGCTTTCGAAGTCAATGCCCTGGACTATCTTCTGAAACCCGTTGACCCCGCGCGTCTGAAAAACGCTCTGGAGAGGGCACTGGAGAGGTCCCTCCCGGCCCCGGAACCGGAAACGGACCTGTCCCCCACCGACCGGGTTTTCCTGAACACGGGGAAAAAGGCCCTTTTCCTTCCCGTAACGGACATCGCCGCCATAACCGCCGAGGGAAATTACACCCACGTGATAGACATCCGGGGCCGGCGCTACATGGTCCGGTGCACCCTGAAGACCTGGGAAAACCGCCTGCCGAAAGAGATCTTCATCCCCCTGGACCGGTCCCTCATGATCAACCGGCAACAGGTGCGGTCCTGGTCCGTCCAGTGCCGGAAAGCAGACGTCCGCCTGGCCGACATCGACACCCCCTTTTCCCTGGGACGGGCCGCTTATCAGCGATTCCGCGAGCTCGTCATGGGAAGACCTGCCGATTTAAAATCCTGACCCGCTTCAGAACACAAGAGACCGTTTCACCACAAATATGGGCTGATTCATCCAATAAGGTTTGATCTGCCTCCTTTGATGGCGTACGATTCGACCGGTCCCAGGAGGTCCTCTTACGGGGCGGAATAAAAAAAGGCGAGAGGGCACGGGAAATGAGCAAAGACAGCCGGACGGAGGGCGCGCTGAACCATCTCGCGGATCTTTGCGAGAAGATTTCCTTGAGAGAGCGCGGCGGAAAAGACGAAATTCTCGAATTCACAAAATCGGGCAAATACTCCCCGACGGTTTCCAGGCTGGCCGAGGCCTTCGGCCTGATGATGGCGAGGCTCGACGCCCATGACGTGGCGAAAGAGAAGCCCGGGAAAAAGAAGGAGGGAGGGAACGGGACCCCCCCGGGGCGGGGAAAGGAAAACGCCGGCCTTTCTCTTCCGAATACGGGAGAGCCTGAAAGGGCGAAAGCCTGTCCCGTTCGAATCCTGGGGAAGAGCGAGAAAATCAGCAGGACGCTGAAATGGATCGACAGGATCGCCGACCTTTCATCCAATGTGCTCATCACGGGGGAAACGGGAACGGGAAAGGAACTGGTCGCCAAAACCATTCACTACGACAGCCGGCGGAAGGACATGCCTTTCATCGCCATCAACTGCGCCGCCGTCCCCGAAGCTCTTTTCGAAAGCGAGATCTTCGGAATCGAAAGAGGGGTCGCCACGGGAGTGGGAAAACGGATCGGGAAAATGGAGATGGCCAACAGGGGAACCCTGTTCTTCGACGAGATCGCCGACATGCCCCTCAACATACAGGCCAAGGTCCTCCGGGTTATCGAAGACCGGCACGTCGAGAGGCTGGGATCCCGAAAGCCTATTCCCATCGATATCCGGATCATCGCCGCGACAAACAAGAATTTAAATGAAGAAGTCAGGGAGGGCCGCTTCCGGGAAGACCTTTTTTACCGTCTCAAGGTGATCCGGATTCACATCCCGCCGCTCCGTGAACGGCGGGAGGACATCCCCCTCCTGGCGGATTTTTTCCTGAAGGAATACAGCCGGGCCCATGGCCGGGCGTTCAAAAAATTTTCCCGGCCGCTGATGGATCTTTTTTCCCGTTATCCCTGGCCCGGAAACGTCCGGGAACTTCGAAACGAGGTGGAGCGGGCCACCGCGCTGGCCTGTTCCGAGACGATCACCATGGGAGACTTTTCCGAAAACTTGAGAGAATATCACAATAACAGCCTCCTGGACCCGTCCTTGACCCTCTCCTGGAAAGAAGAACGGACGGCGATTCTGCAGATTCTCGAAAAAACCGGCGGCAACAGAACGAAAACGGCCGCCATTCTCGGGATCACCCGGGAAGGTCTTCGAAAAAAGATGAAACGCCTTCAGCTGTCCTTTTGACACCGGGGATCTCCTCAAGATTTTTGAAGGTTTCATTTTCAGGCGCCGTCTCAGCAATCGTTAAAAGAACATCCCTTTATCATCAGATGGTCGCTGTCAAAAATACATTGGGATAGTCGATTGGAGCCCCGTTTCGCTCTTCAAATCCCTGACCGAAGGAGTTTCCGATGAGTCTGAGAATACACAGCCGCCCGTGGAAAAAATTTCGTTATCTTATCGCCCTGGGGGTGATCCTGGCCGTCGTGGCGGGCCTCTTCGCCTGCACCGACGACGACGCCCATATCTCTCAACCGCAGGAAGAGGTCCTGCCTTTGACGCCCGGCACGATGTTCTCGGCCATGCTGAGGGGAATCTCGTCGGGCATCGGAAACTGGGGGGCAAAGGAGGCCCTGGGGTGGCTCCTCTCCCTGACCGGGGTGGACAAGGACAAAGCCACCGAGGAAATGAAAAACCAACTGGATAAAATGAACAAGAAGCTCGATTACATCATCGATGAGCTCAGGAACATCGAAGCCGAACTGGGAAACATTCTCAAGGCCATCCAGATGGTTGAAGACGACATCATCAACAACAACGAGAACCTGAAAATCGCCGATGACATCAACGTCATCGAAAACCAGTACGGAAACCTTCAGTACTTCACCGTGGATGTCATGGGCACGGCGGAAGGCAAGGCCAGGGCCCTGGAGCTGGCCGACGACATCCTCGCCGCCGGCGGCTACGACATCGATCAGAAACTCTACAACATCCATGCGGGCATCATGGGAACCGATCCCGGCATCGCGGAAGGGGCCATGAGCGCCTGGACCACGACCCTCATCGACAAGGTGGGAACGGAAGACCTCCTGAATCTCTACCTTTCCCTCGAGTACTACTTCGGCTCGCTCATCAGCACCCAGTCCAAGGGTCTCACCCTGATGGTGGAAGCCCTGCATCACAGGGACAACCCCGTCACCGCCGCTTCGGGACGTCTTGCACAGGGCTTCCCCGGGACGGCGGAGCAGTATCTCGAAGAAAAATTCACCCCGTGGATGGAGGACGAGGTGGAGGAGTTTCTCCGCTGCGTGGACCGGCTCGTGGTGGCCGGCCTGGATCTTCGCACCAACGCCACGGCGCCCGTTGAAATGATCCCTGGAGATGTCCGCCAGATCTACTTCCGGGCCGATTTCCTGGCCGCCCAGGTCTCGTCGAGGCATTCCTTCGGCCTGGCTGTCCGCCTGATCGGGGAGCCCGATTCGATCCAGGCATACGTCAAGGACAACGTCCCGGTACTGGCTGAAGGCGTGTCCATGGAGATCGTGCCCGTCGGCCTTCCGGGCCAGCGGAAAGACGTGCGCCTGACGGCGGTGGAGCACTGGATGCACTGGCCGGACGGCTACACGGAGGCCTACATGCAGTGGAACTGGGGCGCTTGCGACGATAACAACAACAAGCACGAGGGCTTCATCGTCTTCAACGGGGCCACGGATGTGGCGGTGGCCAAGTTCAGCCTGCCCGATGCCGCATTCGGCCAATACGAGGTGACCGTCGAAGCTCCCCGGGAAACCCCTTCCAAGTTAGACACCGTGATTCTTTTCGATGACGGCGGCAAGCCGCTCCGTCACGCCACCATGGACGCCCACCTTTACGGCAGCGCCGTCATTCCCATCCGCCACAAGCCCTCGTGGGCCTGGGGGAGATCATTCAGGGATATGGACAGGCGAATCGACCCCACCCATGACTACAGCGTCAAGGACACGCCGCCATGGGCCAGGGCCAAGGCCCGGCTTGTGGAAAACATCCACTGGTATAACTCGCATGCCAGCTTTAACATCGAAAGCGGCATTTACCTGCCCGTTCTCAACGGCATGAAAAGCGGGAAGAAGCAGAGAGTAACCTGCCGGGCTAAAATCCATGCCAGGCAGGAGGGCGGCCTTGACAAGGGCTCGAACGCCATAGACTTTGCCGAGCTGTGGTGGAGCGGCAACGCAGGCGACACCGGCGGCGAGGGGTTCTGGGACAGCACGTCGGGAAACCACACCCTGCACTGGAGCCCGCACTGTAACGTCAATTATACGGGAGACACCGGCAACCCCGCCTATGCGGTTCTTTGGATCCGTATCGCCAATCATGTGAGAGGGTCCGAGGGCCAGTACCTGGAAGTCAAGGCGTGGGCCGATGAGGCCTACCTCTTCTTTTAAAAAAACGGGGACAGATTTAAATCTGTCCCCGTTCCTTTTTTTTACTTCCCATTGGAGGGACGTCCTTAAATATTTCAATAACTGTTTTCAGAAAAAGTTATTGAAATATTTAAGGACGTCCCTGTCTTTTCCCTCAGCCGATGGCTTTGCCGCCCCGCTCGCCGGAGCTGATCCGGACGACGTCGAAAAGATCGAGGACGAAGATCTTGCCATCCCCCACCTCCCCGGTTCGGGCCCCCTCGACGATAGCCCCCACGGTGGGCTCGACGAAGTCTTCGTTGACGGCGATTTCAAGTTTCACCTTCTTCAGGAGGGTCCCCACTTCCTTCACACCCCGGTACACCTCTGTGTGGCCTTTCTGCCGTCCCCGGCCGAGGACAGTGGACACGGTCATGAGGTTCACTTCCACTTCCTCGAGGGCCTGTTTCACCTCTTCCAGTTTATGGGGCTGTATGATGGCGATGATGTATTTCATGGTTTCTTCCTCCTATTCGAGAACGGTGTATGCCGCCTCGTGATGCTGGGTCAGATCGAGGCCCACCATTTCCTCCTGCCTTTTCACCCGCACGCCGAACAGGGCGTCGACGAACTTGAAGAGGACCCATGTCATGGCGGCCGCATAGGCAACGCAGGCGACCAGATAGACGCCCTGGGCCAGGAAGAGATGGACGTTCCCGAAAAAGAGCCCGTCGGCCCCGCCGCCGTTGATGGCCCTCTCGGCGAACAGGCCTGTGGCGATGGTCCCCCAGATCCCGCCGATGCCGTGGACCCCGAAAACATCCAGGGAGTCATCGTACCGGAGACGGGGCTTCATCACGGTCACGGCGAGATAACAGAAAACGGCCGCCAGGATTCCGATGGCGATGGCCGACATGGGACTCACGAAACCGCAGGCCGGCGTGATCGCCACGAGGCCGGCCAGGGCGCCCGTTATGACGCCCAGGACTGTCGGCGTCCCGTGCTGCTGCCATTCCACAAGCGCCCAGGTCAGCCCGGCAGCCGCCGTGGCCGTGTTTGTGGTCACGAAGGCGTTGGCG
>Ga0209096_1003336_pt1 | contig 14090 bp, 2 predicted proteins | sample AD_UKC034_MetaG_FD_184407 | JGI IMG/M metagenome (GOLD analysis project Ga0209096, IMG submission 184407) | Active sludge microbial communities of municipal wastewater-treating anaerobic digesters from USA - AD_UKC034_MetaG (SPAdes) (version 2) | ecosystem: Engineered > Bioreactor > Anaerobic >... | reverse complement strand
CCCCTGGAGCTTGTCCCTTACTCATTCACCGTCAATGCAGGGGATTCGGTCCGGTTCTGGATGAAGAGTACCTGTGCGGATTTCCGGCTCTACAACGAGAATGGCGAAAGTCTCAGCATTCCTGACCCGTTGACATTCTCCACGCCGGGTACCTATTTCATCATGATTGCCATGAAGCCCAACGTTGCGCCGGGTGAATACCAGTTCTACCTGGAATCCACGAACCAGCCGAGCACCAGCACCACAATTGCATACGACCAGGTATTGAACGGGACTCTCATCACGCCCATGGAGATGGACGTGTTCCCATTCAACGGCACGGTCGGTGACCGCATCGATGCCCGTCTCCAGGGTGACTGGCAGAGATATCCAAGGCTTATCCTGTATCAGGAAGATGGCACCCCTCTCACTTCGAATTATTACAGCTACTGGTCGGCAGAGTTCAATTATCTGCTTCCCTCTACCGGGACGTTCTTCCTTGGAGTAGATGACAATGAGCGGGATACTACCGGGAACTATTCGGTGTACCTGACCCGGCTCAATCCTCCACAAAACGTCACCGCTATCGAATACGGACAGGTTGTTTCCGGGAACTGTACAAGACCCCTCGAGCTTATTCCCTATACCTTCACGGTGAATGCAGGGGATTCAGTCCGCTTCTGGATGAAGAGCACCTGTGCGGATCTCCGGCTCTATACCCAGGAAGGCGAAGGTCTGAGCATTCCTGACCCGTTGACGTTCAGCACGTCGGGCACTTACTTCATCATGATTGCCATGAAGCCCAACGTTGCACCGGGTGAATACCAGTTCTATCTTGAATCCACGAACCAGCCGAGCACCAGCACCGCCATTGCATACGACCAGGTGCTGAACGGGACCCTCGCAACCCCCATGGAGATGGACGTGTTCGCGTTCAATGGCACAGTCGGCGACCGGGTCGATGCCCGTCTCCAGGGGGATTGGCAGATATACCCCAGATTGATCCTATATCGGGAAGATGGCACCCATCTCACGTCAGATACGTATCCCCCCGGGTCGGCAGAATTCAACTATCTGCTTCCCTCTACGGGGACGTTCTTCCTCGCGGTCGATGACAATGAGCGGGATACTGCCGGTAACTATTCGGTGTACCTGACCCGGCTCAATCCTCCACAAAACGTCACCGCTATCGAATACGGACAGGTTGTTTCCGGGAACTGCACGAGACCTCTGGAGCTTGTCCCCTACTCATTCAATGTTCATGCTGGAGATGCCATCCGTGTCTGGTTGAAGAGTACCTGTGCGGACCTCCGCCTCTACTCCCAGGACGGAGCCCAGATGGGAATCTCAGACCCGACCACCCTGACTATTCCGGGGAGCTACTATGTCATCATCGCGATGAAACCCAATGCAGTGCCGGGAGCATATCAGTTCTACTTAGAATCCATCAATAAAATCCCAACAACGAATGGCACCCCGATATTGTTTGGAGAGACCATCTCTGGAGCACTCACTCAGCAAGGGAGACCGGAATTCTATTCATTCGATGGAAGTGGAGGAGAAGCGATCCTTGCCCGGATAACCGCGACTGCTTCCGGTGCCGTCATCCGGCTGCATGCTGCTGATGGGACTATCCTTGCCACATCGCAAAGTCATGGGATCTGGGCCGACCTCTATTACCGCCTCCCGAAAACCAGCAGATATTATCTCTCTGTTGATGATTTGGGAGGCGATACTATCTGGGAGTATCACCTCTGTCTCCAGCAAGTGACAAACCCGGTAAATGCAACCACGATTAACGAAAATATCACGATAAATGGGCTCCTTCAGGCCCAGGCAGAATTGGATGCTTATACCTTTGCTGCAGCAGGGGGGGATTTCCTCACTCTCACGATGAACTATCCCAATTACCACACGTACCTGAAACTCTATCAGCCCAACGGATCCCTCATTAGTGATGCATCCGGAAAATACCAGGTAGCAACAATATTAACACGTCTGAATGAGACCGGGCAGTATTGCCTTATCGTCGGAGATTCCACAGGCCAGACTGCTGCCCCGTACTCGCTGAAACTCCAGCTATCGAGACCACAGCAGCTCATCATCGGGAAAACGTACGATCGCGAGATTACCAATGGCATGTGGGATACCTATTTCCTCGATGTCCCCACCGGAGAAGACCTCCTGGTGCGAATGTCCACTCCAGGGGAATCAGGATCAATTGAACTCTATGCCGCATTCAACAGGACCCCGAGTGAAAGTACCTACGATTTCGTCCAAAAGGAACCGGGTGCCCAAGGCACGTATGATATCCTGATTCCCGGAACGATTGGCGGAAGATATCAGATAGGGGTATTTGGGAAAAACATTCCCACTTCTCTCCCTTATTCGATCAATGCATCACTCGGCGATACGTACGTCTCAAACATCTATCCCTCCGTTATTCCAAACCGGGCAAATACCCGTATGAATGTCTATGGCCTTGGTTTTGAAGAGGGAATGCACGTCAGCCTCCTCTCCGGCAATGCAACAATCAGTGAAGCAACATCGGTCACCATCGGCTCTGAAGCCATGCTTACCTGCATGTTCGATCTCAGTTCCATTCCTATCGGGACCTATGACCTGAAGGTGACCTGGCCTGCGGGCAGTCGCGAAATTGAGCTGCCAGCAATAGTGACCATAAAGAGTCTCCCTGACGGCGTAATCATGGAAGTCCCTGACTTCACTATCAATTCCGGAGAGACGAAAACCTACTCAGTGTTCATACCTTCTGCGGTGAACTTCTTTGTGACTCTCCAGAAGGTGAAGTATGGAGGGGATCCCCACTACAACTGGAATGGGCATATCACCCTCTCAAGAAACGGGGAAGTGATCACCTCATCACAGAGCAATCAGGATCAGATCCTCCACATACCAAATCCCATCCCCGGTGAGTATACCTTGAATATTACCGCATCGCAACAGGGAAGCGCAATTCTCACAACCTGGACAGCCCTCCCTATGCTCCCGGAGGATCAATGGCTGGTCGATACTATTCACCGGCCGTATGGTTCTGTATACCATCAGGTCAATCTTCCCCCCGGACAGGATACCCTCAGCTTCAATGCTGAGGCGATGGGTTCATGGAGCCACTTTACCGTCTACCAAGGTTCATGGGGGAGTACGAAAAAGTGGATTGGCATCAGCGGACCGAGTGCTTCGGTGACGATTCCTAATCCTGAAGCAGGCCTCTATGTCGTGGAGTTTATGGATACCCAGATGATCGTTGGTGATGATCAGAAACGCGATGTGATGTTAAAAGCATCAACAACTGGAACGATCGAACTTCCTCCAGAATACCTCCCAATCATTTCCAGTTTCACACCTTTGAGAGGAGGGAATACTGGTACTATAACTATGGAAATTGAGGGAGCCTGGTTGGACCCGAACGCAACGGTTGACCTTACACAGGGTGGAATCCCAATTGTGTCAGCACTCTCTGTTAGTGGAAGTGAGGACAAGAGAGTCCTCTCAGCTGTCTTCGATCTCACGAATGAGCCAATGGGATCTTATAATATAACGGTCACGAACCCTGACGGGACATCCATCACCGGAACAAAACCGTTTTACATTGAAGAAGGCGGCCAATCCGAGTTCTGGACCGAGATTTATGGGAGAGAGACCATTCGTGCCGGTCGGCCGGCGACGTACATCATCAACTACGGGAATAATGGCACTCTTGATATGCCAGCACCATTGATCTCACTCACCACTGATCCGCCAAGTAGCACAATCTACGTCCGGTTCCCTCCATCAACAGAATGGCGGCAGATGACCGGTCCCTTCACGGTTATTGCGAGGGGACCGGATGAGAGACCAGAGACGCTCCCTGCGGGATCATCATATAATATACAAATCGAAGTGAACGCAAACCAGATGGGCGAATTCGCGCTCGTATCCCAGCCCTATGGCGGCGATCCGATATTTACACCACAGACAATCGGGAGTGCAATTGACGCATCAATTGCTTCACCAGGACTTCCTCTTGCTTTCGGAAGAACTTATCCAGGTGGCTATTCCTCGACTTTAGGACCATTTGGATACGGATGGGTATGCAGCTATGATCTTGAACTAGAACGATTTGGGGATGGCAACTATGGTATACGGAATGGCAACAGGTATATTGTTGTCTATTTAAAAAAAGTGGATGGAACATATCTCTCTGAAGATGGATCCTCGAATTTGACCATTAACGAGGATGGCTCATCGTTGATCAATATACAAAACGGAAGTTCTCTTACCTTCAACACAAATAATAAGATTTCAAAAATTAGTGACCTCAATGGGAATCATCTCACATTTATTTACATTGGTAACCGAATGACAGGTATCCGTCACTCAGATGGTGATCAGTTCACCATCGAATACGGGTCCAACGGCAGAATTTCAAGTCTTATAGATCATGCCGGACAAAAGACATTGTATTCTTATAATTCCGATTCAACTCTGTTGACTTCGGTAACAACATCGGATGAAATTATTACTCGATACAATTATGATCAAAGAGACAATGCATTTGCCTTGTCGTCGATAGATTTACCAGGAAATTATTCACAGGCGTTCCAGAACGATGGTGATGGACGTTTAGTAGCCACATCGATTAACAGCAAGGAGAAAATTCCTCTAATTTATGACGAAGTAAATCGAACGACGATGGCAACCGATGCTTTGGGGGAATATATAATCGTGAAAGTGAATGAGGCAGGACAACCGGTCACAGTGGAAAACTCTCTGGGGTCAGCTAAGCAATTTAAATATGACAATAATGGCGATTTAATTGATGCAATTGATCCTCTGGGAAACACATATCATTTATCATACGACGACCTGTCCAATCCCATCTGTATAACTGATCCCTTGGGCTATACCACAAATTTTACATACGATATTCATTTCAATAAAGTCGAGTCGGTAACAGATGGTAGAGGGAACATTCTCGCATATGCTTATGACAATAAAGGGAATCTTCAGCGGATAACATATCCTGATTCTCGCTCTGATACGATGGAATATAACGAACAGGGAAATATCATTCATAAAATGACTCGAAAGGGGGATGTCATTAATTATCAGTATAATATACGAGGTCAGTTAATACATATCGATCTTCCTGGTGAGGAATTTTTCTCCTATACCTATGATCAAAATGGAAATATGCTAACCGCCACAAACAAAGAAGGAACTATAAAATTCAATTATAATACTCGAAATCAACCAATTAACGTATCATATCCGACTGGGGAATATTTCAATTATTCTTACAACGATGCGGGATTACTAACAGAAAGATGTGAGAAAGACGGCCATAAAACAATTTATTCATACGACGATATCGGCAATTTGATACAAATTTCTGACGATACAGGGAGTATTTTTGTTACCTATTCATACGATTCGGTAGGGAAACTTACTAGAAAGGGTTACAGAAATGGGCTTTATACCATATACGAGTATGATAAAGCAGGACAAATGATAAAAATGATTAACTTTAAAAATGATGGAACTATATTATCACGTTTTAATATCTCATATGATTCAGTAGGCAACCCTGTACAGATCGAAACAATAGAAGGAAAATATCGATACGAATATGATGCTCTCAATCAGCTTACTAGAGAAGAAAATCCAGAGGGTTCTACGATCGTTTATAACTATGATGCAACGGGAAATAGGATTTTTACAATTGAAAATTCGACCAATAATTTTTATACAACGAATAATATGAATCAATATTCTCAGCGAGGAAACGCCAGCTTTTCATATGATTTGAATGGGAACTTAATCTCCGTAACCGAAGAGGGGTTAAAAACAATATTCGAATATGATTCCATGGACTGGCTTACTAAGATTACTGATAACGAAGGTAATATAATATCTTATAAATACGATGCTCTGGGCCACCGGTTTGCAGTGGTTGATAATGAAAATGAAACGCGATATCTTATTGATCCTTTAGGCTTCGGGAATATCGTGGCCGAGTATGATGACACTAACACGCTTGAAGCTCGCTATCTCTATGGAATCGGCCTTGTATCTTGTATTGATTCCTCAGGTAATGAGTATCAATATCTCTTCAATCCCACAGGTAGTACAATACAAATGGTTGATTCATATGGAACTATTGTAAATGAATACAATTATTCTTCCTTTGGAAATATTATAAAAAGTAGGGAGACAATTCATAATCCATTCCGTTATATCGGCGAGTATGGGGTAATGGATGATAATAACGGCCTTTATTTTATGAGATCACGGTATTATTCACCATATATAGGGAGATTTATATCAGAAGATCCGATTGGAATTCCAGGAGTTAATCCTTACACTTACGCTCTTAACAATCCATTGAGATATAATGATCCTTCTGGGGCATGGTTCTTTGCTGCAGGACTACCATGGGTTAGTTCTGCCGGAGTTGTATTTGGGACAGGTGCCGTTTTAACTGGAGGTATGGCAGTAATAGCTGTAGTGCTGATTGTAGCGATAATTGCAAGTCATGTTTCTTTGGGCATGGGCATCATCGAAGAGGATGGAGTAGGAGGTCTTCGCCCCTCAGATGATTTGATCTCTAAATCCCCACAACCCCCAGAAGAAAGGAAAATTAAAGAGGAACCGCAACAATCCCCAAAAGAACCAATGGTCCCAAATTCAGGAAATAATATGAAGGGGGTCATTAATTACAATCCCAAATGGCAGAAATGGGACCAGATGGCGAAGAGTCATGTCAATAGGATGAATAATGAAAATTATAAAAATTATATAATTAATGAGCCTACTGCAACTCAAACTGGAGTTGAATCCACCGGCCCCCGTGATCCTGAAGACAAATTCGGCCCCACTGGCTTTGATCCTTCAGGTACAACAAGGGATCAGCTGAACCGCCATATCCCCTTAGGAACTCCGCTCATGTATCGTGTCGACTTCTGGAACGCTGAGAATGCAACCGCTAACGTCTGTGACGTCTGGGCACATGACCAGTTAGATTCAGATCTCAACTGGAGCACGTTCGGCTTCACCAAGGTGGGGTTCACCAAATGGACCGTACCATTGGAGGGTGCTCCCTCATTCGAAGTCTACGTGGACACCCGACCGGATATGAACTACACGGTCCGGATTTCGGGTGAATACGATTCGACGACTGGCAACGTCACCCTTGAATATAATACACTCGACCCGGTAACCCTTGAGACGCCAGAGGATCCGCTGGCAGGTTTTCTGCCACCAATCTCTTCAAATGAGATCGGGTGGTTCGAGTTCACCGTTCAGCCGGACCCAGGACTTTTAACCGGTACAAAACTCGAGAACCAGGCATGGGTAAAGTTCGACAACCTCGAGTTCTTCCCGGCACCGCCTGATGGCCCCTGGGTGAATACCATCGATGCTGGAACACCCTCGAGCAGTGTTTCGGTGTCGCTTGCGAACGGAACCGAGATGGTCTGCACATTCAGCGGCAGCGATGACTCAGGTGGCTCGGGGATCAAGGATTATACCATCTACATGTCCGACAACGGAGGCCCCTACCAGTCTGCTCTGAACCATGTCAAAACCAGTCCGGCAACGCTCACTGGGGTACCCGGTCATACGTACCGCTTCTACTCCGTTGCGAGGGATAATATCGGGAATACCGAGGCGGCACCAGCTGCTCCGGACAGTACCATAACCATCCCAATCCCATCGTCAATCACTCTTATCTCACCGAATGGCGGTGAGAACTACCTGCAGGGATCGAACCGGACCATTCAGTGGACCTCTACCGGCTCCCCTGGACCGATGGTTATGATTGAGCTCCTCCAAGGAACGGCGGTCAGCCAGGTCATCTCATCCGGCACATCGATTGGAACCGGAGGATTCGGATCTTGTCTCTGGAACATTTCCCCCAATCAGACGCTCGGATCAGACTTCAAGATCAGGATCACCAGCACCAGCGATGCAGCCTGTACTGATACGAGCGATGCACCCTTTACGATCAGTTCAGGGGCCGCTGTGACACTGGTGACCCCCAACGGCGGCGAGAACTGGCAACGGGGTACTCGTTATGCTATCAACTGGACCTATACTGGCTCCCCTGGATCCACGGTAATGATCGAGCTCCTTGATGGAACGGCAATCAACCAGATCATCTCCTCGAATACCACAATTGGATCAGGAGGCACTGGCTCATACAACTGGACTATTCCTTACAACAAGACACCAGGATCTGCTTACAGGATACGGATCACCAGCACGAGCACCCCTGCGTATACGGATACATCTGAAGCTCCCTTCAGAATCGGACCGGGTTCACCCATCACGGTAGTATCACCAAATGGCGGTGAAAACTGGCAGCAGGGGTCCACCCAGACGCTCTGGTGGAGCTATACCGGCGACCCGGGACCAAACGTGAAAATTGAGGCACTCAGAGGGACAAAGGTCCTCGCCACCGTTGCCCCGAGCTATCCCATGGGGGTGAATGGTTCAGGATGGTACAACCTGACGTTCCCCTATGGTACACCACTCGGATCAGATTACTATATCAGGGTAACCAGCACCAGCAATGCATCATGTGCCGATACCAGTGACGCCCCCTTTACGGTCATTCCTCCCATCACCGTTGCGTCACCGAACGGCGGTGAAGAATGGCAGCAGGGATCCACCCAGACCATCCGGTGGAACTACACGGGCAATCCCGGACCCACAGTGAAGATTGAGGCACTGCGAGGCGACACCGTGCTGGCAACAATCACTCCAGGGACCTCTGCAGGGTCGGGAGGATCGGGATCGATGAACCTGACCTTGCCCATGAACGCCCCGCTTGGCACCGATTTCCGGATCCGGATCTCAAGTACCAGCAATGCCATTTACACCGATACGAGCGATGCCTCCTTCAAGATCGTTGCCAATACCGGATCATCTATCAGCGTGGTTTCTCCCAGCGGCGGTGAAAACTATGTCCAGGGCTCCACGCAGACCATCCGGTGGAATTACACAGGCGAACCGGGGCCCACTGTGAAGATCGAGGCGTTGCGAGGGGAGACTGTTCTGGCAACGGTAGCCTCGAGCTATCCCATCGGTTCAAATGGATCAGGCTCCTACGACCTGAAATTCCCCTACAGCACACCAGTCGGTTCTGATTTCCGGATCAAGGTCACGAGTACCAGCAACCCTGCCTGGAGCGACACGAGCGGGACGTTCACGATCAGTTCGGCAATCACCGTCGTGTCTCCCGATGGAGGAGAGGAATGGAACCAAGGATCGACGCATCCGATCACCTGGACGTATTCAGGTAATCCTGGTACTGCAGTGAAGATCGAGGCACTTCGAAATGATAAGGTGCTGGCTGTCGTCACCCCGAGCACCCCTATCGCATCCGGATCATACAACCTGACCTTCCCGGCCAACACCCCCCTGGGGAGTGGTTACCAGATTCGTATCACCAGCACCAGCTATGCCGCTTGTAGCGATACGAGCAATGGAGTGTTCACTATCGTCAATCCATGAGGGGCAAAGAACGGATAAACATCGAGAGAGAAACCCGGCAAATCCCTTTTTCCAGTCTTACGGTGAGATTGGTCGAAAAAATACCTTTGATTCCGTATCCATAGACGATGGTTTCTAAAGCAAGATTAGCATAGTCGATAGCCAAATAGAGTGGGCAGATACCATAGGATACGTATGCACCCATAGACCCATCAGGTCAGTTCATGGAATCAAAGAAAAATTGGCTGAAGGTTATTCCCCCTCATTCATATAAGTCGCATCAATGAAGATTCCCCCTTCAAAGATTAATGCCAGTGTTGTTCATTCATTAATATCATTCAAAGTAAAATCGGAAATTAATGTGGTGTCACAGAATGTGTTCTGGTACGTATGATGAAGCTAGGTGGCGCTCTCATAGTACTATTCGTTGCCCTCGTAATGGTCGTCGGGCCGTCGAGTGCAATCGCGTGTGACTGTTCAAGGGAACTCTATACCTGTGATGCCGGGTCAGCAGAATGTGCCGCATATCCCTGTTACGAGTATTGCACCTCGTTGGGGATGGGAGGGATTCCCCCGGTCAGTCAGAATGATGGAACCATGGCCAGCGAACTCCCCGGATCATCCTGCCCGCCCCTCAAGGCACCCGTGGCAGATTTTACCGCGGATACACGGGTCGGAAGTGCCCCGTTCACGGTCCAGTTCATGGATACGTCAACCGGGAAAGTGACCGATCGGTACTGGGACTTCACCAATGACGGGAGCATCGACAGCCAGGAGGCGAACCCGGTTTTCACCTACCCCGAGGAGGGAACCTACTCGGTCAGGCTGATCGTGGTGAGCTGCATGGGCTGGGACATCGAGGTGAAAACTGACTATATCTCCGTCATACCGGGACCGACCATCACGGTAGTGACCCCCAACGGAGGAGAGAACTGGGAACAGGGTTCTACACAGACCATCAGGTGGAACTATACCTCCGAGCCCGGGAGTATGGTGAATATCGAGGTGCTGAAAGGGGTGACCTCCCTTGCGACGTTCCATAATATCCCGGTTGGATCCCTGGGCCAGGGATCATACCCCCTGACATTCCCCTACAATACCCCCCTGGGTTCAGACTACCGGATCAGTATCACCAGCACCAGTTATTCCGGATGGAGGGATACCAGCGATGCTCCGTTCACCATCAGCGTCAACAGTTCCTCATCGCTCACAGTGACAGCCCCGGACGGGGGAGAGAACTATCTCCAGGGTTCTGTCCTCCCCATACACTGGACATATGATGGAAATCCCGGGCCCACGGTGAACATCGAAGTGCTGAAGGGGACATCGGTCCTGAAAGTGCTCCCGGACATCCCCATCGGGTCGGATGGATCGGGTTCCTACAGTATGACGATCCCACTCTCGACCCCGGTGGGGAGCGAGTACCAGGTCAGGGTGACCAGTGCCGGCAACCCGGTATATTCGGATGCAAGTGATGATCCCTTCACCATCTCCAGCCCTACCATCACGGTAGCAGCACCGAATGGTGGTGATACCTATCTGCAGGGATCCACGCAGACCATCCAGTGGGATTACACCGGAGATCCCGGACCCACCGTGAAGATCGAGGCGCTGAGAGGGGACGCAGTACTTGCAACGATAGCCTCGAGCTATCCCCTCGGGTCGGATGGCTCAGGCTCCTACAACCTGACATTCCCCTACTCAACACCGGTAGGCTCAGACTACCGGATCCGGGTGACCAGCACCAGCAACCCTGCGTGGACTGACACGAGCGATACCTTCTTTGGCATCATCCCGGCCATTACCGTAACCTCTCCTGACGGAGGGGAGACTTGGCAGCCGGGATCGACGCATCCGATCACCTGGACCTATGCGGGTAATCCCGGAGCAGCGGTAAAGATCGAGGCGTTGCGAGGAGAGACGGTTCTTGCGGTGGTGACTCCCAGTACTCCCATCGGATCCGGCTCGTACAGCCTGACCTTCCCTGCCAACACCCCGCTCGGGAACGATTACCGGATCCGTATCACCAGCACCAGCAATCCAGCCTGCACCGACACGAGCAACGGGATGTTTGCGATCAGTGGGTAAATAGGGAGGATATGAACAAAGAACGAACCCTAGGGCTGTAGAAAAATCAGACGACTCCTTTTTTTCTCCCTCCAATTATCTGACGTAACACCCTCGGTTATTCTTTTGGAAACGAACTAAGGCCATGTTCTTTTCTTCCAGCAGAACAGCCGAGATTAAAATAAATACCCTTATCAGTTCAGGAGAAAATTTTCCAGTATTTGGGGGTAGCAGGACCTGTTTCAGATGGTTTCACATCACAAACGCACAGGGTATTGCCAGTCTGCTGGCAGTGTTGTATGGCGCAATGAAGAACAGGGATGGTTCCATGCGGCCGTGAGGATCTTATGGTCACGTTTTGAGAGGGCTGCTCCTGTTCTTTCGAATATCCGAAAAGAATCGTTAATATTTCTTGAAACAGGTATCGGTGATGGTATGACCGTATCACAGTATAGAACCATAACGAGGAGCGTTGGGAGGGTGGTCGCCTTGGCCGTTCTCTTTGTTTCTCTTCTCACGTGCACCGCTTCCGGGTATGATATCGATGCTTCGATGCTCCCGATGGAGATCAACGAAACGGTCGTCTCCCTGTACGGGAACGAATTTACCCTGACGGAGGACTGGAACGGAAGTGCGACTGATCATTTTGCCGTCATGATAGTAGCCCCCGACGTTTTATTTGACGGAGGGGGGCACCTCCTTGACGTTACCCTGGCTGATGATTCCATTGAAGAGTACTGGCAGAATGCGATCGAGGTGATCGCACACAATGTCACCGTCCGTAATGTCAGAGCCAATTCCTGGGACCATGGGGTTGCCGTTGATGATTCAGCGGATTGCCGGATCGAAAGCGGCAACCTCACCGGCCAGATGAAGTCCGGGATCGGGATACACCTCTGCTCCGGGGTGGTGATCCAGAACGCCGTGATCGACAGCCCGCTTCAGAATGGCGTGTGGGTGGGCGAATCCAGCTCCATCCAGATCCATGATTCATGGATTCATGGTGCCGCAACAGGTATCTCATTCCAGAATGTAACGAACAGCGATATTTCCGGGAACACGATCACCGATGACGAGACCGGAATGGTCATCGTCGACACTGCTGGAAGCACCATCAGGAACAATTCCATCTCGAACCTCCGTTATAGTGGTGTCTGGCTCAATGCATCCAATGCCATCACCCTCAGCGAGAACCGGGTTTCGGGCACTTCCGAGGGAGATGGTATCAGCGTAAGCGGCTCCACCCATATCACTTGTGAGCAGAACGAGGCAACCGGGAATGCCAATGACGGTATCACGTTCGATAACGTCTTTGAAGGGACTATCTTCCAGAGCAACGCCAGTGGCAATACCAACAACGGGATCAGGATCTTCAACGGGTGTGGGAACATCTCGGTGGGGAGGTGCACTGCCGCCAATAACGCCAATGGAGCAGGTATCAGAGCCGAGTTCGGGTCGAATATCGTCACGGATGAGAATGACGCAAGCGGTAATACGAACGGCGGAGGGATTGTCTATCTCTTCATCGATGGAGGGTATATCATCAATAACACAGCCGGTGGCAACGAGGGAGGTATTGGTGTTGTTGAATCTGGACAGATCGCCATTCATGGAAACCGGGCAAACGGCAACGTGAACGGAGATGGTATCAGGGTCGGAAATTCCACGCATATCAGCTGTGACCTGAACGAGGCAACCGGGAATTTCAACACCGGCATCGTGTATGTCAACGTCACCGAAGGAGCGACCTGGCGGAGTAACGTCAGCGGTAATAACGACAATGGTATTGGGATCTGGGACGGATGCGGGAATATATCCGCAGGTGCCAATCTGGCAACAGATAATATACAGGGGAACGCAATCAGCGTCGATAATGGATCAAATATCGATATCGTTGATAATGATGCAAGTCGCAGCACCAACGGAATAGGGATCTCGTACTCGAACGTCAACGGGGGCACTATCGCCAATAATACGGTGAGTGCCAATCGCTTCGGGGGGATAGGACTTTCCGGGTGTCATGGGGTCACTATCAATGTCAACCGGGCGAACCAGAATGCCGAGGGAGATGGCATTCAGGTCACCAACTCGACGGGTATCTACAGCGATCTGAACGAGGCAGTTGCAAATTTCAATAACGGTATCGTCTACAGCACGGTGAGCGAAGGAGCGATCTGGCGGAGTAATGTCAGTGGCAACAATCAGAATGGCATTGGGATCTGGGACGGATGCGGGAATATTTCCGTTGGTGCGAATCAGGCAACGGACAGTATGCACGGAACCGCAATCAGCGTCGATAATGGTTCGAATATCGATACTGTCGACAATGAGGCAAGTCGCAGCACCAACGGAATAGGGATCTCGTACTCGAATGTCACCGGAGGAACGATCGCCAACAATACGGTAAGGGCCAACCGCTTCGGGGGGATAGGACTTTCCGGGTGTCATGGGGTCACTATCAATGTCAACCGGGCGAACCAGAACGCCGAGGGAGATGGCATTCAGGTCACCAACTCGACGGGTATCTACAGCGATCTGAACGAGGCAGT
>Ga0209096_1003333_pt1 | contig 14099 bp, 10 predicted proteins | sample AD_UKC034_MetaG_FD_184407 | JGI IMG/M metagenome (GOLD analysis project Ga0209096, IMG submission 184407) | Active sludge microbial communities of municipal wastewater-treating anaerobic digesters from USA - AD_UKC034_MetaG (SPAdes) (version 2) | ecosystem: Engineered > Bioreactor > Anaerobic >... | reverse complement strand
TTTTCCTTTTCCTTGCCCGCCATCGCCCTCTGGCTGCTCATCGTGGCCCTGGTCGCGGCGCTGGCCAGCTACCTGCCCGCCCGCACCGCCTCACGCCTGACCGTGCGCGAGGTGTTGGCGTATGAGTAACACGGGTTGTGCGTTGCTGCAGCGGCTTGCTGGAAGCCCATGATGCGTAATGCGTAATGCGTAATGCGTAACCGGAATAGCGAACGGTGGCTGTGATGCACAGGACAGACATCCCATACCCATACCCAAACCCAACTCACATGGTAATCCGGTTACGCAGTACGCATTACGCAGTACGCATTGCTGCAACGGCTCGCTGGAAGCCCATGATGCGTAATGCGTAATGCGTAACCGGAATGGCGGACGGCTGTGGCGCACATGGCGCGACGTCCCATACCCAAACCCAACTCACATGGTCATCCGGTTACGCATTACGCATTACGCAGTACGCATTTCTGCAACGGCTCGCTGGAAGCCCATGATGCGTACTGCGTAATGCGTAACCGGAATGGCGAACGGCTGTGGCGCACATGGCGCGACGTCCCATACCCAAACCCAACTCACATGGTCATCCGGTTACGCATTACGCATTACGCAGTACGCACAAAACCGACTAAGAAAGAGAAAACACTCCCCCCATGAAACAACGAATCGTTTTGACCCTGGCCGCGCTGGCGGTTGGCCTTGGGCTGGCTGCCTGCGCCGCCAAGGAGCAAGCTGCCGCCCCCCAACCCGAGGCCGCGGCCGCGACGCCGATCCGGGCCAACAACCAGGTGACGGTGGATGGCGTGGTGGTTCCGGTGCGCAGCGCCGATCTCAGCCTGGCGACGTCGGGCATCGTCGATGAGGTGCTGGTCGCCGAGGGCGCGTCGGTCGCCGCCGGCGACCCGATCCTGCGCCTGCGGGCCGCCCGCCAGGCCGCGGCCCTTGCCCAGGCAGAGGCCGCGCTGGCGGCCGCCGAGGCGCGGCTGGCCGAGCTGAAGGCCGGCGCGCGGGTGCAGGAGATCGAGGCCGCCGCCGCCGCCGTCGATGCCGCCACCGCGCAGATCGACCGGCTGGCGGCCGGCGCGCGCGCCGAGGAGATCGCCGCGGCCAGCGCCGCCCTGGATGGCGCACGCGCCGGCCTGCAGCGGGTCCAGGAGGGCGCGTCCCGTGACCAACTGATCGCCGCCGAAGCCAACGTGGCCAACGCCCAGGCCGCGCTGCGCATCGCCCAGGCCGCCTACGACCAGGTGGCAGGCCAGCCTGACATCGGCCGCCGGCCGGAGGCGCTGGAGCTGGAGCGGGCCACCAACGCCTACAACGCCGCCGCGGCCCAGTTGGACGACCTGCAAGCGGGCGCCAGCGATGCCGACGTGGCCAGCGCCCAGGCCGCGGTGCGCCAGGCTCAGGCGCAACTGGACAGCGTGCGCGCGCCCGCCCGGCCGGCCGATCTGGCGGCAGCTCAGGCGGAGCTGCGCCGCGCACAGGCGCAGTTGGATCTGCTCAAGGCCGGCGCGCGCGCCGAGACCATCGCCGCGGTCGAGGCGGACGTCGCCTCCGCCCGCGCCGCCGTCGACCAGGCCCGGGCGGCGCTGGACGAAACGCTGCTGCTGGCCCCCTTCGCCGGAACGCTGGCCGAGCTGATGCCGGAGGTGGGCGAGCCGGTCTCGGCCGGCATGCCGGCGGCGCGGCTGGCCGATCTGACCTCCTGGCAGATCGAAACCGATGATCTGACCGAACTGGATGTGGTGCGGGTGGCCGAGGGTGCGCAGGCGCTGCTGCGCTTCGATGCGCTGCCGGGGGTCGAGCTGTCGGGCCGCGTCAGCCAGATCAAGCCCATCGGCGTCAACAAACAGGGCGACATCACCTACACCGTGGTCATCGTCCCCGACCAGTGGGATGAGCGGCTGCGCTGGAACATGACGGCCGTGGCGACGATCACAGCGGCGCGCTAGGGCCGGCCATCAGCCGTTCCATGGCCGCGGCCAGCGCCTGCAGGCCGCGCAGCGGGCGGATCATCACCCGCAGCTCGGTGATCTGGCCCTGCTCGTCCAGTTGGAAGATATCGACCCCCTCGATCTCCAACCGCTTGTCGGGGCCAGGCACGGTGGCGGCGAACTGCATCACCACGCCGCCGCGCTCGTTGCTCCAGACATTGGTGTAGGTCAATGGGCTGAAAACCTGCATCACCAGGCCGAGAATGCCCTGGATCACCGCGCGGCCCTGGTAGGGCTTGAAGACGGCCGGCGAGCGAAAAACGGCATCCTCGACGAACATGGCAGCCATGGCGTCAAGGTCGTGGGCGGCGACAGCCGCCTCCCAGCGGGCGATGAAATCGTGATGGTTCATGTGGGCAACTCCTTGGAATGTGACAGTCTGGCGTATGCTTTTTGCCTTTTGCGGCGGAATCATGCCATAATGCCCCCGCCAGTGCAAGAACCGCGCCCAGCCATTCCCTCACCTGGAGACCCCGGCCATGAAACTGCCATCCCGTCCCCTGCTTGTCCTGCTGCTTGGTCTGACCCTGCTGGTGATCGGCGTCATCGGCGCGGCGGCCGCGCCCACGACGCCCCCATCGCAGGATCCCCTGGTGCGCATGCCCGGCACCCAGCCCAATGAGCTCAGCCTGACGCCGGCCAACGCCTGCATCACCTGCCATGCCGACTACGACCCGGCGGTGGAACCGGGCTTCAACTGGGAGGGGTCGATGAAGGCCCAGGCCGCGCGCGATCCGCTCTACTGGGCCAGCATGGCCGTGGCCGCCCAGGACTCCATCTGGGCCATCGGCTCGCCCAACGCGACCGACCTCTGCCTGCGCTGCCACATGCCCAAGGGCTGGCTGGAGGGCCGCTCGGAGAACCCCAACGCCTCGGCCATGGTCAGCAACGACTATGATGGCGTGCAGTGCGATTTCTGCCACCGCATGTGGGATCCGCATTTTGAGGACACGTACTCCGGCCTGCGCGAGGGGGACGACTGGGCCGGCTATTGGGATGAGGCGGGCAACAGCGGGCCGGGCAGCGGCACCCTGGCCCAAACGTCGGCTGACAACGCGCGCGCCGCGGACATCACCGCGGCCGAGGCGATCAGCTTCATGAATGGCCAGCCCTTCTTCGACGCCAACGGCCAGCCGGTCAGCCCAGCCTACACCGAGGCCAGCAGCGGCCAGTACTTCGTCAGCCCGCGCGGCTTCCGCCGCGCCTCCTTCTCCGACGCGGCCATGTTCCACGGCATCGAGTACAGTCGCTTTCACAAGAGCAAGTTCTTCTGCGCCACCTGCCACGACGTCTCCAACCCGGTGCTGGCCAACCTGAACGCCGACCCCAACCAGCCGCTGCCCAGCGAAACCCAGTCATCCAGCGTCTATTTCCCCCTGGAGCGCACCTTCTCCGAGTTCATCCTCTCGGACTATGGCCAGCAGGGGGGCGCGGCCGGCCTGGGGCCCTTTGCCCCGGACGTTTTCGACACCTCGCGGCCTGGCAATGTGATCGCCGCCTGCCAGGATTGCCACATGGCCGACCAGCCGGGCCGCGGGGCCGCCTTCCCCGAGGCGCTGCTGCGCACCGGCGATCCGGCCACCAGCGAGAGCACCGAGCACCCCTACAGCGGCCAGCCGGTGCATGACCTGACCGGCGGCAACATGTGGGTGCCCACCCTGCTGGCCAGCACCGTGCCCAGCTCCCCCAACTACGACCCGGTCAACGCCGCGCTGCTGGGCCAGGGCGCAGCGGCGCTGACGCTGGACCTCGACTACGGCCTGGGGCTGAACGCCGAGGCGCTGCTGGCCGGCGCGCAGCGGGCCCAGTCCAAACTGCAGCGCGCCGCGGCCATCGAGCAGCTCAGCTTCGATCCCCTCAGCGGCGCCCTCAGCTTCCGCATCCAGAACCAGACCGGCCACAAGCTGATCTCCGGCTATCCCGAGGGCCGCCGCATGTTCGTGGGGATCAAAGTCTACGGCCCAGACACCAGCCTGATCTACGAGATCAACCCCTACGACGCGGCCGTGGGCACGTTGAAGGGCCTGGGCGTGGCCGGCAGCCCGCCGTTGGGGCCGGGCCAGGCGCACCTGGACGCCCTGGTCTACGAAGCCAAGAATGGCAGCTCGCTGACCGGCGAGCAGCAGACCCAGCACTTCGTCCTGAGCGATCAGCGCTACAAGGACAACCGCATCCCGCCGCTGGGCTTCGACATCGCAGCCGCGCCCAGCCGTCAGACCGAGCCGGTCTGGCAGGGGACCATCGATCCCGGCTACTTCAGCGCGGCCGAATATGCCGGCGGCTACGACGCCATCACCGTGACCCTGCCCATCACCGCGGCCATCGTCGACGTCAGCCTCTACTACCAGACCACCAGCCGCGAGTATGTGGCCTTCTTGCGCCGCGAGATCAACGGCGAGGCGCCGCTGACCCTGCCCGATCCCAACCCGGTCACCCGTCCCAACGAGGCCTACATCGTGCAGAGCGACCCCTTCTTCAGCCAGCTCAAGGCGTGGGGCGACACCATGTGGCAGCTTTGGCTGCACAACAAGGACCTGCCGGGCGCGGCGCCGGTGCTGATGACGCGCAATGCGACCGCCGTGGCCCCCTTCTGCCACCCGGCCGACGTGCACCCCAACGCCGCCTCGGGCAACCCCGAGGCCTGCGATGGGGATGTGGACGTGGCCGACGTGCAGCGGGTGGCCGGCTGCTGGCTGCAAAGCGTGGGCGCCGCCTGTCCGGCCCGGCTGGACTTCAACGACAGCGGCGTCATCGACCTGTCGGACATCGTCTTCGCGGCCGAGAACTGGAACTGGCACTACTAGCGCCCGCCGCCCGCCGCCGCTGTGGCCGGTTTCCGACCGAGCCACCCCACCTACGCCCCCAAGCTGTGGCCGGTCTCCGACCGAGCCACCCCACCTACCCCCCTACGCTGTGGCCGGTCTCCGACCGAGCCACCCCACCTACGCCCCCAAGCTGTGGCCGGTCTCCGACCGAGCCACCCCACGGCCTGATAGCAAAAAAACGAGACCTGAGCGTTTCCGCTCAGGTCTCTCTTCTTTTCGCCCAATTGTCCGGACCCTGGATGGGGCCGGCGTTCATAATCCAGTCATCTGCGGGTTGGTCGGGAGGCGCCGCGCTGTCCCTGGACTGCGTCTTTCACATCGCCTGAGGCCGGGCTGCGTCAGGCGGGCTGGGACAGCGGGTTACCAGTCGTTGCGACGGCCGCCGCGGTCGCGGTCACGGCCATAGCCGCCGCGCCCACCGCCGCCGTAGCCGCCGCCATCGCGCCGCGGGGGACGCTCTTCGCGGGGCCGGGCCTCGTTGACGCGCAGGTTGCGGCCGCCGTACTCCATGCCATCGAGGGCCTGGATCGCGGCGTTCGCGCCCTGGTTGTCCATCTCCACGAAGCCGAAGCCACGGGGCCGGCCGGTCTCACGATCACTCACCAGGCTGACATCCTCGACGCTACCGTACTCGGTGAACAGACTGCGGACATCATCCTCGCTTGCGCTGAAGGGCAGATTACCAACGTAGATCCTAGTCACTTTTTACTCCCGCGCCCGGCGGTTGCCGGACGCCATTGCAGCATAGGCCCGCCTCTGCGGGCACGACCAATCGAGCTTCCCCTGAGTCGCCCCGACCAGGCGCACCAAGGTGTCTGTACTGCTGTGACAACCGCCCATCAGAAGCCTACCGGAACTCACACGAGACCTGAGGGACCCTTGGCGCTTGCGTCAGACAGTGTCCACCCATGTGGACTGCGCTATTATCGACCATAACTCAAAAAGATGCAAACTTTGCACGCAACAATTCCGACTATGCGCGGAGTCGAGGCTTCAGCCGGGTCTGGGCGATGCCAGTTGAGCGTGCCAACCCGCCCGAAGGCCCCCGCGCTCGGGCCGGTCTCCTGACCGAGCCCGCCGCCCTACCCCCCACGCTCGGGCCGGTCTCCGACCGAGCCCGCCGCCCACCCCCCACGCTCGGGCCGGTCTCCGACCGAGCCCGCCGCCCACCCCCGCGCTCGGGCCGGTCTCCTGACCGAGCCCGCCGCCCACCCCCGCGCTCGGGCCGGTCTCCGACCGAGCCCGCCCCTTTTGGAAGCTCCCTTCCATCCCCCACCAGCCAGATCAGCTATACTGCCAATACTTCAACATCAAACTAATCAAACAAAACGGAGCCTCGCCATGCTACAGCTCACCGGCTTTCACCATCTGACCGCCGTCACCGCCCAGGCGCGGGAGAACCTGCGCTTCTACACCGACACCCTGGGCATGCGCCTGGTCAAGCGCACCGTCAACCAGGACGACGTCAGCGCCTACCACCTCTTCTACGCCGACGGCCTGGCCAGCCCCGGCAGCGACCTGACCTTCTTCGACTGGGCCCACACGGCCAGGGAAGGCCGCGGCCGCCAGAGCATCACCCGCACCGGCCTGCGGGTGGACAGCGCGGCCAGCCTGGCCTGGTGGGCCAGCCGCCTGGCCGATCACGGCGTCGCCCACGGCGATGTGCGCCAGCGCAACGGCCGCGCCGTGCTCGATTTCGAGGACTTCGAGGGCCAGCGCCTCAGCCTGGCAGTCGACGCCCCCACCGCGCCGGTGCACCCCTGGCCGCGCAGCCCCGTGCCGGCCGAGCATCAGATCCGCGGCCTGGGGCCGGTGACCATGGCCATCGCCCGGCTGGAGCCGACCGCGTGGGTGTTGACCCAGGTGCTGGGGATGCGACCGGCCGGCAGCTACCCCGATCCCGACAGCCCCGGCCACACGGTACACGTCTATGCCATGGCCGGCCAGGGCGCGGCCGCCGAGCTGCACGTGGCCGTGCGGCCTGACCTGCCCTTCGTCCGGCCGGGCGCGGGGGGCGTGCATCACGTGGCCTTCCGCGTGCCCACCTTCGAGGAGCACCACGCCTGGGAAGGGCATCTGAGCAGCCAGGGGGTGCGCCACAGCGGCCTGATCGATCGCTTCTACTTCCGCAGCCTCTACTTCCGCGAGCCCAACGGCGTGCTCTTCGAGCTGGCCACCGACGGCCCCGGCTTCGCCGTGGACGAGCCGCTAGAGACCCTGGGCGAGCGGCTGGCCCTGCCCCCCTTCCTGGAGCCGCAGCGCAGCCGGATCGAAGCGGGGCTGAAGCCGCTGGCCTAGCGCCCAAGCCGCCAGCCGGGTCCTGTGAGTGCGCTGGGCGCGTGGGTCGAGTAGGTTCTGGCGGCGGCGACCAGCGATCTTTGGAGCGCGCAACGGGCTTTCACGGGCCGCGAGTCGCCGCCAGAACCGTATCGAGACCCGATGGTGGCCAGGTGCGGCCCGCTCGCTGGTCTCGATACGCTGGAAGCGCCTGACCTCATGGGATTTGGCTGCCCTCAACCCGCTACTCGACCAACGCTCGCTAGATTCGTTGCGTGAGTGCCGGGTTTCGTGAGTGCGCTGGGCGCGTGGGTCGAGTAGGTTCTGGCGGCGTCGGCCAGCGATCTTTGCAGCGCGCAACGGGCTTCCACGGGCCGAGAGTCGCCGCCAGAACCGTATCGAGACCCGATGGTTGCCAGGTGCGGCCCGCTCGCTGGTCTCGATACGCTGGAAGCGCCTGACCTCATGTGATTTGACTGCCCTCAACCCGTTACTCGACCGGCGCTCGCTAGATTCGTTGCATGAGGGTCGGGTTGTAGAAAGATGCCAGCTTCTCGGAAAAGCTGGCATCTTTTTTTGCCCGCCAGAAGCGATTTGTTGCCAGTGCTGCGCAGTGCTACAATCATGGCGCCAGTGGAAGCGCGGCGGGCGAGCTTTGGCGACCGCTCATAATGCACCGTTCATCCCCGAGGACCACATACCCATGCCCCACTCCTACGCCGAAACCCTGACGCTGACCTGCGCCAACTGCGGGCGCGACTTCGACGCCGAGTTCTGGTTGATCGTGGACATCGTCGAGCGGCCCGACCTGCTGGCGCGCATTCTCGCCGACGATCTGCACGACGCCCAGTGTCCTCACTGCGCCGCCCCCGGCCACATGGACGCGCCGCTGCTGCTGTTCAACCCGTCTGCCGGGGCCAGTCAGGCAAGTGCTGGGGCCGATCCTTTAGCGGCTGGGGCCGGTCTCCCGACCGTGCCCCTCCTCTTCTCGCCGGCCGAGGAGACCACTGCCGACGAGACCTTGGAGCAGGCACGGCAACTTCTGGAGATGTTACAGACCTCGTTGGGCGACCAATGGCAGGATGATTGGCTGGCGTCTGGCCTCCCCGTTGTCCCGCGCGAGCACCTGTCAGCAGCGCTGAATGGAAATACCCAAGTCGATCCTCAACTTCAAGGGCCAATGGCCGTGCTGGCCGACGCCGGCGACCTGGGACAACACCTCCTGGCGCTTCTCAACGCCGGAAACATGGACAACGGCCGGCAGGTCATCGAACATCATCCAGAGCTGCTGACCGAAGAAGCAGACGCGCTGATCCAGCGCCTGCTGGCGGTCGAGGAACGCCCCCAGGCTCGCCAACTGGTGGATGCCTGGCGAGGTTTGCTGGCGCGCTGCCGGGTGGTTGGCATCAACCAGGCCTTTGAAGAGTACCGCACCTCCGACGGCAATATGGACGTACCACCCCAGTTTCGCGCCGACCTGCAACAGGCCCAGGAAGCCGAACAACACTACCGGCGCACCGGCGATCGGTCGGCATTGGACGCGGCCGCAGCAGCCTGGGAGCGTATCCTGGGCCATTCGACCTTTCCTTCCTCCGACGAGCGTTTTCAGTTGGCGGCCATGAACAACGCCGGCGGAGTCTTTCTGCGTCGCTACTGGGCAACGGGAGGCCTCGCAGACCTGAACCGCGCGCTGGAACTCGGGCAGACCGCGGTGCAGCGCACCCCGCCCGACTCCCCCGACCTGCCCTCCATCCTCAACAACCTGGCCGCCGGCCTGAGAGCCCGCTACGCGCGCACCGGCGCCCTGCAAGACCTGCAAGACGCGGTCGGCCACTGGCAGCGGGCGGTGACCCTGACCGCAGAAGGCTCCCCCGACCTGCCCGGATACCTCAACAACCTGGCCGCCGGCCTGAGCGACCGCTACGCGCGCACCGGCGCCCTGCAAGACCTGCAAGACGCGGTCGGCCACTGGCAGCGGGCGGTGACCCTGACCGCAGAAGGCTCCCCCGATCTGCCCGGATACCTCAACAACCTGGCCAACGGCCTGAGAGACCGCTACGCGCGCACCGGCGCCCTGCAAGACCTGCAAGACGCGGTCGGCCACGGGCAGCGGGCGGTGACCCTGACCGCAGAAGGCTCCCCCGACCTGCCCTCTCGCCTCAACAACCTGGCCAACGGCCTGAGAGCCCGCTACGCGCGCACCGGCGCCCTGCAAGACCTGCAAGACGCCCAGAAAACCTATGCGCGCGCCTGCCGCGGGGGTCAGATTGCGCACCCGGAGATCACCATGCTCAGCTCGCGCAGTTGGGGCAACTGGGCGCTAGAGCGACGCCAGTGGCAGGAGGCAACGGAGGCCTACGCTTTCGGCCGCCAGGCCATGGATCTACTCTTCGCCGTCCAGACCAACCGCGCGGCCAAGGAGTCGTGGCTCAAAGAGGCGCAGGGGCTGCCCGCCAACGCGGCCTACGCGCTGACGAGGCTCGACCGTCTGCAAGAGGCCGTGGAGACGCTGGAGGCTGGCCGCGCCCGCCTGCTGGCCGAGGCGCTGGAGGCCAACCGCCGCGACCTGGCGCAGTTAGCGTCGCTGGGCCGCAGGGATCTGCTGGAGCGCTATCGGGCCGCGTCCGAACAGCTTGCGACCCTGCAACAGGCAGGCCGGCAGCCTGCTTCCTCCCCGGACGGGCCGGCCCTCCGCCCGGACTTCGCGGCGCTGCGCCGCCAGATGGAGGCCGCCCGCGGCGACCTGGACGCCGCCATCGCCGCCATCCGCCAGGTGGACGGCTACCAGGATTTCTTCCTGCCGCCCTCGTTCGCGCAGATCCAGCAGGCCGCCACGCCCGACGCGCCGCTGGTCTATCTGCTGGCCACACCGGCCGGCGGCCTGGCGCTGACGGCCACCGCGCCCTCTCAGAAGTCCAACTTCGCGGAGAAGTTGGACTTCTCAGCCCACGTCGCCGCGCTCTGGCTGGACGACCTAACCGAGGCGGCGCTGCGTGCGGCCATCTACGGCCCGGCCGATGATCCCGAGCTGGGCGGCTACCTGGGCGCGTACGCCCGCTGGCTGGACAATCCCCGCGACGCTGCCGCCCGCGACGCCTGGCGCGCTGCGCTGGACGCGAGCACCCGTTGGCTGTGGGACGCCGCCATGCAGCCGGTGGTGGAGCATCTGGCCGCGCTGGGCGCGACCCAGGCTGTGCTGCTGCCGGCCGGCCTGTTGGGTCTGCTGCCCCTGCAAGCGGCCTGGACCGAGGACGCATCCGCCCCGACCGGACGGCGCTACGCGCTGGACGCGCTGACCATCAGCTATGCGCCCAGCGCCGGCGCGCTGCGTCACTCGCTGGCCGGCGCGGCCGCGCCGGCCGACGGCCTGCTGGCGGTGGACAACCCCGACGGCTCCCTGGTCTTCTCCCGCCAGGAGGTGGCGGCCGTGCGCTCCTACTTCCCGCCCGAACGGTCGACCGTGCTCGCCGGCGCCGGGGCCACCCGCCAGGCGGTGCTAAGGCGCTTGGCCGCGCTGCCCGCCTCGCATTTCTCCACCCACGGCTGGGCTGGCTGGGATGATCCGCTGCAAGGCGGGCTGTTGCTGGCCAACGGCGCGGCCCTGACCCTGGCCGACATCCTCGATCTGCGGCTGGAGGGGGCGCGGCTGGCGGTGCTCTCCGCCTGCGAGACCGGCGTCCCCGGCACAAAACTGCCCGACGAGGTGGTCAGCCTGCCCACCGGCCTGGTGCAGGCGGGGGTGGCCGGCGTGGTGGCCTCGCTGTGGGCGGTCAATGACCGGAGCACGGCCATGCTGATGGAGCGCTTCTACCGGCTGTGGCGCGAGGATGGGCTGGCCCCGGCCGAGGCGCTGCGCCGGGCGCAGATCTGGCTGCGCGACAGCAGCAACCGGGAGATGGCCGCCTACTTCCAGGCTGATGTGCCGGCGCCGGCCGGCAATCGCATGCCGGAGGGGGTGGCTGCTGAGCTGTATGTGGAGCGCATGATGCAGCTCGATGGCGACGCCCGCTCCTTTGCACATCCCTTCTACTGGGCTGCGTTCACCATGACCGGCGCGTGAATACCTGTCAGGAGTTGAAGCTGCGGGGGCCGGCGATTCCAGATGTGATGGGCGCCGAAGCGCGGTCGAGCCTTCGGGGGGGCGCTCGACTTGCATCGTCCAGACCCGGCTAAAGCCTCGACTCCGCCCTGATTTTGGCTTTGCTGTGCGGGGGGCCGTTGATTTTGACTTGGTGGGGGGGCTCATGTATACTCACTGAGTGAGTAGCCGCGCGGTAAGGCCGACGGGCACGGTCGGAGACCGGCCCGAGCGTGGTGTGCGAGGCCGACGGGCACGGTCGGAGACCGGCCCGAGCGTGGTGTGAGACCGACGGGCACGGTCGGAGACCGGCCCGAGCGTGGTGTGAGACCGACGGGCACGGTCGGAGACCGGCCCGAGCGCGGTGTGCGAGGCCGGCGGGCACGGTCGGAGACCGGCCCGAGCGTGGTGTGAGACCGACGGGCACGGTCGGAGACCGGCCCGAGCGTGGTGTGAGACCGACGGGCACGGTCGGAGACCGGCCCGAGCGTGGTGTGTGAGGCCGACGGGCACGGTCGGAGACCGGCCCGAGCGTGGTGTGCGAGGCCGGCCTGAGCGAGGTTATGGAGTGCATTCTTATGTCGCAAGATGCTGCCTACACCGCGTCCCGTTCCCCTGAGTTCGCCCTGCTGGGCTTTCTGGCCGCGGGCCCGCCCACGCACGGCTATGACCTGCATCGACGGTTGATCGACGAGTTGGGCCAGGTCTGGCATGCCAGTCAGAGCCAGACCTACAACATCCTGGCCCGGCTGGAGGCGCGGGGCCTGGTGGGCAGCACGGTGGTGGCGCAGGCCCGATTGCCGGCGCGCCGCCTGTTGGAGTTGACGCCGGACGGCCGGGCGCAGTTCGAGGCCTGGCTGGCCGCGCCCACCGGCGCCAGCATCCGCGCCATGCGCGTCGATTTCATCACCCGCCTCTACTTCGCCGCCCGGCTGCACCCAGAGATGGTCCCCGGCATGGTGCAGAGGGAGCTGAACACCGCCCACGCCCTGCTGCACGACCTGCAAGCTGACCTGGCCGCGACGCCGGCCGACCAACCCTTCAACCGCCTCGCCCTGGATCTGCGCATCCGCCAGTTGTCAGCGGTCATCGACTGGCTGGCCAACTGCACCCCCAACGAAGGAGTTTCCCATGCACCGCCTCTCCCGCCTGATCTTGCTTAGCCTGCTCCTGACCGCACTGGCCGGCTGCGCCATGCCGCCCGCCAGCGCCCCCACCGCCGCCCCGCCGGCCAACCTGACCGTCTTCGCCGCGGCCTCGCTCACCGAATCCTTCGGCGAGCTGGGCCAGATGTTCGAGGCGCAGCACCCCGGCGTGACCGTGGTCTTCAACTTCGCCGGCTCGCAACAACTGGCGCAGCAGTTGGCCCAGGACGCGCCGGCCGATGTCTTCGCCAGCGCCAATAACCGGCAGATGCAGGCCGCGGTGGACGCCGGCCGCATTGCGGCCGACAGCCCGCAGACCTTCGTCCGCAACCGGCTGGTGGTGGTCACGCCGGCCGACAACCCGGCCGGGCTGGCCAGCTATGCCGATCTGGCCACGCCAGGGCTGAAGCTGGTGCTGGCCGCGCCTGAGGTGCCGGTGGGCCAATATTCGCTGGAATCGCTCGAGCTGGCCGGCCAGGACCCGTCGTATGGGCCCGACTTCGTGGCCAACGTCACCGGGAACGTGGTCTCCTACGAGGAGAACGTGCGCGCGGTGCTCAGCAAGGTGTCGCTGGGCGAGGCCGACGCCGGCATCGTCTATGCCACGGACGCGGCATCGGCCGGCGACTCCGTGCGCACCCTGCCCATCCCCGACGCGCTCAACGTCATCGCCACCTATCCGCTGGCGCCGGTGGCCAACAGCGCGCAGGCTGAGCTGGCCGACGCCTTCGTTGCCCTGGTGTTGTCCCCCGAAGGCCAGGCCGTGTTGGCCCGCTACGGCTTCGACGGCGCCCCCTAGCCATGAGCCCATCGCCCCCGCGGCCGCGGCCAGCCGGCCGCGGCCGGCCGGATGGCTGGTGGCTGCTCAGCCTGCCCCTGCTGGCCTTCCTGCTGACGCCGATCCTGGCGCTGCTGGGGCGCGTCGAGGGGGCGCATGTGCTGGCCAACCTGCACAGCCCCATTGCGCAGAAGGCCATCGCCGTCAGCCTGCGCACCACGCTGTTCAGCACCGCGCTGGTGATCGTCGCCGGCATCCCGGTGGCCCAGGTGTTGGCCCGATCTGACAGCCGCCTGCGCCGCCTGGTGGATGCGCTGGTCGATCTGCCCACGGTGCTGCCGCCGGCCGTGGCCGGCATCGCCCTGCTGGTGACATTTGGCCGCCGTGGGCTGCTGGGCGGCGTGTTGGAGCTGGGCGGCGTGGCCATCCCCTTCACGCAGGCGGCCGTGGTGCTGGCCCAGGTCTTCGTCTCCGCGCCCTTCTTCATCAAATCCGCGGCCATCGGCTTTGGCGAAGTGTCGCCCGACCTGAAACAAGCCGCGGGGCTGGATGGGGCCAGCAGTTGGCAGGTATTTCGCTTCGTGACCGCGCCCCTGGCCCGCAGTGCGCTGGCGACCGGCGCGGCGCTGAGCTGGGCGCGCGCCCTGGGGGAATTCGGCGCCACCATCATCTTCGCCGGCAACTTCCCCGGCCGCACCCAGACCATGCCGCTGGCCATCTACATCGGCTTCGAGCTCGATTTCAACCTGGCGCTGACCCTCTCCGCCATCCTCATCGGCCTGTCGCTGATCACCCTGCTGCTGGTCAAATGGCTGCTGCGCCCCAAGGGCAGGGGCGACGCCGCGGCCTGAGCGCATAAGCCTCGACTCCGCGCCACATCCTCCGCCCCTTTGCGTCCTTTGCGCCTTGGCGTGCGATAGCTCCCCCCGACCCGGCTAAAGCCTCGACTCCGCGCCAAACCCTCCGCCCCTTTGCGCCCTTTGCGTCTTGGCGTGCGATAGCTCCCCC
>Ga0209096_1003330_pt1 | contig 14100 bp, 7 predicted proteins | sample AD_UKC034_MetaG_FD_184407 | JGI IMG/M metagenome (GOLD analysis project Ga0209096, IMG submission 184407) | Active sludge microbial communities of municipal wastewater-treating anaerobic digesters from USA - AD_UKC034_MetaG (SPAdes) (version 2) | ecosystem: Engineered > Bioreactor > Anaerobic >... | reverse complement strand
CTGCGCCTCCGTCGGCGTCCACCGCAGCACCCCGCTCACCCCGTCGATGCTCATCCCCGCAGGCCCTTCCACCAGGCTGTACGTCAACCCTTGGGCCGGCACGTCCCCGTCGCTCCCCACCGCTGTCACCATCAGCTCGGCCAGCTCGTTCACCTGCTGGTCCGCTATCACGCCCAGCGTCGGCGGCGTGTTCGGCTCGCTGATCGTGACCGTCGCGCTGTCGGGACTGCCTATGGCGTACTCGAATCCCGCCACCAGGGTTACCAGCACCGTCTCGGGTCCTTCCGCCACGCCGTCTTCGATGGGCTCGATCGTGATCTCGGCAATGGCTGATCCCGCATCGAACGTCACACTGGTCCCCAGAGCCTCGTAATCGACACCGACGGTCGCGCTCCCACCCAAGGCGAAATCGACCGTGAGCGATTCCGCGACCGGCTCGGTCCGGCTGAACCTGAGCACAGCGGGGTCTGCGGGTTCTGCCGCAGCATCGTCCAAAGCGACCACGGTGATGATGGGCACCTCGGGCCGTCCCGGCGTGCCGTACTCGATCGAGCCGGCCTGCCAGTTCCCGGCAGTGCTCCAGAGCGGCTCCTCCGCAGCGAGATCGACGGCAAGCATCGTCAGTCCGGTATTGTAGGTCTCGGGGTACCACAGTCTCGAGTACGTGAAGTTGAGGATGTTGCTCGAGCCCGGACTGAGCAGTGACAATGCCTCGCCCGAGCGCGCCAGGTTGCCGTCGGTCCATGGAATCACCAGGATCGCGTTCGTGTCATACTGCGTTGCGAAGGCTTCGAGGTTCTTCGCGAGAACCAGGCGTGCGCCCGGCTCGAGCACCACGGACGCAAACGTGTGGTCAATACCCTGGTCAAATCGCACGCCCTCGAGGTCAAGCGTCTCCTCGCCGACGTTGCACAGCTCGAGCCACGCAAAATCGTCGTCGCTGTACGGGCTCTCGGGATCCGGCGGCGGCGGAGCGTACATCAGCTCGGCAATGCGCAGGCCCGAGTAGTCGATCGGCGGCCGTTCGACAGTCAGGGTATTCTCTGAAAGCGCACTCCACTCCGAGCCGTTGTACGCCCGGGCCTTGAGAGTGACATCGTCGTTCACGGTGATTTCCGCGACGACATGAGCCGTCCCGGTAACAGTAGTGAGTGAGAAATCGAAATAGAGGTCCGAGCTCGACGCGTTGCACTGATGGACCTCGACGGCCACGGTGTTCGACCCAACCCGCAGCAGGTGGGCCGCTTGGGCCGTCCGACTGAAGTACGTGTTCTGGTCGGGCGACCCAACCACGCCGGCGGAATAGGTGGCATAGGCCGGCGTGCCCGGATTCATGTTCTCGCGGAATTCAGTGACCTCGACCCCGTTGAGGTAGACGACCGCTCCGTCGTCGCGCAGGATCTCCGCCGCGAGACCCTCGATGCCGTTGGTCGAGTCCAGCGTGAACGTGTGCCGCAAGTAGGTGGTTGTCACCTGGGCTCCGCTGACACCGTTGACGTAGCGTCGGGTGGTCGTCGCCACCGGGTTCACCGTCGAGCTCCCGGCAAAGCCCAGAATGGCCGGCCCGTGCGCCCACGCGCCGTCGGCAAAACCCGGGTCGCGCCACGTCAACCCGCCCGCCGCCGCCGGCTCGCTCCCCTTGTCGAAATACCGCCAATCCGAGCCGCGAGTGACCAGTGTCCGGGGCCCGACAGGGTTGTTCGTCGTCGTAACCGCGATCGCGGCGGGATTGATGCTGCCATCGGATAGCCGCGGATCAGAACCGTCCGTCGTGTAGTAGAACGTGCCCGACCCCGCGAGACGCAGGACCGTGCCCGCCGGAACGGTCGTGTTCATCACCGACTGGCCCGGCGCGTCGATCGACGGAAACCAGCCGCGGGTGCGGAAATGCCCCACGATGATGTCGCGGCGTTGCGTCAGGTAGGTATCGAGCACCCCATTGCACGCGGGTAGCCAGGTGCCATCCCGGGTCTTGCCCCGGCCCCAGCGCGCCGATTCGCCGATGATCGCCAGATCAATCTCGTCCATCCGGCTCTGAAAACGCTGGCGCGCCTTCGCGGGAGTCAGCGCGCCGTCGCCATAGAGATGCTCCTGCACCAGATCGGCAAACCGAAGCCGGTAGACCGGATGCTCGCACAGGCGCTGGTGAAGGGTCGCCGGGTTAAACTGGCCGACCGACGTCCAACCGGATCCGGCGGTCGTCGTGTCACAGCTGACGCCATAGCTCCCGTGCGCCCCCAGGGAATGCTCCGCATCATGGCGCAACCACTTGAAACCGTCCGGCGTCACCCGGTTGTACAGCCCATACATGTTGTTCGGAAACCCGCCCCAGATCGACACCGGGGAGTCGGGGTCGCCTGTGTAGTACGCAGTCAACATGTAGACCATCAGGTTCTCCTCATCCAGGTAGACCGGGTAGGCGGGATTCGGTGTCCCATCCGGATTGAGACCCTGCACGCGGTAGTAGTTGTCGCTGGTGGCGCCCGTGAAGCCCTGGTTGATCGCAAGGTCGTGCAGCGCATAGAAGGCGTCAAACGTGCCGTCGGCGGCGGTCGTCGTGTAACCCGGCTGCGACGTCTTGATGCAGTCCCAATCGTCGTTGTCCCCGCCCAGGTAGGTCTCCGCGTAATCCGCGTCACCCCGCTCCTGGGTCTGGTAAAGACCCCAATACTGCCCGTTGAGATAGAGATGGTAGTAACGGCTGCGGGTGTAGGGCATCCCCATGTCCCGCTGCGAATCCCGCGAGAACGTCTCCCGCACGAAGGTATCCTGCGTCCCGTTCTCGAAAGCCCACGAGTAGTTCTGCGACGTGCGCAAGTCCACCTTGTCGAACTCGGACGCCCCCTCCTCGCCAAATAACGGGAACCGCAGCCGGCCCTCGCCGTACTCGGACCGGAAAAAGAGCCGCAGCGCATGTTTCGGATTCCCCGTGCTCCGGCTGTAGGCCCCGCGGATCCGCAGGCCGGCATCGATGTGGAACTCGGCCCCCGCACCCTGGACGGGATCGATGAGCTCGACGGAGACAGGCCGTTCCCAGGCGAGGCCGTCGTTGCCGGGGTTGACGTAAATGCCGCGCTGCGCGCTGAACAGGTTCGCGAGGTCGGTGACGAGCGAGATCGAGGGGATGGCGTTGGTCATGCCCTGGCGCAGGCGCGTCGGATCCTCCGTCACAATCTCCTGCCGCATGCCATACTCCATCACGTGGTTGTTAACCTCGTAGCTCGCCGGCCACCCCGGCGGCGGCGCGCTGTCCTGCTGCAGGATGTCTTCGAGAAACAGCCACGTCAGCGTCGTCACATGCTGCCAGACCGTCTCCGGATCCACCACCGCCGCCCGCAGGACGGTCGTTTGCGTGATCGTCAGCGGACCCGCATACCGCAGCGAGCTCGTGCCCGGCACGCTGCCGTCCAGGGTGTACCAGATCTCATCCGCAACGTTGGTCGTGGACAACGCGACGGTGAACGCGCCGGTCTTGTAGCCGCGCGGTTCGCTCGCGCTCACCACCGGCGTCGGCGCCGTGTACGCTTCCGCATTCGCCGCCCCAGGGGTCGGCGTCTTGAAGTACGCCGGGAAACTCAGACCCTCCCGCCGGGCCAGCCGCGGCTCGATGAGAAAGTCAGGATCGGCCGCCGTGTTGTTCAGTGCCGTCACCGTCAGCGTGTTCACCCCGGCCACCACCAGGGACGCCGGAACACTGTACGCCAGCCATCCGACCGCCTCTTCCACGGACCGGGCCGCCGTCGCCGCGCTGTTCCAGGCCAGCGGCACCGGAGCGTTCAGCGCCCCAATCGCCGTCCCGTTCAACGCGGCGCTGAAACCGTCGGCGCACCGCACGTAAAGCACAAAGGTGTCTCCCGCCCCGGGCGCCTCGTCCACGGTAAACACCCACTCCCCATCCAGACGGGCGTTCACCCCCTTCATCACCGAGGAGACATCCGTCTCGACCAGCGCCCCAATCGCCCCCGCATGCAAGATCCCCCCGGCCGGATCGCCCGTCAGATGAAACACCTCCCCCGAAAACGTCGCCTGAAATCCCTCGGCAACCGAGAACTCGACGCTCGCCCCGCCGTAGTTCTCATAGTAGATCAGCGATAAAGCGTAGACCCCCGCCACCGGGAAATTGAACGTCGCCAGCGTGGTCGCAAAACTGCGGCCGGTCAGGTACTCCGACACAAAGTCGACCCCGTGCCCCGAGATCCGCAGCCGAAACCCGTCGTCGCTCCCCACCGCAAACGTCCACTGGCCCGCCGAGGGCACGTAGATGGCCCCCTCGGCCACCAGCACGAAGGTGTCCTTGTCCTGCCCGGCATAGGCGTGGTTGGGAAACAGCAGGTTCTGGGTGAATACGCCCGAACTCGAATTCGCGTGGAAATCAATGGTATCATAGGACCCGACAATCGGGTACGTGACGTCGGTCCGCCAGTAGCTGCTGTTGGCCACCATCGCCTCCGCCGCGTCGACATCCGCAATCCCGCTGTTCATCTCATAGTAGCGCACCGTGAACGCCCCGTTCGTGCTGCTGAAACCCAGCGCGCCCGTCCCGTCGATCCACGGCGCTGTGCCCCCCGCGTTCGGAATGCGGTACCGCGACGCTGCACCCGCCCCGAGAAGCTCACGCTCCCGCGGCATCCCGCGCCCATACGCGATGTCCCGCAGTTGCGGCGGAAAGGCCGGCGCGAACTCGTCCGCAATCGTCACCCCGTCGGGCCGCACCAGGCCGAGATACTCGCCGTCTTTCGACAGACTGAAGCTGGCGTGAAGTTCACTGTTGGTCACGGCCACGGAAGAGCTGTCCATGAAGATGACCAGATAGCCGTTCGCCGGGATCGTGGTGCCGTCCGGAATGCGCCACTTCTCCAGCGCCAACGCCCGGTCCGTCAGATACCACCCCCCAACATCAACCGGTTGAGGGTCGTTATTGGCCAGCTCGACCCAGTCCGCCGCGTCGCCCGCCTGCGTCCGCAGCCCGTCCTGGTTGTCCGCCACAAACTCGTTGATCCAGACGTCGGCCCGCACGCTCCACGTCAGACACAAAACCACGCCGACAGCCGTCGCCAGCCCCCCCGCCGCCCGGCGCACACCGTCGGATCGAACCCACCATGCCCTTCGAGTCTTGTTCGCTGTCATGAACAACCGGTCGAGCGCAAGGATCATGCCAAATGCTGAATCCGCCGACGCAACGTCGCTCCCGGACAACCCCGGGCACGGCACATCTTCCGGCATCGCCTCGCGCCTCGCGGCACGCTCACAGAAAGCGCTTGCCTTCATGGACAGAAGGGTTTATGAATTCTGACGATAGCCAATCGAGATGACGTGGGTGCGCCTCTCCGTGTCGTTCACGGAGGGGGGTGTTGTTGTCTCTGTGATCTCGGGACAATCCACAACCAAAGGACGAATGCGATGAAGAAACTGCTCGCGGCCATGGCGGGTCTGGCAATCCTGCCGTTCCTGGCCTCCGCCCAAACAACCTACCTCTACGACGGATTCGATTATTCCGTCGGTGGCCTGCAAGCCAACAGTGGTGGCGTGTGGACTCCCGGATGGGAATCCGTGGGGGTCACAAGCCCCGGATTGACGTACGGTGCCCTCGGCGGCATCGGCAATAAAGCCTCGACCGGCGCCAACGGCACCGGCGGGGGCATGTTCCACATGATGCCCACCGGGTTCAATGCCCTGAACAGCACCGTCTGGATCAGTTTCGTCGGCCAGGCGGACACCGCAGCCGGTGCAGGCTGGTCCGGGATCTCTCCCTTCAATGGCGCGGATAGCGAGACGCTGTTCCTGGGCAACCCCGGGCAGGACCCTGTGGGCGGCGCCCGGTTTTGGGGCGTGCATCTGTATAATGCCCTGGGCGACCCGGGTGTTCCCACGGGTGGGGTGCTGAGCCCCCTCTCGGTGGACAACCAGATCTTCGCGGTGACCCGCATCATCAATGGGGCATCGAGTGCCCAACTGACAATGTGGATCAACCCCAGTCTCGAAGGCGAACCGCAGGTGGCAACCGCCGCTTTCGACGGGATCGTCGGACGCATCCCCTTCGACCGAATCCGCGTGGCCGGATCGAACGATGGCGTGGTGAGCTATGACGAATTGCGAGTGGGCGACAGCTATGCCGCCGTGATCCCGGAGCCGTCCACCCTCGCGCTGCTCGCCCTCGGCGGGCTCGCACTGACCCTTGTGCGGCGTCAACATTAGACGCCCGAAAACAATCGGCGGCCTGAACCGCCCTCCAGCCCGAAGACCGCCAACAGGTCTCAAGGCCAATCTCGCCGGGAGATTGGCCTTTTTCCTTGTCCGGATGTGAGAATGAAGGTGCAGCGTCAGCGTCCAGGAATCAAACGGCGTTGGCTGTTCCGACCTGCCGCCGCAGTCCTGGTCCCCGCTGCCTTGCTCATGCTCGTGGAAACCGGCTTGCGCGTGGGCGGATATGGCTATCCGACTTCAGCCTTCGTGCGCCAGGACATCCAAGGCCGCACGTGCTACGTCAACAACCCGGCCTTCGCCTGGCGGTACCTTTCCCCCGCTATCCCGCTGGAATTCGAGCCCATGGTCTTTGCTGCAGAAAAGCCGCCGAACACGCGCCGCATCTTCATCCTCGGCGCGTCGGCGGCGCAGGGAACACCGGAACCGGCCTACGCCTTCGGCCGGTTGCTCGAGGTGATGTTGCAGGAGTCTTGTCCGGAAACCGACTTCGAGGTCCTGATCCCGGCGATGCCGGCGATCAACTCGCACGCGGTCATGGATGTGGCGCGCGAATGCGCACTGCACCAACCGGACTTGATGATCGCCTACCTGGGAAACAACGAGGTGGTCGGCCCCTACGGAGCAGGAACGGTCTTCGCCCCGCTGTTGAATCAGCGCTGGCTCATCCGGTCCAGCCTGGCCGTGAAGCGACTCCGAACAGGGCAGTTGATCGAGGCGCTCCTGAGCCGGCACATCAAGGGAAAACAGCCGCGCCCCTGGCGGGGACTCGAAATGTTCGTCGGGCGGGAGGTGCCAAGCGACGATCCACGGCTCAAAACCGTCCATGCCCATTTCAGGCGGAACATGCAGGAGATCTGCCGGACCGCGGAATCCAGCGGCATTCCGCTCTTGCTCTGCACCGTGGCGGTGAACTTGCGCGATTGCGCTCCCTTCGCCAGCCGCCATCGGGCTGACCTGAGCGTAGCGGCCTTGCAGGAATGGAAGGCGCGTTTCCAGCAGGCACTCGAGGCGGAGCAGACAGGCCACCACACCGATGCCCGGAACGCCTACCAACAGGCGGTCGCACTCGCACCCGAACACGCCGAGGCACAGTTCCGGCTGGCGCGTTGCCTCGCCCTCCTCGGCGATCCTGCGGCCGCCGGCGAACACTACCGCAAGGCGCTCGAGGCCGATGTCCTCCGGTTTCGGGCCGATGCCACCATCAACCGGATCATCCGGGAAGTCGCGGGATCCTCGGACCCCGGAACGGTCTCCCTGGTCGACATCCAACAACACCTGGCGGAGCGCAGCCCGCACCACCAGCCGGGCAAGGAGTTCTTTCACGAGCACGTGCACTTCACCTTCTCGGGGAACTACGAAGTGGCACGGCGATTGACGGCCGCTGCGCACGAGCGCCTGTCGAGGCTCACCCCCCCCACGAACACGCCCCCGCCATCGGCCATGGACGAGGCCGCCTGCGCGCGACGACTCGCTTATACCGGCTGGGATCAATACGAAATCGCGCGCCGTTTGCGATCCGAGTACTTCAGCAAGCCGCCGTTCACCGGCCAGGCCGATCACGCCGCGCGACTCGCGGAATGGGACACGACCCTGGCGGCGTTGAAGGTCCATTCCACACCGGAGGGGCTGGCTCAGGCAGAGGAAACGTACCAGGAAGCCCTCCGGCGCCGGCCGGAAGACCTGCAGCTCCATTGGCGCTATGGCCTGTTGCTCGAGGCTGGCCAGCAGCCGGCCCAGGCCGAGGCGCAGTACCGCTGGGTGGCGAACCACAGCGGCAACTTCAGCCGGGTCATGCTCCAGTTGGCACGACGCTGCGGCGACGGCGGACGCCTCGAGGAGGCCCAAAGACTCATCGAACAGGCCTTGCGCTGTCAGCCGTACCAACCCTACGCCTTCTATAACCTCGGCTTCATTCACCAGAAACAACAGCAGCCCAACGCCGCGATCCAGGCCTGGCGGCGGGCAGTCGAACTTAAGCCGGATTTCGGCGCAGCCTACAACAACCTGGGCGGCGCGCTCTACCTGGCCGGCCAGACGGACGCGGCCATCGCTGCCCTCCGCCAAGGACTGGCGGAGGAACCGGACTTGTACGACCTCCATTACAACCTGGGCGCGATCCTCCTGGCTCGAGGAGAAATCGAGGCGGGACGGCGGAGCATTCAACGAGCGCTCGAAATCAATCCTCAGGCAGTCATGGCGCAACGCCTCCTCGACGCGCTACAATAGAGTCCTCGACCTGTGAAACGTGTGGTCAACAGGTCAAGTTTGGCCCCTGCCGTTCCCAACCCGACCCCCACTGCCTTCGAGGACTGTACATCAGACTTGACCGGCTGATCACGCGCTTCCTCAGTCGAAGACTCCCGACTCGAGCGATGGCGACGCCGCGGCGTGCCAGGCGTCCCAAAACCGCGCGAGCTCCGCCGCGTCAGGCGTGCCCCCAGGGTGAATCCACAGACGGTACCGCAGAACCAGCGGCCGCTCCCGGGACAAAGGGTATCGAGTGCCCGCGGTGGGAAACGTCGGCTGCACCCACGAAAGTTCCGGATACTGCACCCAGTCGCCCGGGTGCTCCGGATTGCCCGCGTGCTGCATCACCGTCAGACCGGAGGCCGTCGTCCCCGAAAAGACCCCGCTCAGGTCCGACCACGCACGACGCGGCGAGGCTCCCAGCGGATCCGTGTGCACCTGGATCTTCTGGGAACCGGGCGTGGCCAGACGCAGATTCAAACCGCCGTAGTGCCGGGTGTCGCGCCGCGCCACCGTCACGCCATCCTCGAGCGCCACGAGCTCAAACCGCAGATCCACCACGCGACCCCGCGGCGTCGCCGGATACGCGCGGAGGATGGCCCATTCCCGCACCACCGGCCGGCGATCCTCCCACCGCCAGAGGTTCTCGGCCCGGATCTCTCCGAACACCGGCCCGCTCTCGAGCTCGAGCCGGCCCGTGGGCCGGGCGAACACCCGCTGCAGCGCGTGCAGATCGCCCCGCTCCGAACCGAACTCAACCTCGGGCCAGGCCCAGTAGATCCCCCGGTGATGGGGATGATCCACCGCCCAATCGCAGGTCAGCACCTCGCCGGATGGACCGCACAAAGGATGAATGTAATCGCTCCGCGCCCGGGCATAGATGCGATTCCCCTCTGCAACCCGGGCCAGGACATCGCCCGGTTCCACCGTGTTGTAGTTGTACCGGAGCACCAACCTGCCGCCCTCGGCAAGATCCACCTGGCCACTCGCCGGGTCCCGCACCGCACCAAGCCGCCCGACAAACGGCTCGGCGGTCTCGCCCAATACCATCCGCGGCGCCCCCGCCGGCATCACCCACGTGCCCAGGGCTCCCTCCGCTCGCCCCAACCCCCGCCATTGGATCGGCACCATCGTCCCGGACAACGCCCCGCGACCCGTCACCTTCCAGCCCAACCGCCCCTGCCGGGCCGCTTCCGCTTGCGCCGGGTCCAACACCACCCGCTGCGCGACCGGCACTTCGGCCGCCTGGAGAAGCCCTCGTTCTTCAGCGCCGCCACCAACACAGGTCTGCGCCCAGCTCAGGCTCAATCCAAGCACCGGAACCAGGAGGGACCAGAACTTGACCTGGGGACCAAACATTCCACACGTCGAGGACTCTCGCGTGAGTGTCTTAACCATGGTGTGCATGGGGTTCGTTTGACCAACCGTCATCGTCGTTCGCTGACTGCCTTGTGCCCCAGGGTGAACGCGCTGAACACCATCGTCAGGACGCAGCACGCGATCATCGTGATGAACACCCCGTGCCAGCCCCAATGATCCGCAATCCAGCCCACCCCCGTGCCCGCAATCGCCGATCCAAACACGTACCCGAACAAGCCGGTGAACCCCGCCGCCGTGCCCGCCGCCTTCTTCGGCACCAAATCCAATGCATGCAACCCAATGATCATGATCGGACCGTAGATCAGAAAACCGATCGCGATCAGCGCCGCGTAGTCAATCCAAAGCGGCCCGTGCAGATTGAGCCAGTAGACCACCACCGCCACCAGCGTCAGCGCCATGAACAGGATCAACGCCGGAGCACGGCGGCCCTTGAATACCTTGTCCGAGATCCAGCCGCAAAGGATGGTCCCGGGAATCGCCGCGTACTCGTAGAGCGCCCAACCGAGGCTCGACGCCTTGAACGAGAAACCCTTGGCCGTCTCGAGGTACGTCGGGATCCAGTTCACCACGCCGTACCGGACGAAATAGGCGAAAGCGTTCGCCAGGGCGATCGCCCACAAGTAACGGTTGTTCAACACGTGCTCGAAGAAGATCTGCCGGAACGAGAACAGACGCTCGTGCCCCGCCGAGTAGTCCGGCGGATAATCATTCCGATACTCCTCGACCGGGGGGAGCCCGCACGACTGCGGCGTGTCCCGCATCAGCAACCACGCCACGACCGCCACCCCGGATGCCACCAGCGCGTTGAAGTAGAATTTCGCTCCCCAGTCCTGAAAGACCATCACCCCCACCAGCGCCAGATTCGCCACCAGCGCACCCCCCAGATTGTGCGCCACGTTCCACACGGACACCGTCAGGCCCCGCTCGCGCGTGCTGAACCAGTGCACCATCGTCTTCCCACACGGCGGCCATCCCATGCCCTGAACCCACCCGTTGAGCGTCTGCAGCCCGATCAGCAACGCCAGCGATGCGAAGACCGCCTTCACCGTCCCGCAGAAGAACATGATCGCACAGGACATCAGCAAGCCCAACGGCAGAAACCACCGCGGATTGCTCCGGTCCGACACCGAACCCATCAGGAACTTCGAGATCCCGTACGCCACGGATAACCCCGTCAGCGCCGTCCCCAGCATCGCCTTCGAGTACTCAGGGTGCTCCCCCAGAATGTCGGGAATCGCCAGCGCCAGATTGTTCCGGACCAGGTAGTACCCCGCGTACCCCACGAAGATGCCGGCAAAGACCTGCCGCCGCAGCCTCCGATAGACGGGATCAATACGCTCGGCAGGCAGCCGCGCCACCTCCTGAGCCGGCTTCAGAAAACCCATGACGCGGGAGATTTGAGACCCCCGACCGACCCAGGTCAAGTCTCGGTCCCGCCCCCGGATCCTGGCGTGGTCCATTACCGATTTCCCATAATCGGAACCGATCCCTCTCTGCGCTCTTCGTGCCTCCGCGGTTGATCAGCCGCCCCGTCCCACCGCAGAGACACGAAAAACGCAGAGGACTCCCTCGCCAATCCCAACCAAAACGCGGAGGCGAATCAGGCTCGTGCAATGAGAATCCGCGCCACCGCCTCGGGTCCCAGGTCGCCGCGTTCGCCCAGAACCGTCTTGCGCTCGACAAACCGCGCCCGGACTTTCTCCGCCGCCTCCCGGGCATCGATGCCGTAGTCCGCCAGCCGCGTCGGCATGCCCAGCGAATGAAAGAACGCCTCCGTCCGGGTGATGGCATCCTCGGCCGTTCCGACGTTCCACACCCGCCGCCCATACTGCTCGAGCTTGGCCTGCTTCGATTCCAGTTGGTGCCGCCAGACGCCAGGCAGCACGATGGCCAGCGTCTCGGCATGGTCCAGACCGTAGAAAGCCGTCAGTTCGTGGCCGATCATGTGGGTCGACCAGTCCTGGGGCACCCCGCAGGCCAGGAGGGTGTTCAACGCCAGCGTGGCGCTCCAGACCAGCGTCGCCCGCGCTTCATAGTCCCCCGGCTCCGCCAAAGTCACCGGCCCCGTCTCGATCAGCGTCTGCAAAATCGACTCCGATAAACGATCCTGCAACGGCGCCGCCGCCGGGTACGTCATGTACTGCTCCATGACGTGCACCAACGCATCCACCACCCCGTTCCGGACCTGCTTCGGCGGCAGGCTGAACGTCGTCTCCGGGTCCAGCACCGAGAACACCGGAAACACATGCCGCGAGAACAACGCCAGCTTCTCACGGGTCGCAGCACGCGAAATCACCGAGTTGCCGTTCGACTCCGAACCCGTCGCCGGCAGCGTCAGCACCGAACCCAGCGGGAGAGCCGCCCGAACAACCGACCCGTGAGAACGCAGGATCTCCCACGGGTCCGGCCCCTCGTAACAGGCGCACGCGGCGATGAACTTGGCCGCATCCAGGACCGATCCGCCCCCCACGGCGAGGAGGAAGCGCGCCTGGCTCGACCGCACCACCTCGACCGCCCTGAGGCACGTCTCGTAAAGCGGGTTGGCCTCGATCCCGCCAAACTCGACCACCTCATGGGCCTTCAGGGCCGCCTTCACCTGGTCATACACGCCGTTCCGCTTGATCGAACCGCCCCCGTACAGCATCAAGACCGGCGCATCCACCGGCACCCGCCCCGCCACCTCCGCGATCATCCCGCGCCCGAAGAGAATCGCCGTCGGATTATGATAAACGAAATTCTGCATGGCCAGACTCCCGCACGGAGAGGGTCCCGCTGTCAAGCCCCCCGCGAATTGTCGTGCAATCCTGCCAGACCCTGCTTTACTGGGCTCGTCTGTTAGATAGCTTGTCTCCTTCAAGGCATGGTAAATCTTCAGGTGAACTTGGTTCAGTGATGATTTGAGACCCGGCGTTCGGGAACAGTCTGTGGAAGGTGCCAGTTTGTCGGACAGCGGAACATCACATGAACACGCGGTTGTTTGTCGGTAATCTCGCCTTCAACATCACGGAAAATGACCTGCGCGACGCGTTCGCCGCGTACGGCACGGTCACCGAAGCAAGCCTGATGCTCGATCGTATGACCAATCGCTCCCGCGGCTTCGGTTTCGTAACCATGAGCACGGCCGAGGAAGCGCAGAAGGCGATCGAGGCCATGAATGGCAAGGAGTTGGATGGCCGCGCCCTCACCGTCAACATCGCCAGGCCGCGGGAAGAACGCGCCGGCGGTGGCCGTCGCGAGTACGGCGGCGGCGGCCGCTACTAGACCCCAATCCGCGCGTAGGCGTCCCTTGCGGCTCAACCTCCTGGGCTGGACCCGACGCCTTGAGCCGCCCAGTCCGGGGTTTTCGCGGATTGGGAAGCCCGCCCCGAGGGCGGGCCTCCCCGGAGCCGACACCGCACGCGCCGATCAAGGCCAAAACCCACTAGCGAGGCGCGGAAGGGAGGGTGGAGAGGAACAGCAGGGCCTTCCCTCGTTCGAGCCGTTGCCGGCAGTCCGCTCACGACACCACGTAACGAAAGGCGCCCTGCAAGTTCACGTGCCTCGTGTTGACAGCGAACCGGACCACCGCCTTCGCCTTTCGCTTGCCGACCACGTCGTACACCCCGGTGACGAAATCACCGATGGCCGATCCGGTTCCGTCATCCCACGGTCCACCATCCGGGCCGGGAGTTCGGGCTTCCGGGTCAAGGTCCGCCGCTGAAAGGGACTGCCCAGAAGCCTGAGAATGTCCGAGGTCTTCATGTGCCGGCCGAAGGTCCACAGGAGTCTCCAGGTTCGAACCGGCCGCCCGAGGATCCGGCGCAGAAAGAGCAGCGCATAGCCTCTGGCCCGCAGTCCGTTCACCACCGCGCTGGGCAGCGCGGTCGGATCCACGTCGGAGCACTTGAACCACTTGTGCCAGTCCCGTTCGTCGTCGAGGATCCCGCGTGCCAGGTATTCCTGCCACAGCGGGGTGCCGCGGTACACGCACAGACGGTTGAAGCCAAAGGTGTCGAGCTCCAGCCGGGCCGCGAAGCGAAAGCTCTCGAGGATCTCCTCCCGGGTTTCACCGGGCGACCCCACGACAAAGAACCCGTGAATCCGGGCAATCCCCTGCCGCTTGGCCTCGCGGACCGCATGTTCCACCTGCGCGGGGGTCTGCTCGTTAGCGCTCACGAGAACTGACCCGGGTGTGCTCATGAGAAGTGACCCACCTGGGTGAAGGGCGGGAGGATTTCCTTTCCAAGGGGGAGGTCGCGGAAGGAGAAAACCCTTGCCCCACCTGGACGG
>Ga0209096_1003323_pt1 | contig 14121 bp, 14 predicted proteins | sample AD_UKC034_MetaG_FD_184407 | JGI IMG/M metagenome (GOLD analysis project Ga0209096, IMG submission 184407) | Active sludge microbial communities of municipal wastewater-treating anaerobic digesters from USA - AD_UKC034_MetaG (SPAdes) (version 2) | ecosystem: Engineered > Bioreactor > Anaerobic >... | reverse complement strand
CGCCGCTTTCGAGGCAGCATTGGGCATAATGACGGGCAGCCCTTTCAGAGCCGACAGGGAGATAATTTACCAGTATGTCGACCTCATTTTCCTTCAACACCCTGGCTACGTCAACCGGCTTCTCCTCTGACGGAACAAAGGTTCTCTCCGGCGGATAGTCCTGCATGTGGGCCGAAACGCTATCAAGGATATGGCCCATCGAGACCGTTACGCCCGTAGGCGCGATCTTCGCCTCGATTGTCTTCGTACAGTTCGGCTCTGAAAATATGGCCTTCTCGACGGGCTTTCCGACCTTCCTCTGATCGATGTCAAAGGCAGCAACGATCCTGATGTCTTTCGGCTCATAGCCGCATATATCATAGTGCATCAGCCCGATGGCCTGGCCGCCCTTCTTCTTTGAATAATAATACAATCCCTGAATAAGTGAGCTCGCACAATTTCCGACGCCGGCTATCGCAACACGGATCTTTCGCATTTTATCCTCTTGTAAGTTTCCTTTTTTTAAAATATTTGCCCTAAAATGTCAAAAAAAATATAGGCCGCTTATCTTCTATACTGCTGTATGCCTGCCTCATAGAGGTCGTTGCCGTACATATCGTTGATCACAAAAAGAGGCAGGTCCTTTACGCCCAGTTTTACCACAGCCTCAGGCCCAAGGTCTTCATAGGCAACGATCTCCGACGACACGACGCTCCTGGAGAGCAGCGCCCCCGCCCCTCCTGTTGCGCCAAAATAGACAGCCTTATACTGCCTCAAGGCATCCTTCACGGCAGCCGAACGCTTCCCCTTGCCGATCATGCCTTTCAGCCCAAGGGATATGAGGCGCGGAGCATAAGCATCCATCCTCCCGCTCGTCGTTGGGCCGCATGAGCCGATAACCCTGCCGGGAGGGGCCGGCGATGGCCCGCAGTAATAGATGATCTGGTTGCGCATATCAAAAGGCAGCTCTTCGCCCTTATCAAGCGCTTCGAAAAATTTTTTATGCGCCGCGTCCCTCGCGGTAAAGATAAAACCGTTCAGGAAAACTTTTTCTCCGGCCTTCAGTTTCTCTACGGTGCTGTCGTCAAGCGGTGTTTGAATCTTTTTTATCTCCATATGCACCTCTCCCTTCTCTTCTCGCCCTCTGTTCTTCCCGCCTTCCGGGTTAGATCACTATCTCTTTGATCCGGTGCGCGTGGCACTGTATGTTCACCGCAGCGGGCAACGACGCTATATGGCATGGCAGCATCTTGATGTGGACGTCAAGGGCGGTCACGGTCCCGCCGTACCCCTGGGGGCCTATGCCCGTCTTGTTTATCGCATCAAGGATATCCATCTCAAATGACGCTGTCGCGGGGTCAGGGTTCCGCTGGCCGATAGGCACCATGAGCGCCTCTTTTGAGAGCAATGCCGAGGTCTCAAAATTGCCCCCGATCCCGACCCCGACAATGATCGGAGGGCACGGGTTGGGTCCGCCTTTTGTCACCATATCGAGAACAAATGACTTCACCCCTTCTTTTCCCTGGGAGGGCACGAGCATTCGCACTTCCCCGTAGTTTTCGCTTCCGCCGCCTTTCGGCAGCGCAACGATCTTTATCCTGTCGCCGGGGACGATATGGGTGTGGATGATGGGCGGAGTGTTATCGCCGGTATTCTTTCTCGAAAAAGGATCGCAGCATGATTTCCTCAGATAGCCATTTTTATATGCCCTGCGCACCCCTTCTGCGATCGCCTCCGACAGAGGCTCCCCGACAACGTGCACTTCCTGGCCGATCTCGACAAACGTAACGGCCAGGCCCGTATCCTGGCATATGGGCATATGCTCTGCTTTGGCAATGTTTGCGTTGTTGATCAATTCCCTGATCACCTCTTTGCCCACGGGAGACTCTTCTTTCTCTACAGCCCGGTCCAGCGCATCAAAAACACCCTGGGAAAGATTGATATTGGCGTCAATAAACAGGCTTTCTACGGCAGAAATAATGCTGTCTGTATGGACCTCTCTCATGGCTTACTCCTTGTAAGGTGCAATGATCCCTTTTTCCATCAGGAGGCCTACCTCTTCCTGCGCTCTCCTGATCTTGGCCTCTGCCATCCTGAAAAGCTCTTTTTCATCTATCTTCAGCCGTGCGACCCCTTGTTCCATCGCCTTTTTCGCTACTGCCACAGCCTCTCTCGGGAATACCTCCCATTCATCCATGGTAGGGAGGAGGTAGTCTTCCCGGAGCCCCTTATCTTCTGCACACCTTGCAAGCTCAACGGCGGCGGCAATGCACATCTCGTCGGTGATCGTTGTCGCCATGACATCGAGGGTGCCCCTGAAGATCGCAGGAAACCCTACGGAGTTATTGACCTGGTTCGGAAAATCGCTTCGCCCCGTGGCTACTACCCTTGCCCCTGCCTCCTTTGCATCCCACGGCCACATCTCGGGGATAGGGTTCGCGCATACAAAGACGATGCCGTTGTCAGCCATGGTGCTTATCCATTCCTTCTTGATCGTGTCGGGCCCCGGCTTCGAAAGGGCGATCACCACATCCTGGCCCTTTATCGCCTCTTCCATGCCGCCATCCCTGTTCTCGGCATTCGTCATCTGGCAAAATTCGAGCTTTTCTTTATGTGTCTGCTTGATGTCATCCCTCTTCCTGCTAAGGATGCCTTTGCTGTCAACAACAATGAATTTTTTAGGATCAGCGCCCGCCTTTATTATCATTTTTGTGATGCAGACGTTGGCCGCGCCTATGCCGATCATGGTGATCTTCACATCTTCTATCTTCTTCTTTACAACCTTCAGGGCGTTGATCAATCCCGCCAGGGTAACGGCCGCAGTCCCCTGCTGGTCATCGTGCCATACCGGTATCGGCGCCTCTGCGCGCAGCCTCTCAAGGATGTAGAAGCATTTCGGGTTCGCAATATCCTCGAGGTTGATCCCTCCGAAGCTCGGGCATAGATACTTAACGGTCTTGATGAATTCGTCGGGATCTTTTGTGTCGAGGCATATCGGGAAGGCATCCACTCCGCCCAGGTATTTGAAAAGGAGAGCCTTTCCTTCCATGACAGGCAGCCCCGCCATGGGCCCTATGTCGCCGAGGCCGAGCACCCGCGTCCCGTCCGTAACGATCCCTACCATATTTGCCTTGTTCGTATGTTCAAAGACCATCTCGGGGTTCTGCTGAATATCCTTGCAGGGTTCAGCAACGCCGGGAGTATACCATATGGCAAAGTCCTTGATGTCCCTGATAACACATTTCGGTATTACCTCGATCTTGCCCTTGTAATAAGGGTGCATCTTCATAGCGTCCTGGGCTGGTTTCCTGGCTTTTGCGAGAAGCTCTTCCTTTGTTACCTTGGGCTCACCCATAACTCCCCTCCTTTTTGTTTAAGAGATGCTCAAATATCAAAAACATTCTATAAAGAATTTAGGTAAAATGGAATGAAAATTTGAGAAAATGTTTGAGAAGTTTAAAACCGTAAGGCGTTAGGCGTAAGTCGTAAGGGGATTACAACCGTATAGCAAATCGTATTGTGCTGATTATTTATCCGGGTTGAATGAGATTGTCACACTCCGCTCGCAATGACATTGCGTTCTTTCTGCTATTGAGTTCCCCCCCCTCACGCCTAACGCCTTACGCCTCACGGGTCTTCGCGCCTTACGGGGTTTTGCTTGCCCTGTCTATCTTCACTATTCCGATAAAGATAAGGAAGACGCCGAGGGCAAGGAGATACCGCAGGGGAATCATGCGGGGCGTGAACCGCTCCACAAGGGATCTCCCGTCCTTTGCCTCTTTTGTCTGCGTCTTTGCGCCTGTTTCAGGCATTTCGTGGGTTGTCTTCTGCAACGGTATTCCCGTTTCGTAAACATTTTTAATAATTCCTTTTTGCGCGTCAAAACCCGTTACAAAAGGCAGTGCCATGAGAGGTATGCATATTCCCACAACGATCAGGACAAGGCCCCTTTTTTTCTCCCTTTTCATAAAAATCCTTTGGAATGTATACTATAAAATTGCATTGAAAAGGTAATTTTTATCAGAATTTTCCATAAACTTCAAACTGTCATTGCAAGCATCTGATCCCATGTGCCGTATCCGGCAGACAGCGGTCAGCACCGCATCCTCGCATCTTCCCATCCTCTCATCTTCCCATCCTCTCATCTTCCCATCCTCTCATCTTCTGTTTTTATCGCCAGTATCAAGCATCGAGCATCCTGATCCGATAGCTGACGGCTGGTTGCTCTTTTGCGCATCCTTGACAAAAACACCGTTATCGTTATAATCTATAACCCAGCGGGCCCATAGCTCAGCTGGAAGAGCCACCGGCTCATAACCGGTAGGCCCCTGGTTCGAACCCAGGTGGGCCCAAACAATGTATATGGAACGAAAACATATCAAAACATGTCATAAAACTTTTGTAAAGGGGGTGGCCGATAGGTTCACCCCCTTTAACATTTTGGAGGCCGCCATTGGAGCATGAACTGGGTACCTTATATGAGGCACAAAAGATAGAACTGCAAATCATAGAGAAGGAGACAAAACTACAAACAGCGCCGAAGAAGCTAAAAGAAATGGATGAAGAACTGAAGCAGTTAAAAGAGAAGCTGGAAAAAGAAAAAGTGGTTTTTGAAGAACTTGAGAAGGAGCGGAAAAAGAAGGAAAAAGAGCTGGAGATCGACAAGGACAAGATAAAAAAGGTCGAATCAAAGCTCTACGAGGTCAAGACAAACAAAGAATACCAGGCCCTGCTGAAGGAAATAGAGGCAGCAAAAACAACGAACGACAAAACAGAAGAAGATATACTCACGCTTATGGAAAAGACCGAGGAGCTGAAAAAGGATTACGAATCATCTCAGGCAACGCTCCAGAAGCGAGGGAAAGAGATCGAAGCCGAAAGGGTAAAGCTGGATGCAGAGACCAAATCGATGGATAAGATTATCGGGGAGTTAAAAACGCAAAGAGACAACCTCCTTTCTGTTTTAAGCAACGAGCTGACCTCAAAGTACAACACGCTCAAGGGAAAACGCAGCGGCATAGCCGTAACAAACGTCAAAAACGGGGTGTGTATGGGATGTTTTATGAACATACCTCCGCAGCTTTTTATAGAGGTTACAAAAAACAAAAAGCTCATACAGTGCCCCAGCTGTAACCGCATCCTCTATTTCGCAGAAAACGAATAATGCACTGGCACATGTATATCGACGGCGCCTCTTCCGGTAATCCCGGACAATCGGGCGCAGGCCTCGTTGTATTTGACGATGAAAACAGGGAGCTGCTTCGCGACAACATCTTTCTCGGCCACATGACAAATAATATGGCGGAATACGAAGCGCTTCTTTTCGCCCTGAAGAAGGCAAAGGGTTCCAATATCCCGGAGATATCCGTCTATACCGACTCACTCCTCCTTGCCAACCAGGTGCTGGGAAAATTCAAGATCAAAAATGATGTTTTAAGGGCCTATGTAGCGACGATCAAAAATATAGCAGGAAACTTTCGCCGCTTTACGGTACAATATATCCCGAGAGAAAAGAATAAAATAGCCGATAAGCTTGCAAAAGAAGCGATAAAAAGAGGGGCAGACGGGTGATCGCTCTGTATATTCGCAGGGAGGAAAGTCCGGGCATCAAAGGGCAGGATGGTCCTTAACGGGGACTGGGGGCAACCCTAAGGAAAGTGCCACAGAAAAGACACCGCCTCGCCGCAAGGCGGGGTAAGGGTGAAAAGGTGAGGTAAGAGCTCACCAGTGTCCGGGCGACCGGGCAGCTTGGTAAACCCCATTCGATGCAAGGCCAAAAAGGGTGTCGCGCCCTGGCGCGACAAGGATGGCCCGTCCAAATACCCGGGTAGGCCGCAACAGGTTCAGGGCAACCTGGACCGGTAAGAGAAATGATCACCGCCCCGCTGAAGGCGGGGAACAGAACCCGGCTTATAGTCTGCCCCTATTTTTTAAGATGCTGCGAAAAGAACGGTCAGCCATTATTTTATGTGGGGGAGGTTGAATGATGCTTTTTGTTATTGTCGGGATGCCGGCTTCTGGTAAAAATATTGCCAGAAGCTACGCTGAATCAAAACAGGTCCCATATTTTGCCACCGGCGATGTCGTCCGCGAAGAGGTCAAAAAACAGGGGCTCGAATCGAACGCAGAAAATACCGCCATGGTCTCAACGAAATTGCGTGGAGCTGACGGAATGGGCGTAACACGGCTGGCCCTCGCGCGCGCGATGGGGTCAGAGGGCCCGGTCGTTTTCATCGAGGGCATACGCTCATTGCAGGAAGTGGAGCTTATCAGGAAAAGGGCCGGCTGCGTGGTGGTCGCCTTTGTGGCCCCCCGCAAACTGAGGCTGAAAAGGATTATGTCGCGGGGGAGGTCCGACGATTCGCCGGACGCCTTTGACGACAGGGACATGAGGGAGGTCGAATACGGGGCCGCCGTGCCGGTCGCCCTCGCCGATGAATACATCCTGAATACCCGCAGCATGGAAGACGCCATGAACGATTTCGATAACATCGTTAAGAACTATGTATGAAAAAGACCCTCTGCATCGTCTGCATCATCTCGGCGATACTCTTCCTCTATAACGCGGGCTCAAGAGACTTCTGGGCGCCCGACGAAGGCGATTTTGCACAGATCGTGAAGGAGCTTGACGGCAACTTCATCGTCCCGCACCTTAACGGCAAGCCCTACGGCGAAAAACCACCGCTCTTTTATTACCTGAATTACCTGTCGGCAAAGGTTTTCAGCCCGCTTACAGATGAAGCGTCAATGCGCATCCCCACCGCCCTGTCTGCCCTTCTTGCAGTTATCCTCCTCTTCTGCTTTGCCGGCAGGGCCTTCGGAAAGAAGGAGGCGCTTTTTGCCGCGCTTATCCTCATAAGCTCCCCCCTTTACTACTGGCAGGCACGGTATCTCCAGGTCGATATGGTCTTTGCCGCCTTTGTTGCGTCCAGCCTTTTATGTTTTTTCCGGTCTTATCATCAAGGCGGGAAAACCCCGTACATATTTTTTTATGTGCTCGCCGCGCTCGCCTTTATGACCAAGGGGCCGCTCGCGGTCATCCTCATATTTCCCGTTGTTCTCATCTACGGCTGGTCTCAGCGCGACCTCCGCATCTTCAGAAGCAGGGAGACCGTCATCGGCCTGTGCATCTTCCTGCTGATCATTGTGCCATGGTACCTGGCGGTCTATATAAAAGAAGGCTTCCCGTATCTCCAGGAAAATATTATCCGCCAGAACATAACGCGGTTCTTTGATGCCTGGAGCCACAAACGCCCCTTTTATTACTATTTCACCACCCTTCCCCTGGATTTTTTCCCATGGAGCCTTTTTCTGCCCATGGGCCTCTACCTTGCCGCAAAGGGCTGGAAAAACGATCATAGAATGCGTTTCTTTCTCGTCTGGTTCCTATGGATGTTCCTGTTCTTTTCCCTTTCATCAGGAAAGATCAGCAAATATATGATCCCCCTCCTGCCTGCCATGGCGCTTATGACAGCCAGGACGTTCACGACGGAAGACGGCAAATATGTTTTCTGCGCATCCGCGCTGCTCGCAACGCTGTTCCTTGCCCTGGGCATCATTCTTATGGCCGTCAGGACAGAGATGTATAAAGAGTTTCACCCGGAGAGGATCCTTATCGGCATCCTGTCAATACTCATCTCAATAGCAATTGCATGGTCAGCCTTGTTGAAAAGGAAAGATGCGATCGCCTGCTTTCTCTTCGTCTTTCTCTCAACAACCTACATGGCTGCCAACATATGGATCTACGGCAAGCTGAACTATTATAAATCGCCGCGGCCTTTCTGCGAAAAGGTCAGGCATTATTTGCAAAAAGATGGGCAGTGGGTCTACTATGGCAGCATGAGAGGAGTTTACGTATACTATATAGGGAGGCAGGCTGTCCACGTCGGCGAGCACAAGGTTGAGGAACTGCGGCAGCTGCAGCAACGGCTCAATGAGTTCTACCTGGTAACCCGCAAACGCGATATAGGCGAGGTGCAGGGAGCGCTGGCAAACGTAGACATAGTCCTGCAAGAGAAGATAGGCGGCACGGACATGGTCCTTGCCCGTTACCAGGGACGGGGGAACTGAGGGAACGATTCAATGAAGAACAGCAAACAGATAATGCTCGCGGCGGTCCTCGTCCTCCTTTCATATGTCTTTCTCTTTCACGGTATCGGCGGCTATTCCCTGAAGGAGCCTGACGAAGGCAGGTATGCTGAAATACCGCTGGAAATGATCGAACGGGGCGACTGGGTCGTTCCGCACCTGAACGGCGTAAGATATTTCGAAAAGCCCCCCCTGTTCTATTGGGCCGTGGCGGCCTCCTACACAATATTCGGCATAAGCGAATGGTCCTTCCGGTTTCCCAATGCGCTGTCTGCCTTTTTGTGCATTGCGGTCCTCTATTTCGCCCTTCGAGGAAGGTTCCCCGAAGAAGAGGCGTTCATATCGTCAGTAGTCCTTCTGTCATCCTTCGGTTTTTTTGCAATGGCAAGGATAGTGACCCTTGATATGTTCTTCACCTTCTTGCTTTTTTGCGCCCTCACATCCTTCATCGGATACTACAAGGAACGGAAGAGGCGGCTCCTCTATGCCTTCTACGCTGCCCTTGGCCTTGCGACCCTTACGAAGGGCCCTGTCTGCGTAATACTTGCCGGCATCACTATTATCATTTTTCTCATGACGGAAAAGAACCTTGCCTTTCTCAGGGAGTTGAAGCCCCTCCGGGGCCTCGCGATATATGCGGTGATCACCCTGCCCTGGATCATCGCCATGGCCCTGAGAGAAAAGGAGTTCCTCTATTTCTTCTTTATCGACCAGCACGTACTCAGGTTTTTGACTTCGAAGCACAAGCGGTCAGGGCCCGTATACTACTTTCTGCCGGTGTTGTTCGCAGGTTTTTTGCCCTGGTCTGTGCTGATACCGAGAAGCATTGTCAACGCCTGGAAAAATAGCGAGATGAGGTTCTTCGCGATCTGGGCCTTCGTGGTCTTTGTATTCTTCAGCCTGTCGGGCTCAAAGCTCCCACCGTACATCCTCCCCGCCTTCCCCGCCCTCTCGGTCCTTATCGGCCACCTGTTCTATAGCTGCTGGGGAGATCTTATCAAGAAAAGAACAGAGGCGACGATCTACCTGGTCATCTTCGGCGTCTTTGCCGTCTCCGCCCTTCTGCCGTCTAACGACCTCTTTAATGCCTATATAAATGGCATATCGGAAGAGGCCCCGATCATCATGAAGGATCTCCGGAGCTTTTCTGTTGCTGTCTCCCTTTCTTCTTTTGTCATCTTCTGCCTTCTTATCGTACGGAGGCTGAACAAGTTCTCGGTCCTTTTCAGCCTCTTTTCCCTTTTCTCCCTCTTTCTGGTTTCTGCCATCATCTCCAATACCCCCCTTCTTGACAGGATCAACACCACAAAAGGGCTCGCAGCAATAATCGATCAGAAAAGTACCGGGCAGGACACCATCGTCAACTACGCCTCTTTTGACCAGACGCTGCCCTTTTATACAAGGTCAAAGGTAATAATAGCCTCCTACAAAGGCGAGCTGGAGATGGGTTCGCGGTACGAAGACGCAAAAGACATTTTCATCAATGATGGCCAGCTTGGCGCGCTCCTCGATTCACCGAAGAGCGTATTTACGGTGCTTAAAAAGAAAAGGCTTGCCGTCCTGCAGGGAAAGGTTTCAAGGCCAATGACGATACTGAAATGCATGAACGAGCGCTGCCTCGTATACAACAGGCAATAAAACCGTATATCGTATATCGTAGATCGTAGATCGGAAAAGAACGTTCTGTCCAATTACGAATTACGGTTCACGAATTACGAGGTTCTTTCACCTTTCACCTTTCACTATCCTATGATCCTTCTCTTCATCAGCTTAAACGGCAGGGGGACCAGGACTATGGCGGCTACGCAGAGCCATACGACGTCGCCTGCCGCCGCGGAGATGCTGCCCGCTGCAAAAGACCTGCAGATGTTCGTAAGATGAAAAAGAGGGGTGAAATAAGCGATGTGCGTCACGAAGGGCGGCAGCGGGTCGAGCGGAAAAAAGATGCCTGAGAAGAGGAACATGGGCGTCATAAAGAGCGTATAATAGTAGTTCAGGGAATCTATCCCGGGCACGATGGCAACGCAGGCCATCGATATCTCCGCGAAAATAAAGCCGCTCACAAAAAGGACCGGGAGAAGCATGAGCACCAGCGGAGATTCCACAAGGCCGAAGAGGCTGATCGCAGCGATGATGATAGTGCCGTAAAAAACGCTTTTCGTCGCTGCCCACATAAGCTCTCCTGCCACAAGATCGTCAATGTTCACCGGGGTGGCGAGGATCGCATCGAAGGTCTTCTGAAAGGTCATCCTTACATAAGTTCCGTATGTGGATTCGTATGTCGCGGCGAACATAGACGACGAAGCAATAATGCCCGGGGCGATAAACTGGATATAGGGCTTTCCGTGCACCTCTTTCACAAAGGCGCCAAGCCCGAAGCCGAGGGCGACAAGGTAGAGGACAGGCTCAACAAAGTTGAGGGCAATGCTGGACTTATAAAGTTTTGTATAGACGGCAAAATGCCTTTGCCAGACACGCATCGCCCTTTTAATCTTCAAGCGGCCTCCCTGTTAGCTTCAGGTAGACCTCTTCGAGTTTCCCGCCGTGCCTTTCTTTCAGGCGCTCAGGGGAATCGATGGCGACGATCCTGCCCCGGTCCATGATCGCAACCCTGTCGCAGAGCCTGTCGGCCTCCTCCATGTAGTGGGTCGTGAGGATCAGCGTCGTATCACGCGCCTTCAGGTCATTCAGCTTCTTCCACACCTCCTGCCTCGTATGGGGGTCAAGGCCTGTTGTAGGCTCATCGAGGACGAGAAGCTCCGGGCTGTTCAATAATGCCCTTGCAAGAAGGAGGCTTCTCTTCATCCCTCCCGACAGGTTTCGTATGCTTGCGTCCGTCTTTTCGCTCAATTCAACATAGGAAAGGAGCTCCCGGGCAACAACCATTGCCCTTTTTTTCGGTATATCAAAATACCTGGCGTAGACGACCAGGTTCTCGATCACAGACAGCTCGAGGTCAAGGTTCTCTTCCTGGGGCATCACGCCAAGCCGTGATTTTATCAGTGAAGGCTCATCTTCTACGTTGATGCCGAAGACCCTGACATCGCCCGAGGTCGGACCGATGAAACAATAGAGCACCCGCATGACCGTCGTCTTGCCTGCGCCGTTTGGGCCGAGGAAGCCAAAGCACTCGCCCTTTTTGATCTCAAAATCGACGCCGTTGACGGCCCGCAGCCCGTTGAAGTCCTTCGTCAGCCCTTTTGCAGCAACGATGTTCATGGAAACGATAGCATAACACAAATAACGGTATATCGTATATCGTCGTTCGTATATCGAATAGAGAATAACCAATCACCAAACATCAATCACCAATTAATATCCAATAACCAATGACCAAATACCCAAATGGAAACAATACAGGCAGGTCTTTGTTTGGTTATTGAATATTGGGTATTGGTGATTAATTGGAGCTTGGTTATTGGTGATTGGTTATTGATGTAATTCCTGCTGGCATCGAGCATCCGGCATCCGGTTCGCCACGAGCCGAATCAGCCGTACCTGTACTGGACGCCGAATTCTCCCTTCGGGTAGGCCCAGTCTATGGCGCCATCCTGGCAGGCGACCATGCAGGTGCCGCATTCAAGGCATCCGGCAAATTCCACGACGATCTCGTCGAGCTCTTCGTTGTATGAATAGAGATGTCCCGGGCACACGAAGAGGCACTGCTTCGTTGTGCATTGCTTCCTGCATATCTCGTGGCGAATGATAATGTGGCTTTCTTTGTCCGTCTTAAAGGCGTCAAGGGCAAGCTTCTCGTCTATCCTCATCGCATGTACCTCAGATCTTCCTGATATTGTATAGTTCTTTAAGCCTCTTGAAGCTCAGCATGCCGGACCCTTTCATCTCCTTCCAGAGGGTCGCGCCGATCTTCTCTTTAGGCCCGTCCCCGAACCACATGATCTTTTCAAGGAAACCGGGGAAATTATCCGGATAGTAGCTGAAGAACGACTCGTTATCGAGGAACTCCGGCATCTCCCGGCAGGCAGCAAGGTCCCTCATCACAAAGGTCTCCTGCAAGCGCCTTTCATAATCGGAAAGGGCCTTTGCGGTGAAATCGTTCGCCTCTTTTGCTGCAACGATCGTATCCGCCGCGATGGTCCCCGACGCTATTGCAAACTCCATTCCCCTCACCGTCACCCCCATGTTCAGGGCAAATCCCGCTGCGTCGCCGACGACAACTATGCCGTTGCCGTACAGCTTCGATATTCCGTTGTAGCCGCCTTCCGGTATGATGTGGGCGGAATATTCGACGAGTTTTCCGCCGTCGATGAGCCTTTTGATCTCATACTTTTCTTTAAAGGCGTCCATCAAAGCATGCGCCTCGACGGGAGGAGCCTTCTTCATCAGCCCCTGTATCCCCGCGACGATGCCGATCGAAAGGGTATCTCGATTGGTATAGAGAAACCCTCCGCCAAAGATGCCCTGTGTTACGTCGCCGAGAAAGAGCTGGGCGCAGCCCTCGCCGCTTTCGACATTGAACCTGTCGTTGATCTTCTCTTCGGAAAGCTCAATGACCTCTTTCATGCCCACAGCATAATTCTTCGGCGTCATCTTCGGCCTCAGGCCTGCCTTCTCCGCCATGAAGGAGAGGACGCCGTCAGCGGCAACGACAACGTGTGCCGCGATCTCCTCGCTTCCGGCCCTGATGCCGGCCACGCTTTCGCCCTCCCAGAGGAGGTCGTCAACCCTGTACTTGGGGATAACGAAAACGCCTTTGCCCATTAGCTTTTCCGACAGCCACCTGTCGAAGCGGGCGCGGAGAAGCGTGTAGCTGTGGCCTTCGCCCCTGAACTTCTCTCCCGTAAAATCGATATTGAGGGAGTTCCCTTTTCCCATAAGGCTCCAGCGCTCCCTCACCACCTTTCTCTCGAAGGGGGCGTCGTCCAGCATATCGCCGGCCAGCGATCTGACCGGCATAAGATAAAGCCTCCCGCCGGTCACGTTCTTGCTTCCGGGGAAGTCGCCCCGTTCGACAACGATGACCTGCAAGCCTTTATCTGCAAGCCTGTATGCGCAGGCGAGCCCTGCAAGGCCGCCTCCTGCTATGACGACGTCGATCTTATCCATGTCAGATCTCTTCCCTGGTCTTTTTCAACGCCTCACGCAAAACAGGGAGTACGGCGAAGGCATCATCGACGATCCCGTAATCCGCATAGTGAAAGATGGGCGCATTGGGGTCCTTGTTGATCGCCACTATCACCTTGGAGGTGTCCATTCCCATCGTATGGTGCAGCGCCCCCGATATCCCGCAGCCGATATACAGCTTCGGCGACACCGTCTTGCCGCTCTTGCCGACCTGGTCCTCGTACTCTCTCCATTTGCTGTCAACGACGGCGCGCGATGCGCCTACCCTGCCGCCCATAATGCCGGCGATCTCCTCGAGGACCTGAAAATGCTCGGGCCCTTTCATGCCGCGGCCTCCGCATATGATAAAATCCGCCTCCTGCAGATCGACCTTTTCCGAGACGTGCTTTTCAGTGCCTGCCAGATTCATCTTCGGATCTTTCGCGGCCTCGAACTGCTCTTCTATGACCTCACCGTTCAGCGATCCCTTCTCGATGCCGAACGAATTAGGCCTGAAGGTTATAAAGATAGCTGAATCCTCGCTACACGTGATCCAGGATATGACCTTCCCGCCGAAGAGCGGTTTTTTGATCTTTATGCCGCTGTCGTGAAGATCTATGCCGACGGCATCGGATACTATGGCGCTGCCAAACCGCGCCGCAAGCCTGGGGAAGAGATCCTTGCCCGTTACCGTAGAGCCCCCGAGGACAGCATAGGGGTTGTACTTCCTGAGGATGCCCTCAAGAACGCTCGCATAGGTATCCCAGCGGTATTCCGCCAGGCCTTCGTTATCTATGACAATAACCTTATCCGAGTAAGGCTGTACCGTCGCAGCAATGCCTTTCACGTTATGTCCGATCAGGACCGCATAAAGGGAAGAAGAAAAGTGCCCGGCAATCTCCTTGCCTTTTGACAGCAGCTCGAGGGACACCTTCCTGACCGCTCCTTCTTTCAGCTCAACAAATACAAAAATATCCTTCGCCATCATTC
>Ga0209096_1003317_pt1 | contig 14138 bp, 11 predicted proteins | sample AD_UKC034_MetaG_FD_184407 | JGI IMG/M metagenome (GOLD analysis project Ga0209096, IMG submission 184407) | Active sludge microbial communities of municipal wastewater-treating anaerobic digesters from USA - AD_UKC034_MetaG (SPAdes) (version 2) | ecosystem: Engineered > Bioreactor > Anaerobic >... | reverse complement strand
GGCAGCGGCCGATCAGGGCGGCGCCAAAGGCGGGATGGTCAACGTAGGCCTCGCCGGCGATGATCAGGATGTCGGGTTCGCTCCACCCCCGCGCCCGCATATCTTCAGGAGTTGCCGGCAAAAATTCAGGATTCATATTGTTAATGTAGTAAAAAGACGGCTCTTCTCCTTTGCGCTTCCCTTAAGCGGCGCCCTTCGGTGAGCGGCGTCGCGAAGTTGCTTTTCGTCTGTTCCCTTTAAGTGACGGCTTTCGGTGAGCGCCGCTTGCGTAGCGATGGCTTCAAAACAAGCCGGGCGAGGCGATGAGTAGCCGGGGCCCGGGCCGCCTGGCCAGGTCCGGGAACACGGCGAGGCTCGTTGCCGAGCGGCGTAGTTTTGTCCAGCGCGCAGCACCGCGGCGCGAACCGAAGACCGCCGCGCCTCTTCAGGAGTGGCCGGCAGGAATTCAGGATTCATATTGTTAATTCAGCAAAACGCAAAATAACCTTCTTTGAATTGTACTTCCCTTAAACAGCTCCGTTTGGCTGGAAGGCCCGGTTCAGGAGAGGCGGCCGCGGTAGTCGGAGTAGCCGAAGCGGCGCACCACCCGGATCCGGCCGGAACGGCGCCGGATGGCGATCGCCGGCAGCCGTACCCCGTTGAAGGTGTTATTCTTGACCATGGTGTAATGGCCCATGTCCAGCAGGGCGATCCGGTCTCCGGGCCGCAGCGGTTTAGGAAAGGAGTAGTCGCCGATGACGTCCCCGGCCAGGCAGCTGAGGCCGGCCAGCCGGTAAGTATGCGGGTACTGGCCCGGCTCCCCGGCCCCGGCGATCCTGGGCCGGTAGGGCATCTCAAGGACGTCGGGCAGGTGGGCGGCGGCCGAGGTGTCCAGGATGGCGATCTCCATCTCGTTCCGGGCGATCTCCAGCACCGAGGCCACCAGCACCCCGGCATTCAGGGCGATCGCCTCGCCCGGCTCCAGGTAGACCCGGCAGCGATGGCGGGCGGCGAAATTACGCACCAGGCGAACCAGCCGGTCCCGGTCGTAACCAGGGCGGGTGATATGGTGGCCGCCGCCGAAGTTGACCCAGGCCAGGCCGTCCAGGTAAGGGCCGAAATTCGCCTCGACCGCGGCCAGGGTCCGCTCGAGGGCATCGGAATCGAGCTCGCAGAGGGTGTGGAAATGGAGACCTTCCAGCCCGTCGAGGCGGCGGCCGGCCAGGGCGGCCGCGGTCGTCCCGAGACGCGAAAAGCGGGCGCAGGGATCGTAAAGCGGGGTCTTGACCTCCGAGTGCTCCGGGTTGATCCGCAGGCCGCAGCTGATCCGCCGGCGGCCGGCCTGAACGCGGGGCCGGAAGCGTTCCCATTGTTCCAGGGAGTTGAAGACGAGGTGGTCGGCGTAACGGAGCAGGGCGGAGAATTCATCCGGCCGGTAGGCCGGCGCGTAGAGGTGGACCTCCTTCCCGAACTCCTCGCGGCCGAGCCGGGCCTCGTCCAGCGAGCTGGCGCAGACCCCGTCCAGGTAGCGCCGGACCAGGGGAAAGAGGCTGAACATCGCAAAGCCCTTGAGGGCCAGCAGGATGCCGGCGCCGGACCGGCGCCGGACGGCGGCCAGTACCTGGAGGTTGCGCTCCAGAGCCGCCTCATCCAGCAGGTAGCAGGGCGAGGGAAGGCCGGGGGCAGACAGGTTCAGCTTGGTAATCATCTCTTTCAGGGCCGGCCGTCGGCCGGGACGGGGGCCGCGGCGGCCTAACGCTCCTCGATGACCCAGGGCAGGCCGTGGCGGTTAAGCCGCTCCATGAAGGGGTCGGGGTCCAGCTCCTCCAGGTTGAAGACACCCTGGCCGCGCCAGGCGCCGGTGACCATGAGCAGCCCGCCGATCATGGCCGGCACGCCGGTAGTGTAGGAGATGGCCTGGGCCTTGACCTCCCGGTAACAGGCGGCGTGATCGCAGACATTGTAGATGTAAATCCGGCGTGCCTTTCCATCCTTGACCCCCTCGAAGAGGCAGCCGATGTTGGTCTTGCCGGTATAATTCTCGGCCAGGCTGGCCGGGTCCGGCAGCAGGGATTTCAGGAACTTGAGGGGGACCACCGGGTGCCCTTCGTAGAGCACCGGGTCGATCCGGGTCAGGCCGACATTCTCCAGCACCCGCAGGTGGGTCAGGTAGCTCTCGCCGAAGGTCATCCAGAAGCGGATTCGTTTCAGGCCCTTGATGTTGTTGACCAGGGACTCCATCTCCTCGTGGTAGAGCAGGTACATCTCGCGGGGGCCGACCTGGGGGAAATCGAAGCTCCGGTGAACCTCCAGGGGGCCGGTCTCGATCCAGCGGCCGCCTTCCCAGTAACGGCCGGGCTGGGTGATTTCACGGATGTTGATCTCTGGGTTGAAGTTGGTGGCGAAGGGGTGGCCGTGCGAGCCGGCGTTGCAGTCCATGATATCCACGGCGTGGATCTCGTCGAAGTAATGCTTCTGGGCGTAGGCGCAGAAGACGTTGGTGACGCCCGGGTCGAATCCGCTGCCCAGCAGGGCCATCAAGCCCTTGGCCCGAAAGCGGTCCCGGTAGGCCCACTGCCAGGTGTAGGAGAACTTCGCCTCGTCCGGCGGTTCGTAGTTGGCGGTGTCCAGGTAATCCACCCCGGCCTCCAGGCAGGCATCCATCAGGGAAAGGTCCTGGTAGGGAAGCGCCACGTTGATGAGCAGGTCGGGCCGGAACCGCTTCATCAGGGCCGCCACCTCGGCCGGCCGGTCGGCGTCCACCCGGGCCGTTTCGATCGGCCGCGGCAGCTGCGCCTTGATCTTCTCGCACTTCTCGAGGGTCCGGCTGGCCAGTATGATTTCGCTGAACACCTCGGGCACCTGGGCGCACTTGTGGGTGACCACGCCGCCCACGCCGCCGGCCCCGATTATCAGTACTTTCGCCATTCTTTTCGCTCCGTTCTCAGTTTGAAAAAGGTTCGCCCAACCGCCGGCTCAGGCCAACCAGAAGGGATTGGTCCAGGCGTGGCGCCCCTCCCGGTCAACCACCTCGCCCCGGAGATAGCGAATGCTGGTGCCCAGTTCCAGTTCGGCCTCGGTGATCGTCTCCCCGGCCTGGGCATAAAAACTCCGGCCGCAGCTGCGCTGGGCCACCAAGTGTATTTCGGTGACCGGCGAGCAGCGGAGACGGACCTTCGTCCCGTCTCCGGCTAGTGAAAAATCCTCGATAACCGGGCCGCAGGAGGCGTAAAAGGCCCCGGTGCGCAGGGACTCCAGGAAGGCGGCCGGGGTCAGTGATTCCAGCTTGAACATCGTCCAGCCCTTGAAGAGGTCCCAGCCGCCGTGGGTGTCGTCGACGGCCACGGCCGGCAGCCACCAGCCGGAATCGAGCAGGTCGTCCCACTGGACCGAGCTGTACCCCTTGCCCCGCTTGGTACAGGTGGTGTTGAATACCTCGACGGCCGCCGCGCCCTGCAGCGGCATCAGGTGCGGAAGCTGATGGCCGCACCAGTAGGGGTGGCCGATAATCACCTCGGCGCCGGCCGCCCGGGCCATCCGGATGCGCTCGGCCGCGCTGCTCTCGTCGGGAAACTCGAGACCGGTCGGGGCGTTCAGGACAACCAGGTGGTACTTGTCTCCGCCCGGGATGCAGCCGGGATGCGTCTCGATGCCGTCAATGACCAGGAAATCCGGCCCGGAGAGGGCGGCGGCCGTCGAGACCAGCCGGTGGTCGGTGATTGCCAAAATCTGGTAGCCGGCCTCCCGGTACTGCCGGACCCGTTCCTCCAGCGGCTGGGTGCCGTCGGAGAGGGCGGTGTGGGTATGGAGATTGGCCTTGTACCAGCGGCCCGGGGCCTGGAAGGGATTGACTTTTTTCATGCGCGGCGGTCCTTTCGTCAGGTTGGGTTCGCGGGCCCGGCGCTGACGCCGAAGCCGGTTTTATTTTATTCCCTAACCTCTTAAATTTCAAACGGCCGGGCGCCGCCGGACGAAGCCGGGAATCGCTTCCCTCGCCGGCGCCAACCCGCTCAATCCGGAGAGTTGTGGAAGATGACTCCCTTGACCGAGTACGGCTCCAGCTCGAAGGTAACCTGCCCTTTTTCATCCACGGTCACGCCGGTGGTGCTGGAGGTATCCAGGTTGAGGGGCTGCCAGCGGCGGGCCCGGGCGAGATCCTCCGGCAGCCGGTAAACCGCCTTCTGGGGACGCCGGCTCCAGTTGATGACGCCCAGGTAGGCCCCGTCGCCGAGCCGCCGAAAACCGGCCTCGATGTCGTTTAGCGCCGCGACCGGCAACGGGTCGGCCGAACCGGACTGGAAGGCCAGTCCGACCAGCCGGTCCATCACCCGGTAGCTGGCCTCGTCCCGGGCCTGGTCGGGCGTCAGGCCGGCGGTGAAGTAGACCCAACCCTGGCCCAGGCGGCGCCGGGCCACCAGGACATTGCCGGCCTGGTCGGTAGCCGCGGCCTCCGTACCCGGTCCCGGCTTGAGGGCCGGAGCAAAGAAGCCGCCCTTCTCGCTGTACCTGGCCTCCGACGGCGGCGCCGCCAGGAAGGCCAGACCGCCGAATTCAACCTCATCTCCCTTCTGGACCGGGATCAGCCGGGCCAGGGCGGCTCCGCCCGGCGCCGGACGACCCTGCTCGTCAAGCTCGCCCAGCTGGTTCATGATAACCAGGTTGGCGCCGGCGTTGACCGCCGCCTCGATCTTTTCGAGCGCGGCCGCCGGCAGGCTGTAAGGGAAGGGAAGTATGACGGTGCGCGCGCCGGCCAGATCCAGGCGGCCGGACTGATCCAGGTAGCGGACGCGGAAGAGATGGCCCCGCTTCATCAGGTAGCGCAGCGTCCCCGCCTGGGCCCGAAAACCGCGGCTGGACTCCTGGTTGTAATTACCCTGCCAGGCATAGAAGTTGGCCGGCTGGGCCCAGCCGCCCACCTCCCAGATGCCGGCCGAGCCGTCGTCCACCGCGCCCCGCCCGGAACGGGCGTTGTCGAGCTGGTAGTAATCCTCGCCGGCCCGGGAGAGCAACACCACGATCTCCGAGGGGGCCTTGCCGCTGACCAGGTAGGAATCGATCCGGCGCAGGTAATCGTAACCGGACTTGAGGGCTGCCTGCTTCTCGGCCGAGAAGGTACTCGCCCAGGAGGGAAAGACATAACGACCGTCGTAGGCGCTGAAGACCCGGGCGCCGTGAAAGGCGGAAGCAATGTGGGTGCCGTAGATATCAACCGGGCGCAGGGGCGTGGGCAGATAGAGACCGCCGATCGACCGTATGAGCGTCTGGGTGTCGGACTCGACATTCTGGGAGTAGAGGCAGATGGCCACCCCGGTCTTGACCGCGGGGCCGAAGGCGGCCGCCAGGGTCGCGGCCGTCTCGGAGATCAGGTAGTGGGTATCCAGGCCCCGGTAGTCGTGGCCGGTCCCGAAGGCGGTCACCACCGCCAGGTCAAGCGCCCCGCTCTCACCCAGCCGGTCCCAGGCGATCCCGGACGGGTAGCGTTCCAGGCCGTAGGCGGGCAGGGTGGTCAGGACCGCGCCGACCTTTAACCGCGGGTTGACGGACCGGATCTGGTCGGACCACTCCTTGAGGACCTCGGCCGTCCAGCGATAGCGGATCGCCGCGTAGCTGCGCTGGGCGGGATCCCGGCCGTCCAGAACCCGCGAATGGCCGAACCGGGGCAGCTCCAAGCCGGTCTCCTGCTTGAAGCGCCGGCCGATGGTTTCGTCGCTTGGGTAAAAGGGCCAGTCGCGCGGCGGCCGGATGGAAAGGGTGTACTGCAGCTGGGCGTTGTGCCAGGTGAATTCGTCCGGCACGCAGCAGAGGCCGTGAAGGTCCTGGCGGCCGGCGTTGCGCAGCAGGAACTCCCTCCAGTCGCGTCCAAAAGCGCCGAAGATCGAGTGCTGGTAGTAATCACCGGGATCGGCTCCCGGCCGCAGCGCCGGGCGGCCGACCGAATTCAGATAGACCGTCACCCCGGCCGCCTCGCAAAGCTTCATGAAGTTCTCGCCCAGGTCCTGCTGGAAGGCCAGCAGAAAGTTTCCGTCAACCGCCTTGAGATCTTCCAGCGTCCGGACGCCGTCGGCATTCTGGCGGAGGGTAACGGTCGGCCCGAAGAGCAGCCCGGGTTCATCGGCGCCGGCCAGGCCGCCGGCGGCCAGTTCAGCGGCCATGAGGAGCGCCGCCGCCGTAATCTTCAGCTTGTTTTTCCACATTCTGCTTCTCCTTTTTGGTCAACCGGTCAAATCCGTCGGCGGATTCAGCCGCCGGCAGCGGCCCGGTACTCGAACCGGCTGAACTCGGTCGTTTCGGCCGGATCGCTCTCGTTGAATATCCCGATCCGAAGGCCGGTAAAACACTTGCGTTTCAGGGAGCCCGTCATTATCGATTCCGGTGCGAGAAATCGGCCGTCCAGGGGCGGCCCGACCGGCTGCCAGCGTTCTCCGTCAACCGAGGCCTGAAAGGAGTACTCCTGCCCGGAGGTGCGGACTCTCAGCCAGGCGGTCCCGCTCCAGGGCAGCGCGGCCAGGATTTCGCGGTCCCGGTCCCGGTGGCGAACCAGCTCCAGCCGGCCGCCGGCCGGGCCCAGCTGCAGGTTGTGGACGGTATCGCCATAGACCACCAGGCCGGCCCGGGTCCGGGGCGATCTCAAGGGTCGGCTGATAACGGCCAGGGCCTCGAAATTAAAACCTTCCGGCCGGCGGGCCAAAACCTGGTTGGCCAGCGCCACCAAGCCCTTCTTCGGCTTGAAAAGGCATTGGCCCGGGCCGGGGTTTCGGACCGTTTCCCACTGGAGCATCGCCCCGGCGTCGCCGAACTCGTTTCCGGAGAAGTCCGGCGCCGGCGACCAGGGCAGGTCAGGCCGCTCCGCTTCCAGGGCCGGCGGTTCGATTACGAACCAATCGTCATCGGTCCAGTTGACCCGGCCCAGGAAGGTCTCCCGACCCAGGCTGCAAAATTTACCCCCGTACGGCCGCCCGCCCAGGTAAACGCACCACCACTCGCCCCGCTGGGTAAGGACCAGCTTGGCGTGGCCGGTCTTCTGAATCGGGTGTCCGGGACCGGCCGGTTTCAGGACCGGGTTGTAGGGACAGGGCTCGTAAGGGCCCCAGATGGCGCGGCTGCGGGCCAGCACCTCGGTGTGGTCGTAACCGGTGCCGCCCTCGGCCATCATGAAATAGTAGTAACCGCGCACCTTGACCAGGTGCGGCCCCTCCGGGCAGCGGTTGCCGGTGCCCGGCCAGACCTGGCGCGGTTCCCCCAGCAGGCGCGTCCCGTCGGCGGCCAGCTCCTGGAGCGTTCCATAGGCGGTGGCCAGGTAGCGCCGGCCGTCATCGTCATTGAAGATGCTTGGATCAATCGACTTCCGGTTCAGGATGACCGGCTCCGAGTATGGCCCCTCCGGCCGTTCGGCCCAGACCAGGCAGTTGAGGCCGGCCGTCGGGGTCTGGAGGGTGTAGGCCACCCAGAAGCGGCCGTCGTGCCAGGAGATGTCGGGCGCCCAGATCCCGGCCGAATCGGCCGATGGTCCCAGGTCGAGCTGGGAGTTCCGGGTCAGGACATGGCCGATGGTTCGCCAGTTGACCAGGTCGCGGGAGTGGGAAAGAATGATGCCCGGGAAGTACTGGAAGGTGGAGTTGGCCAGGTAATAGTCCTCGCCCACCCGCACCACCGAAGGGTCGGGGAAGTCGCCGGGGCGGACCGGATTGCGGTACGAACGGGGTGCCTCCCGGTTCTGGCTCACCATAACCTGCCTCCTTGCCCGGCCGGATCTTTCACGGACGGGGAATCTGCCAGTGGCCGCGGATGGCCAGCAGGCGCAGCGCCAGCGCCGGCAGCATGCAGGCCAGCGAGGCTAAGAAGGGACCGGAGCCGGCCAGGCCGGCCAGCCAGAAGCCCAGGCCGCCCAGCAGGGAGCAGCTGGCGTAAACCTCCCGGCGCAGGACCATCGGCACCTCGCCGGCCAGCACGTCCCGGATCATGCCGCCGCCCACCGCGGTCAGCGTGCCCAGCATGAGTATCCCGACCAGGCCCAGGCCGTACTCGCGGGCCACCAGGCAGCCGGCGGCGGTGAAGAAGGCCAGGCCCAGCGCGTCGGAAACCAGGAATATCCAGCGGTTGACGATAACGGTGCCGCGCCGGCGGAAGGCCAGGGCCAGCAGCGCGCCCAGCAGGGAGAAGACCAGGTAAGCCGGGTCGGTCAGCATCACCGGCATCCGGTTGACCAGCAGGTCCCGCACCACGCCGCCGCCCAGGGCGGTGGTCACCCCGAGCAGGAAGACTCCGAACAGGTCCATCCGGCGGCTGAAGCCCTTGACCGACCCGGAGAAGGCGAAGGCGACCAGCCCGATGATGTTGATAATGGAGAGCAGCATAGGCGCTCGTCAGGTTTGGACCCCGAACCCGCTTCAACCGGGATCGCCCGGCCGGAGCGGCCGGGGTCGGGCCTGGTTCCGACGTTCTTCCAGGAAAAGGATCACCCGTTCAAGGCCGGGGATGCCGGTGCGGCCGCCCGGCCGGGTGCACTTGAGCGCCGCGGCGGCGCTGGCGAACCGGGCCGTCCGCTCCAGGGGCCATTCCTGGAGCAGACCGTAGATGAAGGCTCCCCGGAAGACGTCTCCGGCGCCGGTGGTATCTACCGGCCGAACCCGGAAGGCCGGCTGGAAGAAGGCTCCCTCCCGGCCGCTGACCAGGGCGCCCCGATCTCCGTAGGTGAAGACCACCGTCTCCGGCCCCAGCTCCCGGACCCGGGCGGCGGCCGCCAGCGGGTCGGGGCCGGCCTGCCGGCCGAAATCGCCGGAGGCCAGGACCACCTGGGTGGCGCGGACCAGCTTAAGGGTAGCCGGTTCGAACCGGTCCACGTCAAGGGTAACCCGGGCGCCGGCCCGGCGGGCCCGGGCGGCCGCCCGGGGACCGGCCCGGGTCTCCCGCTGGTCCAGGTGGACTACCTCGCTTGATCCGGGGAAATCCCGAGCCAGTTCCGATGGCTTCAGCCGGGTGGTGGTCCGGCCCGAGAATATGGTCCGGCGCCCGGTGGCGTTTTCAACCGCGATAAATGAAAAGAGGGAACGGCGCCCCGGTTCGACGACCAGGCCGCTGGCATCGACTCCTTCGGCCTCCAGCCCCTGCCGGATGGCCGCGCCGGCCCAGTCGTCCCCGATCTTGCCGATGAAGGCGGTTGAAATGCCGAGCCGGGCCAGGGTAACCATGGCGGTCGCCGCCTCGCCGCCGCCCTGCTCCAGTATCCGGCGGGCGGTAACCCGCTCGTCCGGACCCGGGTAGCGGTCCAGGCCGGCCAGCAGGTCCAGGGCGCAATTACCGATCCCGGTCACCCGGGGTTGCGCGCGCAAAAGCCCCCCTTCTTATCGGCCGTACCCTTCCAGGAAGGCGCCTATTTCAGCCGGCCCTTTTTCCAGCGGGTTCTCCGGCCAGTCCAGCAGCCGCCACTCCTCCCGGAAGGAGGCCCGGCCACCCGGCGGCAGGATCTCCTCGGGGCCGACCGGCTCCAGTTCGCAGAAGCGATCCTGGAAATAGTAGACCTCGACCGTGAAGCCGCCGGCCTCGTTGTAGACCCGGTTCGGGTAAACCGGGAAACGCTTTGTGAAAAGCAACCCCTGCCGCCAGTAGGCCAGCCAGCCGGCCCGGGAATCCAGGCCGTACTTGGGCAGTTCCGGCGGACCGCTGATAACCAGGTACCCGTCGCGCACCTCGACATTCCGCAGCTTCTCCGGCCGGACATTCAGAGTGTGGCCGCGTTCATAGAGGTAGAAGCCCTTCGGAAACCGGCTTTCCGGGTTGACCGGGATCAGGAAGACCCCGCCGCCGGCGGCCAGGGTGCGGCCCCAGTAGCACCAGCGCCGGGTAAGCTCCGAACGATTGATCACGGTCTGACGGAACTGGAGGCGGCTACCGTCGCCCGCCAGGTAGAAATCGCGCACCAGCTGGACCCCGAGATCCGGCTCGACCGGGCTGGTAAGCCGGACCGCACCCGGACCGGACACCTCCGCCTCCCAGGCCCCGAGCCATAACCGGGGGTGGGCCGGAATGACCCATTCCGGTCCCAGGTCGAAACGGCCGCCGTCCGGATCGAAGACCGGATCCCCGGGTGCCCAGAGCCGGCCGTCAAGATCGGGATTCTGGTAGAGTATGTTTGTCCCGTTCCGGGCATAGGAGAGGACCCGGCCGCCGGCGGCCGGCGCCAACACGACCTCGACCGGGCCGGCGGCCAGGCGCAGACAGCCGGGATAGCCGCGCCGGCTCACCCGGGCAATGTCAACCGCGCCCCTCCGGCCCGTTTTCATTTCAGGAAGGAATAGTCAATCTTTACCGGCTGATTCTTCTTGAGCGATTCGAGCGCCTCGAGGCCCAGGATGGTGGCCACCGCGCCGGCGTGAGCGTCAACCTGGACCGGCCGATCATCCCGGATCGCCTCGTAGAGGTCCTGGAGCGCCTCGTAGTGCCCCTTGTTGACCCGGGGAACCGAATTGTAGTAGTGGCCGTCCCGCAGTTCCGCCTCGCTGATATTCTCGTGCCAGGCGATCAGGTCCTGCCGGAGTTCCGGAACCGTTATCCCCTCAACCTTTCGGCCCGGGTTGGAAGCCAGGGGAAAACGCTGGTCGGATTCACCCGGGATGCGGGTGCATTCCAGCTCCACGAATTCGTTCATCACCAGGGCCTTGAAGTCGGAGAAAACCTCCATCCGCTCCTTCGGGTAGGCGGCCGTCCCGCAGTTCCCGGCCACGATGGTGGCGTAAGTCCGGTCCGGATAGGTCAGGGTGATGATGTTGTCGTCACTTGGATCGCCGGCGGTGTAGACGGTAAGCGGATCCTGGTCGGTCAGCCAGTTAAGCAGGTTGAAGATGTGGGTGATCTCGTGGATGATGTTGGAGCCGGCGTTGCTGGACAGCAGGGTGCGGTGGTGCATCGGCCGCAGCAGGTCCTCCCCGACGATCCGGTAAACGATCAGGGTCGGCTGCCGGCGCATCTTCTTGAAGACCCGCTTGGCCTCCTGCATGATGGGCGAGTAGGGCCGGTTGAAGCCGACCTGGAGCTTCACGCCGGTCCGCCGGATAATCTGCACAATCTCGGCCGAATCCTCGTAGCCCAGGCTCATCGGCTTCTCGACGTAGATATTCTTGCCGCCTTCGGCGGCCGCCTTGATCAGCTCCACCCGCACCTCGGGTGTCGTCCCGATGATGACCAGGTCGATCTCCGGATCGGCGGCCAGCTTTCGGTGGTCGGTGGTCACGTAATCGGGATGGTACTGGCCGGCCAGCCGCTCCAGCAACGGCTGGTCCAGGTCGCAGAGCGCCCGCAGGTGCAGATTCGGGTTCCGGTGCGCGTTGGGAAGGTGGTTGCCGCGGACGAAACCGCCGCAGCCGATGATCGCCACCCCCATGCCCTTCTTTTCCTGGCTCATACCCTCTCCTTCCGGTTGTCCTTTTTCAACGTGTGTCTTGTCAGCAGACCTTCTCCGTGTTCCGTTCAACAAACCCGGCCAGTTCAACCGGGTCGAAAGCCGGTCCGGGCGGCGGGCAGGCAAAGAGCCACCATTCCTCGGTAAACCGGGCGCTCGCCCCCGGTGCCAGTACCTCCTGGGGACCGACCGGCTCCAGTTCGCAGAACCGGTCCTGGAAGTAATAAACTTCGGCGCTGAAACCGCCGGCCTCGTTGTAGACCCGCTCCGGGTAAACCGGGAAGCGGGTGACGAAGAGCAGGCCGTGGTTTAGAAAGGCCAGCCAGCCGGCCCGGGTGTCAAAACCGTACTGGGGAATCTCCGGCCCGCCGGTAAAGATCAGGAAGCCGTCCCGAACCTCGATGTTCCGGAGCCCCTCCGGGCGGTAGTCGAGCCGGTAAGGACCGGGGCCGTACATGCAGAAACCGCGCGGGAAACGGCTCTCCGGGTTGAGCGGCACCACGCAGCAACCGGCCCCATCGGCCAGAGTGCGCCCCCAGTAGCACCAGCGGATGGTCCGGTCGGAACGGTTAAGCATCGTCTGCCGGATGATCAGCCGGCTTTCGGAGGCATCCAGCTCGAAGTCCCGGATAAGCTGGAGACCGGTGGCCGGGTCGTAAAGGCTGACCAGCCGGGCCGAACGCGGACCGGTCACGGTTCCGCTCCAGGGACCGAGCCAGAGGTTGAGGTGGGGCGGAATAAGCCAGGCCGGTCCGACGTCGAACCGGCCCCCGTCGGCGTGAAAGCTCTTGCCGCCCTCCTGCCAGGTGAGGCCGTCCACGCTCCGGTCCTGGTAGAGAATATTCCGGCCCTCCCGGCTGAAGACCAGGACCCGGCCCCCGGCCTCCGGGGCCAGGATAACCTCGCTGGACCGGTTGGTCAGCTTCAGGCAGTTGGGGTATCCCCGCCACCCGGTCTTCACTGGCGCCCCCGCCGCCGGCCGGCTTCGCTCACCCGACCTCCCGGACCACCCGCACGAATTCAGCCGCTTTGCGATCAATCTCGTCCTCCCCGGAAACGGCGGTGATCCCGAACCCGGCCCCCAGGCCGGCATCCGAGACCCCGATGCTGATGTTCATCGACCGACTCAGAATGTCGTCGGTCCGGGGCAGCATCCCCTTGCGGTATTCGGCCTGCCCCTTGTAGTAGGCGCAGGTAAACGGGCACCGCTCCTGGGTCACGGTCAGCTGGTTGAGTATCTGTTCCATGTTGTTGTAAACGTGCCAGCCCGAGTGATCGACGGTGGTGGTCTTGAGCCGTTCGGCCACGGCCCGGGCCTTCTCCCGGGTCGGGAAGATGACCGTCAGCAGGGTGGCGCACTCGCCCTCCGGATCGTTGATCCGGCGGAAGCTGAAATCGCCGCAGCCGGAGATGGCCGCCTTGAAGCGGGCCTTCTTGATGCGCAGCGAACCGATGATCCGGTCGATCTTCCGCAGCTGGGCCAGCAGGACCGCCCCGCTCAGCTCGGTCATCCGGAAGTCCAGCCCGATAAAGGGTCTCTGGCCGACTTCGACTCCCTGCCGGTTGGGCAGGTGCCCCTGGTCGTGGAAACCGAAGGCCCGGGCGTAGTAATTGTCGTCGCTGGTGATCACCGCACCGCCGTCGCCGGCGGTGATCGTCTTGAAGACGTTGAAGGAGAAGATGCCCATGTCCCCGATGGCTCCGACCTTCCTGCCCTGGAAACTGGCCCCGGCCGCCTGGGCGGCATCCTCAAGGACCAGCAGCTTATGCTTCCTGGCCAGCTCCATCAGCCGGTCCATCCGGCAGGGATTGCCCAGCATGTGAACCGGCAGTATGGCCCGAGTGCGCGGAGTGATCCTGGCCTCGACATCAGCCGGGTCCATGGTGAGCGACTCGTCCACCTCGCAGAGCACCGGGATGGCCCGGGCGTAAATGATGGACGAAATGGAAGCAATGAAGGTGTACCCGGGCACGATCACTTCATCGCCCGGCCCCACGCCCAGCGCGGCCAGCCCGGTCAGCAGGGCCGAGGTGCCGCTGTTGACCGCCAGGGCGTGACGGGCGCCGCTGTAGGCGGCCAGCTCCTGCTCGAACTTCCAGACCTTGGCCTTGAACTTCGGGTTCCTGGGATCTCCGTACCGGAACAGGTAGCCGCTCTCAAGAACATCCATTACCTCCCGAGCCTCCTCCGAGCCTATGAATTCCGCGCCGGGACCGGCCATGGCAACCTCCAGTTTCTGAATGTTAAGTTTATTCTTCACGGAAGCCGGGTTTCCGGCCCCGTTCAAGCTCCTGCCGCGCCGCCCGGTTACCAGGGCGAAGGGCCGGTCTTGACCGGCCGGCCGGCCAGGGCCTCCTGCCGCACCCGCCGGGCCCGGTCGAAGTAATCATCCACCGGCTCCCAGCCGGCCGCTTCCATCAGTTCGGCCACCGTCTGCTTCCCCCGGCCGGTCACCAGCATCACGCCCTCGGCCTCCGCCCACTCGAAGTCAAAATCCTTACCGTACCGGCGCCGCATCTCGGCCAGATTCCGGTTCGAGTAATCCAGGTGGACCACCGCCCGGTCCAGGTTCACCGTCACCGTCGCCGTCTGGCTCCAGACGTCCGTCCGGGCCAGCACCCGCCCCACCGGGTTCACCACCAGCCCGGCCGGATCCAGCACCGAGGCGACCAGGTAACTGCGCGTCTCGTAGGCCCACCAGATCGACTGCAGGCCGCCCCGGAAGGCCGAACAGAAAAGAATCAGGTCCGGCTTCAGGTCCCG
>Ga0209096_1003306_pt1 | contig 14164 bp, 14 predicted proteins | sample AD_UKC034_MetaG_FD_184407 | JGI IMG/M metagenome (GOLD analysis project Ga0209096, IMG submission 184407) | Active sludge microbial communities of municipal wastewater-treating anaerobic digesters from USA - AD_UKC034_MetaG (SPAdes) (version 2) | ecosystem: Engineered > Bioreactor > Anaerobic >... | reverse complement strand
TAAATTCCGTTGCCGCATCAGGCACGAGAAAACCTTTAGCATGACCCTGAACATTTTTCGCTTCTTCAGGATTGGAAAGCAATGCATCAGCCGGTAAAAACAGTTTGGCTTTCCGATAATAGTTACCGCAGATATCGAGCTTCAGAAATGCTGGCTGGTTGTTTTGCCACCACTGAATGACATAGTAAAAGGCATTATTTTCATGTTGCAGGCACTGAACCAGCTTACAATCATTTTCTTTGCAGAAAGCGAGCATGATTAAATGAAGAGATTTAATTCTGTCTTGCGGAATAATGATATCAACATCACCTTCAATGGCTTCAGGGAAATCATCCGTATTGCCGACAATGCAATAAGATATCCCGTTCATTTGAAGATATTTAAGAAACAGGATTAAGACGTTAGCCGAAGTGGTTGTCATTTAAGATAAATCTATTATTTTCTCATTTTGATAATGCGCGCAGGATTACCGGCAACAATTGCCCATTCGGGAATGTCTTTTGTGACAATAGAACCGGCACCAATAATTGCATGATTGCCGACAGTAACTCCCGGTTTTATGATAGCACGTTGGCCGATCCAGACATCATCGCCAATATTCACAGGCTGTATTTCAGTCGCCCCTTGTTGGTTAATGGGTATGTCGGTTCTGTCAAAGGCATGGCTAATTGTCCAAATTATCACATCTGGTGCCATGATGACATTGGCGCCGATTTTTGTAAAAGCCCCGATTTGTGATCTTTCACCGATCTGAGAATTATCCCCGATAGAGATACCCACACCTTTACCAAAGTAAGCATTCTTTTTTACAATGACATTCTTGCCACATTTATCAAATATATACTGTACTAAAAACCTTCTAATCGCATAAGCGATTTGCCAGCCCGGTGCTGGCTGTGTGGGCAGATATTTGGCAAAACCATAATAAAAAAATAAAAAAATATTTCTTAAATTAAGCATATCAGACTAATGGGCCATTATGTTGCCATGAAAAACTATTGACTGGCTTATTATGTGCAATAAATAGCACACTACCCATGACAAGAAAAAAGACAAAATCATTATGCACCGAAAAGTAGGTACTGAAGAAGGAACGAAAAATAAGAAGAGTATAAACCGCGGCTATTTCAATGAAATAATGAATTTGCACGTGGCCATAATTTTCCAATACAGTATTTATAATGATTATCCACGAAGAGATAATAATTAAAGCAAAAAATATTGTAGCCGGGATTCCATTGCCCACAGCTAATTCAACCCAAGTACTATGCAACGATGACCAACCTAGATAATCACTTAAAACAAGAAAACGTCCTGCCGAGTAGGCGCCAAAGCCTGTCAAAGGTTGATGTATAATGAATTTATCGTATGTATATTCCCATATTGTCATTCGTCCTGTAAATCTAAAAAATTGATCTTCTGTCTGGCCACGCATAAAGAATTCCCAAAAGAATTCATCAAATGCAAAATAAGAAATCAAAATACCGATTAATGTGGCGATGATGAGCGCCCAACCGGCTCTTCGCATAAGCATAATTGCTATGATTATACCTAGTGCGAAGCCACCCATTCCTGACCGGCCCTGTGATAAAACCATTGTTACAATGGCAAGTAAGAAAAGAATTTTCCATTTTTTCTCTGATGAATAATTAAGACGTACGAATGAAACTATTCCGATAATTGCGCCATACGCTGATACTGAATTAGAATTAATTCTAGGTAATAGCCCGTTTATAGAAAAAGGGATGATGCCTTTCGATGGGGCTAATGATAAATGGGGGAAAAGGATAACACTGGCCCATACGGAAAAAACCAAAAAACCTACGAACCACCATGTTAGATCAACCCATTTGTAAAAATGTTCAGAATCTTTCAAACTATTTGCAAAATATGCTGTTATTAATATCATTATTAGATATTCTACACCACGATAGAGCGTCCACGGCGGAAAAGTCGACCACATGACAGTTATCACCTGCCAAATGGCAAAAAGTGTCAAAAAGAAAAATATTGATTTGAAAGGGATCGCTGGGTTCTTAAGAAAGTATTTTAGTACAAAGATGCCCAGTAATAACATGCAGATTAGACGATGAATTTGACCCAGACCGATCATTTCATCTCTTGCTGTGGCTGAATCACGACCTACAAATACTAAACCAGCTACAAAGACAATTATCCATATTAAACGTAATTTTCCCCATGAAGTATTTGCTTCTTCAACGGCATATTGCGTCATTTCGTTTTTAATCATTGATACAATTTAGAGTTGATAACTAATTTAAAAAAGATTTTAGGTACTGCAAAACAGGCACTATCGTATTGATAATTTCTTGCTTATTTTTAATGCTGCGAAAAATAGACGACCCGCAATACCAATTAAATAGCCTTTAATTGAACTGCGACTCAGTCGCCTGATATGTGTCATAACTACAACACTAATTTCATTCCAAACCATAGAGCGGCTATTTTTTTCACAACTCAAGCATACTTCAGCACATATGTGTGCCAAGAGGCGCATTCCTCGATAAACATAAATAGGATTAACTAACAATACCTTTGGCATAATCACACAGCTGCAATAGATAAGATAGCCAATATCGACAGCTAGGAATTTGTACTTCAAAGGATTAAATAGACCAAGTACAATCCAATCAACTGGCGGCGTTGGATCTAAAAATGTAATGCGCTCGGGCAGCTGGAAAAGAATATTGCCCAAGTGAAAATCCCCATAAATGTCGTTTCTGGCTATATGATAAAGATTGAGACCCTTTATTATTTGTGCCGCTATAATTTTAAGAGTATTTGTTTCTTTTGGAATGAACTTAGATAAGGGTTGTCCTGCCTCATAACTCATTAATATTGTTTTTTGCTTTGCAATTAGTCGTAGCGGTTTTGGTGTCTTCAGATTTAAATCACCACATTTCTCAATGGCATCAAAAAAACAAAGAAGCGCGTCATACTCCCTATTTATCAGGGCGATGTTATTTTGAGGATAGCTATCTTTAAATATCTTCGCAACTATATTTTGGGTATCGCCATTAATATCGTGTATCTTTAATAGGTAGATTTCAGATTGAGTTCCTTTAGCTATTATCTCCGATGATAATAGCTTCCGATATCCATTTTCCCCTATCAACTCTTCAAGGAAAGCGCTTTCAGAATATGAATCAATATAAGATGCAGGCATCATTTGCGAATAACAGCGAAGAGATTACGCATGACCTTTTGTCCATCTGGCGCAAACGCGTCATGTAAGCCAAGATGTTTTATCTTGGCATCCGCACATTGTTTCATTAGATAAACCTCAAGGAATTTTTGTGGCGTTGGTTCCATTCTGGGAAGCATATAGGAAGTAGGCATTTCTAGTTCACCAGTTTCAAAAAATAATATTTTCCCAGTTTTATTCCATAACTTACTGAGCATATTTGACGCTGCTTCAATTCCTTTAAATTTTACGATATGATGCCACACGGCTAAAAAAATAATACAATCCGCTGTCGGCAGAAGTTCACAATTTTCCACCCCAATCTCCCACTGAAGAATTCCTACATTTTTTAACTTCAAGTGCCGCACGACATAGGACATTGTGTCATAATACTTTGAATCGGATTCTACACCAATCGACGTAATTCCTTTCATAGCAAGTGCAATTGGGAAATATCCGCTGTTACAACCTATATCAATCGCCGTTCTTACACCAAGTTCTTCAACTATCTGTTCAATGATTTTCCACCGACTCTGTACCCCATCGGATCTTTGTGCGTGCGCAATGCCAAGCCAAGGAATAGGCTGATAGTCTGGTTTAGGAAAAGTATTTAATTTGAACTTCATCCAATCAAGACTTTTAGATATTATTATTCTCGTTGACATTTTGCTCTCTCTATAATTTATATGACTTCGTAAATAATTAAATTCATAATATTATGTTTTGTAAATATCATTTATTGATTTTATATTTCTTGATAACGATTTTTTCTAGAAGCATCATCGTGTCCTATGTTGTTTTTCATTCGCTAACTGTGTTCTTAGCAATACAAACAGTATAATTGATAATAAGAACTCTGAGAAAGCAAATGCGAAAACTGCACCACCTGCACCAAAGATACGTGAGAGAGTTATGGCAAATACTACGGTCAATATAGTTGCCACTATATTAGCATAAAAAAGCTGACGAAAGGATCGAATAACTAACAAAGCAACCGATACACCGTTCCTAAAAGCGAAAAACATTATTGCAAAACACCATATAAGTATGAGTGGTCCAGTATGACTATATTCTTTGCCAAGCGCTAATGGCACCACCCAGGGCGAAAGAAACAACAAGAGCATTGAGTAAATGATCGCAATACTGAACAACGTAACAATCCAAATCATGGACGTCTGAAATAGTTTTTTATTTCCTTTGACACGCTGTTCAGCAAGTCTCGGCATTATCACTTGAGTTGATGGCGGAATTGCCATTATAGCTGGTGTCAAAAGTAAACGTGCGGCATTAACTTCTGCTAAAGCTGCGAAACCTAATATCGGCGCAATTACAAAGTTGTGGGTTTGTGCTCGTAAGCTATATACTAATGTAGTTAAAATGTGCCAACGTCCGCCAGCCCAAGAATCATAAAAAGCCTGTATTATTTTTGGCAGATTCACATCGCACCATGGTAGATTGAAGATTATAATCGCCTGTATTGATCCCGCTGCCTGTCCGATCGCATATGTGTAAAGAGCCGATGACGCGTTGATTGAGTGCCCTGTGACTGATATGGCAAGAAAAAGCGCTGTTATGGTAACAGCAACAACAACATTGCTTCCAAAGACTAATCCCTCACGACGCTCCGAAAACGCAAAACGCATAAGCAGATCATGTAGCGCATACAGCACTGAGGCAACTGCTATGGGGAAAATCAATTTGAGAACGGATAAATCGGAAAAAGTTGTTTTAATAATAATCTTCGAAATGAAAGCAAGGCAAAGAATAATAAAACCACCCATTATTATTAAAACAAGATGATGAAGAGTATAAGTTGCACGACTTTCTAATGGTTGATCAGGGAGATTAACTACGAATTGTACACCAATAAAAGCACATATCAAACCAGAAATAAACAAAATCAATGCAAATCCAAAGCTATATTGACCGAATTGAATTTTATCTAGCACTCGCACAAGATAAAGTACAATGCAAAAATTAGTGAGGCTACTCACAGCCTGACTTATAAAGCTGATAGATAATGATTTGACTATGAGACGCTTCTGTAACAGCCGTGTTTTTAACCGGGCAAGGTATCTACTCATATATTGCAATGCAATGAATACCTTTCATGTTTTCTGTATTTTACCATATTCATAATTGTAATTTTTGAGATTAATTATTTTAGGGATAGCCTGCCGGATTTCGCGCTTTTTGAAGATTTCAGAATTGTTTTAATTTCTTCTGTTTCTTCTGTGTAATCCCTGAAATCAGGATAATCAGGCAGCCAACCCATTCCGTGTTTAATCATATGAACCTCCGAGTTAGATATTTAGATGCTTTAGACGCATTTGAAGCGTTAGAAGAGTTAGAAGCTTGGATGATTGGAAGTTTGGATGCTTTAGAAGATTTCATTATTACCTCTTAATGAGAGGTGAAAAGTTAAACGTGAATGGTGAAGAGTTAGATTGCCACGACATCCGAGGGATGTCTCGCAATGACAATTTTTTCCTCCCCCTTACCCCCTCCAGAGGGGGACAATAAGAAGTTTAGATGCTTTAGAAGGTTGGAAGATTAGCATAACACCTCCGCCAATGGTTTAGGCGGCTTTTTTTGTTTTTCCCGTTCCGGCATGTAGCTTCAGTCCAAGAGCGTTTATAACTTTCATGACCGTAGAGAATTCAGGATTCCCTTCCCGGGATAATGCTTTGTATAAACTTTCCCGACCAAGCCCCGTCTTTTTTGCTATATCTGTCATGCCCTTAGCTTTGGCAATGTCACCAAGAGCTGCAGAAACTAATGTTGGATCGTTCTCTTCCAGCGCGGCTTCCAAATAGGCAACCATGTCTTCTTCTGTTTTAAGATATTCGACGGCATCCCACATTCTGGTAGTTTTTTTCTTCATTTTTATACCTCGATTTCCAGCGCAATCTTTTTTGCTTTTTTAATATCTGCGGATTGTGTTGTTTTATCTCCGCCGGCAAGGAGAATGATTAAACGGTTACTCTTTTGTGTGAAATAAACACGATATCCGGGACCATAATTTAATCTCAATTCAGAAATTCCTTTACCAACCGGCTTCACATCCCCAAGGTTTCCCAGCGAAATTCTCCTAATACGAATAGCAATTTTAGCGCGGGCTGTTCTATCTTTAAGTTTTTCAAACCAACTGGAGAATTCTTCGGTCTGGCGGATTTCTATCATGGTTTATATGTATCCCATAAGATACTATTTGTCAAGCATCAAATATATTGATTGATAGTTGGATAAAAATATTATTTAAGATTTAAGTTAAAATAATTTAAGTTTTCAGTAATTAAGTACCTTTAAATACTGTGTGAATAGTGAATAGTGAAATAACATAAAAATTAAAGCAATCAGGCTTTAACGACATTGGGCAGTGGTTTGCGGTAAACACCGCGGGTATCAATAATCAATTTCGCGTGACGGGCAATACGCTTATAATCAATATTAGTATGATCGGTAATAATAATCACCGCGTCCGCACGCGCGATTGTTTTTGGCGCGATCGGCTGTGATTTAAGTGGCTTTGCATCAGGCCATTGTCTGGTTTTTCTAATCTGAGGCACGTAAGGATCGTGATAACTAACCTCGGCGCCTAATTCGATAAGACTGGATATTATTTTATAAGCGGGGCTTTCCCTATCATCATTAATATCTTTTTTGTAAGCAAGCCCAATCACCATTATATCGCTTTTTTTAACCGATTTGCCCCGCGCGTTTAGCGCCTGCTGTAATTTATCGATGACATATTGAGGCATGCGGCGGTTGATCTCTCCCGCCAATTCTATAAATTTGGTTTCCATTCCGCATTCGCGCGCTTTCCACGAAAGGTAAAAAGGATCAAGCGGAATGCAATGTCCACCCCAGCCCGGGCCGGGATTAAAACGCATAAAACCAAAAGGCTTGGTCGAAGCCGCGTCTAAAACCTCCCAAATATCAATCCCCATACGTTCATATATTACTTTAAGTTCGTTCACTAAGGCTATGTTAATAGCGCGGAATATATTTTCCGTAAGTTTCACCGCTTCCGCTGTGCGGGCATTGGAAACTCTTATAGTCTTACTAATTACTTTATCGTATATTGCCTGTGCTAAATCGCCGCTGGCATTATCAAACGCTCCAATAACTTTGGGTATATTATCTGTAGAATACTTTTTATTGCCTGGGTCTTCCCTCTCCGGAGAAAAAGCCAAATAAAAATCGCGACCGCATATCAAACCTGTTTCTTCTAATATTCCTTTTACCAGTTCTTCCGTTGTACCCGGATAAGTTGTAGATTCCAATATGATAAGCTGGCCTTTGCGCAGCTTAGCGCGTATCTGCCCCGCTGTCTGAATGATATAAGACATATCAGGATCTCGCTGTGGCGTAAGCGGCGTCGGCACACAGATTATGATTATGTCCAGTTCATCAAGCCGCGAAAAATCAGCCGTGGCCATCAGATTTTTGCTGTTAACCGCTTTGGCTATTCTTTTTGAATTCAAGTGCGATATGTAGCATTCTCCGTTGGTCAGTTTTTCTGTCTTTTTTTGTCAATATCAAACCCAAGTATCTTGAATCCGTTTTCCGCGCAGACAAGAGCTAAAGGCAGCCCCACATAGCCTAACCCGATGACACCGATTAACGCATTACCCTTTTTTATTTTTCCAAGAAGATTGGACGCGCTAGAAGCTTTAGAAGCTTTGGATGCTTTGGACGATTTAGATGTTTTGGAAGACATTAGAAACTCCAGTAATTAAGATTTAAGTTAAAAAGATTTAATCTTTAAGTCACCTCTTAGACGCTTTAGACGCTTTAGATGCTTTGGAAGCGTTAGAGGTTTGGAGGTTTGGAAGTTTAGAGCTTTAGCATCCATAGATGTTTTAGAAGCTTGGATGTTTTGATGGTTAGCATTCCACCTCCGGCGCTTTGCGCCACCCCCGCCAGCGGGGGATAAAATTTAGATCGCCACGGCATCTAAATCCTCTAACGCCTCTAATTCCTCCAAAGCATCTAACCCTCTTGTCTCCCAATGTTATTCGTAAGTAAATTGACGGCGTTCAGAGAATGAGCATCGGTGCCGTAGTGTGTGTAAACATTTCTCTCTCTAAGAGAATCCGCTGTGTCTTGAGCGTGCTGGCCATACCATCCTATAAAACTGCCCAGATTGGCTTGAAACGCGCAACCGATACTCTTTAAATAACTCAAAAGCGTTGTTTCTTTCGCGCTCAAACCATCGTCTTTAAAAAATAAACCCAATAGTTTTTCTGATAATGACTTTTTGCGCTGTGATATATAAAATAATTTATTTCGCTCGGGATGAGCGATCGTGGGGATAAATCCCATCTGTTTGATGCGGAAACAGGCGTCTTTGGCGAATAAACGCGGAATGTGATTTGGTATTTCCACCATGAGATAATTTGTTTCACCCATCGGAAGCGGGTCTTGCAGGTAATCAAAAAGATATTCATCCAGATAATATTCACGCCCGGGAATAAACGAAATGTTAATTTTTTTCGCGATTGCTTTTTTTTGCAATTCTTTAACTAACGCTTTTACATCTTTATTATCAGCTTCGTAACTGCCTTTAATAAGATGGGGCGTGCAATAGACAGTATCATATCCGGTTTTACGCAACGCGGCCGCCATTTCTATGGCCTCTTCCATGGTTTCCGGCCCATCATCAATAGCGGGCAGTATGTGACAGTGATAATCGATCATTTAACGCGAAGCGTTACTAAAAAGTAAAAAGTGAATGGTGAATTATTAATAAATATAGACAAAACCTGAAATTGAATACACTCTCTTTTTACTTCTTGCTATTTACTTTCTTTTTAATGTTGTTAATTAAACCAGCTAATTTTGCCGATATAGATTCGATTTTTTTATCTACATCTTGTTTTATTTCAGTGGTAATGAAATTCAGGTTAAACGCTATTTCAATTTGAGTATCCAATTCGCTGAGTGATCCTCCAGCTATTGTAAGGAAATGATAAAACTCCTTCGGTGAATGCCTTGCTGCTCCCTCGGCGACATTGCTTGAAATTGAAATTACGGCACGTCTTATCTGGGCAGTTAATCCGTATATTTCTGCTTTAGGAAAATTTTCTGTGATTTTATATATATTTGTCGCAAGATCGACGCTTTCGCGCCAAACATCTAATTTTTTGTGTGCTCTTTTCACCCTTTACCTTTCACCATTCACGTTTACATTTCACGTTTTACTCTTCACGTCTTTTTGGATTTCTTCTTCTCCGGTAAAAGTTTTTTAATGATTGATGATTTATTTTTGCCGTTTCCGTTTTCGTCGGAATAGTATCCGTAACCATATCCTTTGCCATAATAACGGCTGCCATAATATTCGTAAGTTTCACCCTTACCCGATTTATCGTTAAACACTATGCCGGCTACGGGAGCTTTGATTGTACTTAACATTTCGCGCATTCTTTGAGCTATCTTTATCGGCACCCTGCCCGCTTCCACAACCAGAACAACTAAATCACAAACGGATGTCAAAACCGGAGCGTCCGATACCGCCATTACCGGCGGAGCATCAATCACAATATAATCGTAGTTTTTGCGCTGAGTTGTTATTAACTGCCGCATTGCTTCCGAGCCAAGAAGCTCTGACGGATTCGGCGGATTAGTGCCCGCGCTTATAAGATCTAACCCGTCAATACCGGTATCATGAATAGCTTTGGCAAATGTTATATCGCCGGTAAGTATTTCGCTCAGTCCCGGCGTTTTGCTGTGTCCAAATTTTTCATGCAAAGAAGATCGCCGCAAATCGCAATCGATAATCAACACGCGCGCCTTGGTCTGCGCGATTACACTTGACAGGTTAGAGGAAACAATGCTCTTCCCCTCCTGCGGGAAACTGCTGGTTATCAGAATTATTTTATTTTCTTTGTTAATACCGGAAAAATGCAGACTTGTGCGCAACGCGCGAAAAGCCTCGGAAACAGCGGATTTGGGCTCGTGCTGTGTAATAATCATATTCTTAGCAGACTTATTTTGCCCTTCAAAAGCGGAAATATGCGGAATAATCGCCAATAAAGGAAAGCCCATTACTCGCTTGGCCTCGTCCGCGCTTTTAATGGTATCGTCTAGATACTCCTGCAGAAAAGCCAAACCGATACCCAGCCCTAACGCCAGAAGCAAACCAAGAAGCAGATATTGCTTCTTTTTGGGTTTTACCGGCTTTTCCGGAGTTATCGCCGGATCGACAATATTTATGTTGCTCAACGTGGAAGCCTGAGCAATGCGCGCTTCTTCATGCTTTTGCAGAAGAAATGTGTAAATATCGGCATTGACTTTAGATATACGCGTAAGTTTCGCCAAATCACGCTCCGCTTGCGGCATCGTCTTTATATGCGCTTCATAAGAAGCTAATTGCTTGCGAATTGCCTCCTGTTGTCGGTTAATATTCCTAACAGCCGGATGCGCGTCTGTATATTCAGTAAGCAATGCTCTTTTTTGCACTTCCAATTCCGCGCTGGCCTTTTCTTTTTGTGCTATTTGTTGAATCAGCGCTTCCGCCTCACTATCCAACATCATCACACCCGAAGCGCTTTTATACGTTTGAAGATTTTTTTCCGCTTTATCCAATTCGCCGCGTAAAGCATCAAGTTGTTCTTCAACAAAACCGACCGCCCTTCCGGCCTCTTCTGATTTAAAACCAACGGACTGCTCCAGGTATGATTGGACCAGAGTATTCACGACATCCCGGGCTAAAACCGGATCGGTATTCTGATACGATACCTTGATAATACTGGTAAGCCGGCCCGCTTCTGACGCTTTTATTTCTTCGCGCAGCTTTTGAACAATCTGATCCGCGGACAAAAGCTCAACCCGGAAACTATTTCCTACCTCGCCTTTAATATTGTCCAGCAGAAGGCGGAATCCTTCTTTCTGCATCAGGACACCGGACTTCCCTTCTCCTACGGTTTTTCCGTCATCGTCGGTAACCTTGTAAGTTTCGGCACCGGTAAGTTCTATCTTATATTTCGGCTCTTCCGCGTCCGATTTGAATTCCAGCAAGCTGAAAGTAAGGCCTTCTGATTTTTTTGATATTCCCCAATTAAGATGAAGCCTTTTCACCACATTTTCCGCGTTGGTGCGCGATTTGAGTATCTCAATTTCGGTATTCACGGGATTTGTCGTGCTGAGCGATAATTCGCCCAAAATTCCCGCTTTTGATTTTTCGTCCTTAACATGAAGCATGGATGAGGCTTCATAAACGGGTTTCATCAAAAAAGTATAAAGAATGGCAAGAATAAAAACGGTTAAAAATCCCCACGCGAAGGTTTTTCTCCGCCGCAAAATAACAGCAATGTATTCAAAAATGTTGATTTCCTCCTGATTTTGAAAACCGGAAGGATTTGCGGGTGCATTAGGTATCATGATAATTCCCTTTTTTAGTCGTGATTTTTTTAAGGCAAGGCACTAATATTTTTTAAAAATATTTACTGGCAAAGCACGCTGTCTTTATTCGCTTAAATATTTAATCTGGACAAATGGCGCTAAAATCGCGCTGACGGCCTGCAATGTCGGTAACATTTCATTAATCGCGTCATTCCAACTACCGATATGACTTTTGGGAACATAGACTATATCGCCGTTTTTCAGCGGCAAAGGCATGGCGTCGCCACGCATAACTTTTTCAAAATCAATAACTAAAAGCTCGCCTCGCGTGGCCGAATGAGAACGGATAATGCGCACATAATTCAAATCGTAACCGGTATCACGCAATTCCGCGCTGGCAATCGCCTGCGCCAAAGTAAGTCCTCCCGGCATAATCGGCTGAGGGCCGGGTTTTTTAACCGCGCCAAAGACAAAAACCTGACGGTTACGATTGTCCGGAATGTAAAGTGTATCTCCCGCATGCAGCCAGATATTTTGCTTATGATCACCATTGGCTAAAAGCTCGTAAACATCAACCGGTATAGTTCTCTTCTCGCGGATTAATCTGGCGCCGGTTAAATCAGCCATGTTATCGTATCCTTTGCCCATGGAGATTCCTTCCAGAAGGTTAAGCGGCTTATCCATGTAATACGTTCCCGGACTCTTGAACTGGCCTAACAAATGTATCGGATGGCTTCTGTATTCCGTAACGTCCACAATCACCCAGGGTTCAGTAAAATACTTGGGATAAATAGCCATCAGCCTCTGTTGAATTTCCATGGGAGTCATTCCCCATACGTGAACCGTTCCTACATAAGGCAATTGAATGTTGCCGTTGCCGTCCACGCGACAGCCGATTGCCTGAGTGATAACACCCATGCTCGATGTAACGGCTGTTGTAGTTGTTGTCCCTGGTTTAGATGCCATGCTGGAGAATTCGGGCTTGCCGCTGACGTTAACCGACAAAAGATCGTAAGGCCCGACGATATAATCGGCTGTGGGCTGTTTTTCATCAAGCGGCGGTATGGTTATAACCTCGGCCTCGACAATCGGATTTTTGCTATCCTGACTTTGCGCGGTATTTTGAACATCAGCCGCGCCGATTTGTTTTACTGTCCCCGGAGGCAAATCTCTGTATCTGGCACATCCGCTAAAAAATAAAAAAGCCGTTGTTACTAAAAACAAGGCTCCAACAATAAAATATTTTTTTCGCATAATTATACTTCCCGCTTATTCAAGAATTAGAATTATTTACGACAATTTCAAAAAACTATTGCTCTTCACGCCCCAATAAAAATCAATTTCATTAATATATTTTCAGAACAGTACCGGCTAAAACGGCGGTGTTCATGATTAGCGGATTGATATCCTTTAACTGCCTTAACCAGACAACATTGTCTGGCTCTACCGGAACAACAATAACATCGCCGTCTTCAATCTGGTTGATTTTTCTGCCAAAAGCGGTTAATTCCCAACGTTCATTTTGATCGCTCCAACGGATAAAAGGCCGGTAAAGTTTGCGGATAGAACCATCCACCTTAATGGCAAAAACATCCGGCTCATCAGCGCTAATTGAATAACCTCCGGAAGCGGTAATGTATTCACGGTAATCCCAATTGCCATTGTAAATGTGCGGCTTCTCGGTAAGAACAGAACCAACGGTATTTACAATATTGCTTTTCTTTGGAATGTGCAGGTGGTCTCCTTCTTCCATTTCTATATCGTGCGGACTGTTTTTCAAAAGACGCAGATGAGCAATGTTAGTCGTCAAACGCCCCGTTGCTTTTAAAGTGTTGATGTATTCCACAAAGCGCCTTTTAAGCTCTCTTTCGCCATACATTAACTGTATGCCATCATGAGCAATCCCGCGCGGAAACAATTCTTTTTCCACCTTGCGCGCGATTTCGTTTAACTTTTCCTGCTGGATTTTTTTGACGCTTTCGCGCGTAAAATACGCGCCCCTGAGATAAGCTTGATTTGTGTATCCTCCCGCTCTTTCAATAACAGAACTTATTTTTTCGCCTTTCTGAATTGTGTATCTTCCGGGACTAACGAATTCACCCGTTAAGGTGACAAACTTCTGTAAAGGAAGAACAGCGTCATCCTTGCCGCTATGAGGCTTTGTTTCTGTTAATTGTTCTTCAGCGGGAGTGGATTTTTTGTCAGCTTCGACTAAAGTGGTACTTTCGGCAAAAGGAACAATCCGGACAATATCTCTGTTTTGCAGATTAGGAGCATCCGCTTTTTTCAAATTTATTTCTTTATCCCTGACATCATATACTATCCTGCGCTCGCCGTTATCAAGCCGCCTGACCTGAATCCTCAAATCTTTGTCCTCCGCTTTAACGCCGCCGGCAAGAGCAATCAGCGTGTCTAAATCATAACGCCCCTTCATTTCATAAACTCCCGGACGATTAACATTACCGTTTATGGCGACTTCCGTACCCTTGCGCGAAACAATTATTTCATCTTCGTCCATTAAAGTAATGTCTTTGTATTTGATTCCTTTTAACAACAACTCATACAAATCAAAATACGCCACGGTAATTCCTTTACGCCGCACCTGAATTTCTC
>Ga0209096_1003297_pt1 | contig 14180 bp, 9 predicted proteins | sample AD_UKC034_MetaG_FD_184407 | JGI IMG/M metagenome (GOLD analysis project Ga0209096, IMG submission 184407) | Active sludge microbial communities of municipal wastewater-treating anaerobic digesters from USA - AD_UKC034_MetaG (SPAdes) (version 2) | ecosystem: Engineered > Bioreactor > Anaerobic >... | reverse complement strand
CGATGGGATAACTGGATGCAATGGTCGCAAGGGGTAATCCCGACCGGAGCGCCTCGATCTTCACCATCGGTCCGGGATAACCGGCATAGGTCCATCTGAGCGTCTGGGTGGAGCCCTGTTGCCAGACTTCGCTCCCATTGGGAGATACCACGGTAATTGCAGAGGTAATCGCAAAGGGATCATCGCTGATATCGGTGAATCCCGGGTTTTCGTTGCTGGTGACCCGGATCCGGTACGTATCCCCCAGCGGCGTGTAGTAGGGGAAGGCGAACGGGTATGATCCCGCCCCGCCTGTCCCAATCGGAACACCGGACCCCAGCGTGGCAAGGGGGGTAGTCCCCCGGAGCAGCTCGATCTTCACCGTGGACCCGGGATCGCCGGTATAGCTCCACTCGATGGCAGGGGTGCTCCCCTGCGTCCAGTTCTCACCACCGTTGGGTGATTTCACCGTAAGGGAGGAACTGGTATCGGTACTGATGGTGAAGGGACCATCGCTTGCATCGGTGCATGCAGGATACGTGGTACTGGTGACCCTGATCTGGTAGTCAGTACCGAGAGGTGTGTGGAGGGGGAAGGTCAGGTTGAAGCTGCCCGATCCTCCCGATCCTCCCGATCCTCCCGATCCTCCCGATCCGATCGGCCAGCTAGAGGTTATGGTTGCCAACGGTAATCCCGAGCGGAGTGCCTCGATCTTCACGGTGGGACCCGGATTCCCGGTATAATTCCACGTGAGTGTCCGGGTCGTTCCCGGGTGCCAGTCCTCGCCACCGTTGGGGGAGGTCACCGTGATAGCCGGCTGGATGGCGAAGGGCGCATCACTGCTGTCGGTAAAGGCCATATTGCTGGTGCTCGTTATCCTGATCGTGTAATCGCCTCCCTGGGGAGTGTTGTACGGGAAGGTGAGATTATAGGATCCGGTTCCCGCCGTCCCTTTGGGAAGGTTCCTGATGGTCCCGAGGAGGGTTGCTCCCCGGAGCACTTCGAGATTCACCATAGATCCAGGATTGCTCGTGTAGTTCCACCTGATGGTCTGGATCGTTCCCTGGGTCCAGCTCTCACCGCCGTTCGGGGCGGTGACCCGGATAGCGGGGATGGCCAGCGGGAGATGATCGACATTGCCTGTTCCGATGGTATTGGCGGCATCGCAGAACCCGTCCTCGTTTGAGTCAGCAATGACCTGCGAGAATCCGTCACCTCCTGGTGACTGGTAACAGTTTCCGCCAGTCTCTGGTCCTCCCATGATATTGGGCCCTGGAGCACGGGTACTGTTCCAGGTGATACCCGTTACCCCGTCACCGATGAGACAGTTGGCCGTATTGTTGAGCAGATTGTTGTATATCGTCAGATTGGAGGAGGTACTGTTGAGAAAGATCCCGAAGGGATTTCTGGATATCCGGTTGTTCATGATAGTGATCTGCCGGGTCCCGCTCTGGGTCCTGATGCCGGCATAGCTGCTGTATTCGACGGTATTATCCCTGATCTCTCCCCGGGTGACATTATAATAATCGATCCCTCCCCGGTTGGTGGTGAGCAGGTTGCCGGATGACCAAACGTCCGTGGAATTATCGGCCATGATCCCGCTGGTATTCCGGAGACTATTTCCGGTTATCACCACGTCACTGCACCGATCAGAACGAACCCCTCTCTTCCCGGTATCAGAGACATCATTCGAGATCACGTTCGCATGCGAGGAACGGTTGACATAGACGCCTGCCCCACCCCAGCCTTGAATTTTTACTGAGGAAACGGTCACGTTATCCGCATTCACGATGATAGCAGAATAGTCTTTCCCTGAACCGGTGATGGTATGATTGTTCCCATACAGCATGAGCCCGTTCGTCTGTGCGGTGATCATGATGCCGCTTGTCATGCTGCCAGCAGGCTGTGTCCAGTCCCCGCCGAGCACGAATGTGGTGCCATGTGCCGCGACCATTGAATTGTTGATAACGAGAGGCAAGGTACCTGGATCAATCACAAAATATGCTGCACCTGCCTTCAGGGGTGCCTCCGCTGCATATCCCCTGTTGTCACCGGCATCCGGAGGAGGAATCACCTGATTCGTCCCCTCTGCACATGCAGGCGGGACCAGAAGGATCGCCACCAGCAGAATGACCCCGAGCAGTACGCTACCGTGCCGGATCACTCCACCCGGCATGGCATGGTTGGGTATTGGATATCGTGTCAATCGTATCTCCTGGGATACACTCCCATTCCATCCCTGTCAGTTCAGGTCCGGCTGCGTTCACCTCGAAAGCGCTCATTGCGAGAGAAGAGATCGCAAAGAACGTTCCCGTACCACAGTGGCAACAGCGGTCGAGCCCCCCCACCCAGGGTACTGTACCCTTACTGAACCGGGATAAAATTATTGTGATTCTGGTTTAGGGGGGTAATTTCGGCATTACCATCAGGTGCATCACCTTTTCACGGGAGATGGAACCCCCTTGAGGTTCCGGAGAGTCGGTCTCTCTTTTTCCGGTGCAGGGATCATCCTGCATGCACGCTCCCTGGCGAGGCAGGAGACCGCGGGTATGTCGCGACGGGGACGATCCGTCCGTACACCCTGTTTCCCAAACGTTGATATCCTTTTTAAAAAGGGGAGGATGATTTCCCACGAGGACTCCCTCCCGGCCTCCTCTTATTTCCATGCAATGAGGAACCATTGCTCGCACGACCAGTGAAAACAACGTTTTGTATGGGATCGTTATACAGAGAGAACATCACCTGGTTCCCGTCGGTATTCAGGCATTCAGAATAAAAAGGGGAATCATTTTCGCAAAAAAAAGAATGACTCCCACGGGATATTACCTCCTCTTTCTGGCAGATGCGTAATACGCGGCAATCCCTGCGACGAGGAGAATGCCCAGGAGAACCGGCACCAGCCAGGGAGGAGATGAGGATCCGTTCTTCGCGGTTGTCGGGGCCTCCTCCCGGGGGATTGATACTGTCCCCTCCATTCCTTCACCCTGCGGAGGACTTCGAATGAGAGGATCCGTTGTCGGGAGAGTCCCTGGAAGGGAAGGGGTCACCTCTCCCCCTGCTTCACCGGCCCCTCCCTCCATCGGGGTTGGCCGTGGCGTGAGAGGGGGAGATCCTGATTCCAGGGAAGAAGCCCCGCTGCCAGGAAGGGAAGGGGTCACCTCTCCCCCTGCTTCACCGGCCCCTCCCTCCATCGGGGTTGGCCGTGGCGTGAGAGGGGGAGGAGAGCCCGGGGCCGAGGGGGAGATTCCCTGGCCATAAACTGACAGCATGCCGGGGGGAAGAGAGGGATGTATCACGTTGTCATTTTCATCGTTCATCAAGTTCAGGGTCAGGATGACAGGAGTTTCCCCCTCCCCTAAGCCTTGAATAAGAAGGGTTGCCAGGGTGATGTTTGTGGCACCCTCCTGCACCTGGCTGTTCAGATCCGTCGCTTTCAGCCGGAAGGCAGAACCGGGGAGAGACGGGGTCACATCGGTGAGCAAGGCCCATTCCGGGAAGGATACATTGGTGATACGAGCAATTGACGGATCTCCGATCGTCACATTGATACTGTACCCGGTAAGGCCGGTCGGGGCGGCATCGAGCATCAGGTTGAGGGAGGTGCTCCCTCCACTTCCCGTAATCTCCCCGTTTCCAATACTGATCACTGCTGCCGACACCCCCTGACCGAGGAATACCAGCGCTACCAGAATACCTGCTGCCCATGGAACTGACGAACATTTCCTGCTCCTCATTCTTCACCTCACCTCAGAAGATTCACCGATACCCATAAAACCAGTGTTGTTCGTGCAAATCCCCGGTAATTTATTCCGGTATCCTCCTGAACAAAGGGCAGTCCGGGGCCGAGGTTCCTCTCAAATTGGTGAAAAAAAGGAGGGCTCCGCCTCCGGACCGATAGCCCCCGCGTTCATGCTCCCCAATCATGATGATACAATCTCGAATGGAGCATCGCTCGTATCGGTGCAGGCAGGATACGTGGTGCTGGTGACCCGTATCTGGTAATCAGACCCGAGGGGGGTATAGGTGGGGAACGTCAGGTTGAAGCTGCCTGATCCTCCCGATCCGATTGGATAGCTGGAGGAGATGGTTGCCAGGAAGGTTCCGGACCGAAGTGCTTCGATCTTCACCGTGGGTCCGGGATTACCGGTATAATTCCACCTGAGCGTCTGGTACGATCCCTGCGCCCATATCTCTCCGCCGTTCGGAGATGCGACGGTGATGGCGGGCAGCACCGTGAAGGGGGCGTCGCTGGTATCATTGTAGACCGGGTACTCGTTGCTGGTGACCCTGATCCAGTAATCGTTCCCAAGGGGGGTGTTATAGGGGAACCTCAGGTCGAATGAACCGGATCCGCCAGGGCCGATAGGATAACTGGAGCTGACCGTTGCCAGCACCTTGGCCCCCTTGATCGCCTCGATCTTCACCGTCGACCCAGGATTGCCGGTATAGGTCCACCGGAGCGTCCGGGTGGAGCCCTGGGTCCAGTTCTCACCGCCGTTGGGGGATTCCATGGCAAGCGAGGGGACCTCGCTGATCGTGAAGGGGGCATCGCTGGTGTCGCTATACGAGGCATTGCTGGTGCTGGTGACCCTCACCTTATAATCGCTCCCGGGGGAAAGCCCGGCGAGTATCGCCAGGGCGTAGGATCCCACCCCTCCGGATCCGATGGGGGTACTGGCAGCAAGGACCTGCTGTACCGCTTCTCCCTTCATCAGCTCGATCTTCACATCGGGTCCTGGATTATCGATATACCGCCAGCGGATCGTGTTGGGTGAGCCTGCAGGCCAGTCTTCACCGCCATTCGGAGCTGTGACGGTGATCGAGGGGAGAAGGCTGATGGCGAAGGGGGCATCGCTCGTATCAGTGCACCCGGGATAGCTGGTGCTGGTGACCCTGATCCGGTAGGTAGTCCCGGGAGGAGAGTAGGAGGGGAACGTGAAATTGAACGACCCGGATCCCTCCGTTCCGATAGGAGTGCTCGGGGTGAGGACGGCCAGTGGCGTTGATCCCCTGAGGATCTCGACCTTCACGGCCGATCCGGGATTGCCCGCATAGGTCCACCGGATGGTCTCAGTGGATTCCGGATGCCAGTTTTCACCGCCGTTGGGGGTAACAACGGTGATGGCAGGAATGACGGTGAAGGGGGCATCGCTCGTATCACTGCATACTGGCGGATAGGCAGTGCTGGTGACCTGGATATAGTAATCATCCCCGACCGGGGTGTTGTAAGGGAATTTCAGGGAGTATGAGCCGCTGCCCCCGGATCCGACAGGATAGCTGGGGGCGATGGTCGCGATAACCGAAGTCCCCCTGAGTGCTTCGATCCGGACCGTTGGTCCGGGGTCAGCGGTAAAGGTCCACTGGAGGAGATGGGTAGTACCCTGCTGCCAGACCTCGCCACCAGCAGGACTGGTGATGGTGAGAGTCGGGACTTCCTTGACCGTGATATAGTTGTACCTGGTCTTTGAATCACTCCCCCAGAGATTGGTTGCCGTCAGATTCACTGAGTATGTGCCAGGTGTCGCGAACGTAAAGACCGGGTTCTTCGCAATGCTGTCCGTGATTCCGTCATTCTGGAAGTCCCAGGCCCAGCTGGTCGGTGGTCCGGTAGATTCGTCCGTGAATGCTACGGTGAGAGGCATGAACCCCGTGGTGGTATTGGCAGAGAATGCTGCGACGGGAGCGACCGGGACATTCACCGTGAACGTGCCCGGGTCAAGGGAGGGATCATAGGTCAGATCAGCGTCGTCCTGGACGCCTAACCCGACCGGGGCGATAGTGACAGGCGTAACCCCTGATTTCAATCCCTTGAGCGTGACGGTCGCAAGCCGGATATCAGCGGCACCGTTCTGCACATGCCCTGCGGTGTCAATCGCCTTGATCCAGCACGATGCGGCAGGAAGTGTCGAATTGCTCTTCAGTCCTGCCCATGACGGGAAGGAGACGCTCTCGATGGTTGCGATTGTCGGATCACCGACGGTGATACTGATATTATACCCGGAGAGCCCGGTCAGTGCCACATCGAGAGTAATATTCACGGAAGCCGTAGCCCCGATTGCATCGACCTGTCCATCTCCGATACTGAGGGTATTTGCCGATGCCCCTGCCACAAGGCAGGTAAGCGTCAAGAGCACGAATGCCACCAACGTGAGCTGTTTCATTCCAATCCTGTTCCTTTTTTATGAATCTGTCTGGACACAAGGGACCTTGTGGGGTGCAGCGGGAGAGGAGGTCCCAGGGGCTCTTCCCTGACCATTCACTACACAGGTTCTGGTCCACCGGATTATCATTTTTCCGGGATGATCGAAAAAGTGGCGGGTGAACCCCGCCACAGGGACTTCTTCCTTTTCCTTCCTTCTTATCACGCGGTACTGATCGTGAACATTTTTTCCTGATCCCCTCATCATCCCCAACTGATCGTGAAGGTACCATCACTCATATCGCTGCAATCAGCGTAGAGGGTACTTATTACCTTGATCCGGTAGACGGTATCTGCCGGAGTACTTGATGGGCGGGCTGGCAGGCACACTGTACGAACCGGCTCCATCCGGCCCGACGGGGATGTTCTGGAGTGTTGCCATCCTGCCTTCTCCTCGATACACCTCGATATTTACCGTGGAACCCGGGTTGCCTTCATACGTCCTGCTCATGGCAAGAGGGCCTCCTCTCGGGAAGGTGTCTCCCCCGTTGGGAGACGCTACATGGATGGTGGGACCGGAAATCGCGAAGGCATCGCCGGTATCGGTGATGGTCGGGGAGAGGGTGCTCGTGACCGTGACCGTGTAATCAGCCCCAACGGGTGTGCCGGCGGGGATCTGCTTCACACTGAATGTGCCATTCCCTCCCGACCCGACGGGTATGTTCGGGAGCGTGGCCATCTTCAGTGGTCCTTTGAACACCTCGATAGTCACCGTCGGTCCCGGGGTGCCGGTATACGACCAGTTCATCACGAGGGGATCACCCCGGTAGAGGGTAGCTCCCCCTTCAGGCGCTACCACCCGGATTGACGTTGGCTCGCTGACCGTGAATGCGGCATCACTCGTATCGGTATACGAGGCATTGCTGGTGCTGGTGACCCGGATCTTATAGTCACTTCCCAGGGGAAGGCTGGCCGGGACAGCACAGCTGAACGATCCGGATCCTCCCGAACCAAGGGAGGTCCCGGCGGTAATTACCTGCTGGACGGTAGTGCCCCTGAGCAGCTCAATCCGTAGTGTCGAACCTGGATTCTCCGTGTAGCTCCCTTGGATGGTCTGGGTGGAATTCTGTGACCAGGTCTCCCCGCCGTTTGGTGCTGTCACCGTGATTGAGGGGAGCAGGCTGAACGCGAAATAGCCATCGCTCGTATCGGTGCAGGCAGGGTACGTGTTGCTGGTGACCTTGATCTGGTATTCAGTGCCGAAGGGAGTGTAGGAGGGGAACGGGAAATTGAGTGATCCCGATCCACCTGTCCCAAGAGGGGCACTCGAAGCAAGCGTTACGAGTGCGGCTCCGCTCCTGAGTATCTCGATCCTGACCGTGTCCCCGGGACTATCGGTGTAGTCCCAGCGAAGGGTCTGGGTGGTGCTGGGCTGCCAGGTCTCGCCGCCGTTGGGAGATGCTACCGTGATCGCTGATGTGATCGAGAAGGCGGCATCGCTCGTATCACTATACGCCGGGTTGGCGTTGCTGGTGATCCGGATCTTATAATCATTCGCAAGCGGGGTATAGTACGGGAACGTGAACAGGTAGGATCCGGAGCCACCTTTCCCGATCGAGGCACTGGAGGCGAGCGTTGCGAGAGGGGTGATCCCCTTCAGGATCCCGATCTTCACCGAAGATCCCAGTTCTCCGGAATAGGTCCACGCGAGGGTTTGGCTGGAGCCCTGTGTCCAGATCTCCCCTCCGTGGGGAGTGGTTACCGCAAGGGATGGTCCTGAACTGACCGTGATATAATTGGTCCTGACCTCGCTGTCACTCCCCTTGCTGTTCGTCGCCGTCAGCTTCACGGTATACAGGCCTGGTGTCGCGTAGGTAAAGACCGGGTTCTGGACCGTGCTGTCCAGGGTCCCATCGTTCTCAAAGTCCCAGGACCAGCTCGTTGGTTCCTCAGTAGACAGGTCCGTGAACTGCACCGTCAACGGAGCATATCCCGACGTCGTGTTCGCAGTGAAGTTCGCGACCGGTGGCAGCATCACCGCAAATATACCAGGTGAAATCGTCGGAGTTATGTCAATATCGTCATCATCGCTGAATAAATTCACAGCGAGGTTGACTGATGTCTCTCCTTCTGCCAGCCCCCGGATGCTTACTGTTGCAAAGAGGACATCCGTCGCACCATCCTGCACAGTCTCATATGGGTCAAGTGCCGTAATTTTTACAGAATGGAGAATGTTCGTCGGGTATGCCCATGACGGGAACGAAATTCCACAAATCGTTGCGACCGAAGTGTTTACAACAGTTATGTTGATACTGTATCCGGCCAGCCCATTTGGCGCTGAATCGAGTACAATGTTCACGGTATCCGTGCCACCAATTGCATCGACCTGGCCATCCTCGATACTCATGACACTTCCGGAGGCTCCCGTCACGAGAAATACCAGAGAGAAAACGAAAAATGCAAAAAAAGTCTTATTTCAGAACCGATGCCCATACTCACCCCACCGAGTTGAAGAAGATGACAACGTCCTGGAAGCCTATCGCTCCATTCCCGCTGAAGTCAAATGCCGAGACCGGTTCGTTCGCCTTGATCCATTCGACATTGTTGAAGAATATGACCACATCGGCAAATCCAATGGTCCCTCCACCATTCATATCCTCATACAGCCCGTCAGAATCTGGATCGGTCGGAGGATTAGCCTGGCCGGGTATCGCCAGGATTGCCTGGGCCTTGATGTAATTCGCCTTGGTGATCTCGTCGTAAGAACCGCCCGAGCTGGTTACTCGCATTTTGATGGTATAAGTCCCTGCTGCCGGGAAGGTGTATACCGGGTTCTTCGCGGTGCTGTCGGGTGTCCCGTCATTGTTGAAGTCCCAAGCGTAGGTAAGCGTGTCTCCTCCAAGGGACGTGTCCGTGAACTGGACGGTCATGGGAGCGATGCCGTTTGTTTTATTGGCGCTGAACGCTGCTCCCGGTGTAATTGAAGTCCCAACTATTCCCAGGCTGTAATAGTCTCCGGCTGAGATGGCAGTATAGGTTCCAGCCGGCATGGGATACTGGCCTGCGTAGTCAGAGCCCCAGCCTACGACCGTCCCAGTGGAGGTGAGTGCAAGGCTGTGCTCCAGTCCTGCCGATACGGCGACAAAGTTGGTCCCTGAAGGTTTCCCCGATACCTGTCCGGTAAAGTCTCCACCCCAGGCGACAATTGTGCCGTTCGATCGCAAGGCAAGGCTGTGATAGGGGCCTGCAGCGATGTCGACAAAATCATTGCCGGAAGGGGTGGCAGAAACCTGGTTGTACCCATCGTAGCCCCAGCTGGCAAGCGAGCCATCGGACCTTAACCCAAGGTTGTGGGATCCCCCGGCAGCGATGGCCGTAAATGTTCCACTCGGGGCACCTGATACCTGGCCATACTCATTATCTCCCCAGCAGGCAATGGTGCCGTCAGACCGCAATGCGATACTGTGTGCATCCCCTGCTCCGACAGCGATGAACGTGCCCGAAGGCAGTGGAGAGATCTGGCCGTTATCATTGTCACCCCATCCTGCCAGCGCACCGCTGGAGAGCAGCCCTATGCTATGGATAAATCCGGGATCGATTGCCTTGTACGTTCCCGATGGTACGGTCGTCTGGCCGTATTCACTCCAGCCAAAGGCTTCGACTGCACCAGTGGAATGCAATGCAAGGCTGTGATATGACCCGGCCGCGATGGCTGTAAAGTCCGTGCCTTTTGGGGGTGTGGCCTCACCATACAGCTCATCCCCACAAGCCTTGATGCTCCCCGGTGCGGTGTAGCTCAACTCCCCCTCTTCAGCCACGATTTCGGAGGGTGCATTCACTACTATACCTTCTGCCGCTTCAGCTGTGCCCCCATTCGCATACTCGAGAGCATTCTTCAGGGCTTCCTGGTACTCCCGGTCTGGACTTCCCCCTATGGTCAAGGGATGCTGCCCAAGCTCAGTATCTGCCTCTGCCATAAGAGCGTCTATCGTAGCATAGCCGAGCGGATCCACACTCCGGGTACCTGGTGCATAAACAGAGGTGGTTCCTTCAACGTTCCTGATATTCACATTCAGGTCCATCGCTGCCAACTGGACCGAGAGCTGGTAGGCCATGTTTGATGATGCATCGGCACGAAGCACCCAGACTTTGAACCGGGAATGCCAGGCAGGGGACGAGAGGGGATCAAAAGGAAGTCCTCCGGCATCGACCAGGTTGAGATCAGAGAGCCGTGCCAGGTCAGTCTCCTGGATGAGGTCTTTCCCATCCGATCCCGACCAGTCCTCTACGGTATACAGGTTCTCATTAGCTGCCACAGCAGGTGTTGCCAGAAGGAGAAGGGCGAGTGAGAGCCCCAGAATCGTGATTTTTTTTGTTAGTCTTGACTCCATTGTTCCACTCCTATTTAAATGAATTGAGCAATTAACAATCATCCCTTCAATGATTTATATAGTGTTCTCCCCCGCAAAAAAGGAGGATTTTTTCTGACCGCAGGGTTGTACGATCCAACTAAATCAGGTACAGGGTTTACTCTGAACAAAGTTCAGATTATTGTTCGCCCTGTCTAAAGCGCTACTTAATGTTTCTTCGTATGCACGGGTCGGCTTAACCGGATACTCATTCAAGGCATCTATAGCCTCATTCATGATCTGCTGGATCGTTGCGAATCCGAGAGTGTTTGCACTCTTGGTGCCAGGTGCATAGATATATGCGTTAGGATCAACCGCATTTGGCCTGCCCTTGCCGGTCGGAGCATTCACTTCAGATACATCGCTGCCAGCTGGGTCGAGAGTTTGTACCCCATATTGGAGGACGCTGTTCCGCGAAGCAGCAAATTCCTGAAATCTGTCTTGCTTGCAAAGTTCTGATCTCTATCAGCTGCATTTTCCAATGGTAAATTATTAAGTCCGGTAAGCATTGCGGGTGTAATCAGGGCCTGTCCGTTCTCATTGGACCAGAATCCAAGCGTACGGCCATTTCCTTCACCTAGGCAGATATTTCCGAAGTTATGGCCATCGCTGACGACACCGTAGGTGTCAAGCGTTACCGATAAGCTCGTTGGTGATGTTCCTATCCACGTGGCACCGCTTGGCAGGACTTCCTTGACGGTGTAGATACCGAGTTTCAGGTGGTTGAAGCAATACTTCCCATCGGCACTGGTCACCTTTGTCGCGATGAGTGCCCCGGTTGAGTTATAGAGCTGGATCGTTACCCCTTTAACCGCGACTTCTGCTGCATCCTTGACTCCATTGATATTAGCATCATAGTATTTCATGCCGCAGATGGAGCTCGACTGGACATGGATTACTTGTTCACAGTACCCGATATTTCCACATTCATCTACTGCAGACCAATTCCTCACGTATGAGTAGCAGTTGGCTGTGGTGCTGGGAGTTACTGGACCATCGGTGTAACTGCTAACCGGTATCACCCCGTCACAGTTGTCTTCAGCGGTTGCATATCCAGTGTTGTCGCGATGTTTCGAATCGCCAAATTCTCCATAAGCGTCATCGGGACAGTTAACGGTTGGCGGGGTCAGGTCGACCTTCCAAGTATATTTCACTATGGTGCTGTTCGCGTTCTTGCAGGCGTCAATCGCACTGTACGTGAACTCCTGGCTCCGGTATTAGCCGTCCTCAACGATTGGACCTGGTGTGCAGGTTACTTCACCCATTTCATCACAGTTGTCAGTAGCCAATACACCAGTATCACAGCTTGGTAAGGTCAGAGGGTTGCAACCAAGGTCACTACCGCTTGGCAGGTTTTCGAACTCAGGTTTCACATCGTCGTAGACCGTGACAACCTGGTCGCAGGTCTCGGTGTTGCCACAGTTGTCTTCGGCCGTCCAGGTGTAGGTGATCGTGTAGCAGTCGTCATACCCGGTCTCGGGGCTGTATACCGTCGAGGTCAGGGTCACTTCCACATCGTCATCACAGTTGTCGCTCGCAGTCGGTTGCGGTACCTCCGGGAGCGCAACATCACAGGAGACGAGGATGCCTGGATGGCAGGCCAGGGACAGGAGCTCGCCAGCGGTACCCCAAAATAAACCAATCTCTTTTTTCCAGGGAATTGCATTGGTGCAGCCAGTTTACGCTTCCCTGACCTCTTCCCCGAATGCCTTCTCCCAGGGGACGAACTGCCGGGGCATCGACCCGTACTCCTTCTTTGCCCGGGAGAGCGGGATTGCAGCAAGATAGGGAGCGACCGAGCTCTGGCCGGGATGTGCATAATGGAGGAAGAAGCGGCCGTTCCGGGTCCGGTAGAGGTGCTTTGCCCCGTCCTTTGATGATGCAACCAGGGTTGCCGTTGCGGTATTGTACTTCAGGCCGTTGATCACCTGCTCCATGGATTCTCCTCAATGGTGAGAGAAACGGTGTGGGATCCCATAATGATTTGCGGTTGGATCAACAGGAAAGGGGACCATGAAAGGACTCGATGAAGCCACTTTTGAGAGGCCGGAGAGAGTGTATGGAGAGGGGGAGGGTCCGCCCTTGCTCTCTCTCATGCGAGTACGCCGCCATGACCGAAGGGTGCCCCGGCGCGAGTTCAGTGACACATTGTCTCCTGATATCCATTCAATGTACCCACACAACACAGCGGGGTAGCAAAAAAAGTACAGGATTTCCCCTAATGACACTCTCATGCAGCGGGAACCTGCCATGGAAGCTTCTCGAACAAAAGGGAGGGAGCGTTCCTGGATCTTTACCCAATCATCAGACTATACTGTGTCCCCTCGGGGGCAATAGGGACTTCAAAGACCAGTCTCCCCCGGCGTGTCTCGTTGATCGGGATGGTGCTCTCCCGGAACGCATTCACGAGACTGGAGGATGCATCATGATAGGTATACTGCTGGCGGGCAGAATCCAGGAGCTTGACCGCATCCGGGCGATATGCATACCCTTCTGGAGCCCCGACATTCTTGAGCGAGAAGTCCACCACCACATATTCATTGCCCGGACCAGGTTGCAGGAGAGGACTGCTGGAATTCCATCCTGATATGCTGTATAAAGCAATTACCAGCGTGGAGGTCGCAAGGGTAGGTACCGTCTCCTGTTTTTTCACCACAATAAAATCCGGGGTGGGTATCTGGGTCGGCTGGGTGGAAGTGGTGAAATTCGATCCTTCCGGGGGGAGGGAGGCAGAAGGGGCAGCATCTTCAGAAGTGCAGCCACAAAAGAGGATCCCTGCAGCGACAAGGCACATGAGAAGGGGGAAGACCAGCAGTTTCCGCATGGTGTACGAGGTTAGTATCCAACAATAAATAGCTCACTGCCGGAACGCCGGGTGTCCCAGAGAGAGATCCCCACGCACCATCCGGTCATGAATTCCTGCTCCGAAGCAGTGGTGGCCGCCAGATTCAAAGAGCAATTTGCGCTTATTTTGACATAATAACGTTTATCAAGAGATTTTGAAACAAACCATTCCATTCAGTCAAGGTTATCTGAGGAAGTGGATACGAACGCATATGAGCGCGATCGGAATATGCAAAATGCTGCAGTGAGGAAAAAAAGATTCATCTTTGTGTATAGCATTATGCGGTTTATTTGTTAGAAGAGCCCGACGGGAGAGAGAAAGGAAGCGAGCGATATATGAAAACATTTTTCAATTTCGTGCAGAATGTGAAGAGATCTGCTTCCGAAGACATGAGCTGGTTCGGTCTCAATAAAATCCTGTTCCTGAGCATTTCTGTTCCAGAGAGGAGAGACCGGTACCCCGCTTAGGTACCTCTCAGGGAGGGGCATTCCGGTATCCTCAGCATTCTATAGCAGGGCATGCTCCAGCGATCCTCCCCCCTGCCTTTCCCAGGATTCACCTCCTACTGAGACCCCGCTCCCGGCTCCTCCTCTTTTTTGACCGGTTTCGGGGCAGGGGCAGGGTGCTCGGCGAGCGGGAAGAACTCCTGGTAGACCTTTCGCCGCTCGTCGAGGTCGGTGTGGAGGTAGATCTCGGTGGTCTTGATCGAGGTGTGCCCGAGGTTCTCCTGGACCACCCGGAGGTTCTTTGACCGGCGGTAGAGCTCGCTTGCGTAGCTGTGCCGGATCTTATGGGGGGTGATCCCCTG
>Ga0209096_1003288_pt1 | contig 14199 bp, 15 predicted proteins | sample AD_UKC034_MetaG_FD_184407 | JGI IMG/M metagenome (GOLD analysis project Ga0209096, IMG submission 184407) | Active sludge microbial communities of municipal wastewater-treating anaerobic digesters from USA - AD_UKC034_MetaG (SPAdes) (version 2) | ecosystem: Engineered > Bioreactor > Anaerobic >... | reverse complement strand
GGACTATGGTGGTTATGACATCGCAATGCCTTCACGGGAGGGTATGTGACAGGGTGTATGATACCGGCCGTGATCTGATAAAAGCAGGAGCCATTGAGGGAGGAGATATCCTCCCTGAGGTTGCCCTCGTAAAACAGATGTGGGTCCTTGGCAACGAAAAAGATCCCGAACGTGCTGCGGCCATGATGAGGTCCTGCCTGAAAGGTGAGTGCGGGAGGAGATCCCTTTGATCGATTATGGCAAGGTCGGGCTCAAAGCTGGCATTGAGATCCACCAGCAGTTGAACACCGCGGAGAAGCTCTTCTGCAATTGTCCCACAACGCTCAGAACAATTGATGAGCATGACAAGGAATTTTTCCGTTATTTGAGAGCGACCGAGAGCGAACTTGGCGAAATTGACGCGGCAGCAAAGGAGGAGATGAAGCATGAGCGAATGTTCTGTTACTTCGGCTATGACACGACCTGCCTCGTTGAGTATGATGAGGAGCCGCCTGCACCGCTCAACCCTGAGGCACTTGAGCTTGCCTGCATCATATCGCGCCTTTTTGAAATGACCCCTGTCGAACAGATCCATACCATGCGGAAACTCGTTATTGATGGATCGAACACAAGCGGATTCCAGAGAACGGCGCTTATCGCTGTTGACGGGATCCTCCCCAACGGGGGCAAAATAGAGACCATCTGCCTCGAAGAGGAAGCTGCACAGAGGGTTGACGGAGATACCTTCTCCCTTGACCGGCTCGGTATTCCGCTCGTTGAGATCACGACCTCGCCCTGCATGAAGACCCCCGAGGAAGTCCGAGAGATTGCCGGATATCTGGGCATGGTGCTCCGATCAACCGGGAGGGTCAAAAGAGGGCTCGGTACTATCCGCCAGGACATCAATATCTCGATAGCAGAAGGGGCCCGCGTTGAGATCAAGGGGGTGCAGGAACTGGACCTGATAGCAGAAGTGGTCCAGCGGGAGGTACTAAGGCAGAAAAATCTGGTTGACATCAGGAATGAACTTATATCACGGCAAGCAACAGTTATCACAGAGCCTGTTGATGTCACAAAAATTTTTTCCGCCTCCTCGTCAACGATACTGAAAAAAGCACAATGTATCCTCGCTGTCCGACTCCCAGGATTCGTCGGCCTTGTCGGAAGAGAGATCCAGCCAGGAAGGAGACTTGGGAGCGAGTTCTCGGATTATGCAAAAAAATGCGGAGTGGGAGGGATTTTCCACACCGATGAACTTCCCGCATATGGGATAACCCGTGATGAAGTCGACCGTCTTTTCATGCAGCTCAGCGCCGGATTGGATGAATGCATTGTGATTGTCGCTGCTGACAGGAAGAAAGCACATTGTGCTGCAATGCAGGTGATACGGAGAGCTGAGACCGCATTGACGGGTGTACCCGAAGAGACGAGGAAGATGCTTGAGGGAGGAAGCACGTCATATATGAGGCCTCTGCCTGGAGCTGCCCGCATGTATCCCGAAACTGATGTCTTTCCTGTCCGGATAGAGCCCACATGGTACGAGAACCTCCCCGTTCCGGAACTGCTTGTCGGAAAAGCGGAGCGGTTTGTCCGTGAGCTTCATATTGATCCTGCCCTCGCTTCACAACTTGCATCATCAGACCAGGTATTTCTCTTTGAAAGGGCAGTATCGGAGGGTATTGCTCCCTCCCTTGCTGCACGGACCCTGCTCTCCAGCAGAAAGGAACTCGCAAGGGGAGGTTCAGATATCTCCTGCCTGTCAGCTGAGAATATCCTGATGGTATTGAAAGCAGTAGAAGACGGGAGGGCTGCGAAGGAAGCAGTGCCTGTCATCCTTGAAAAAGTAGGAGCGGGAACCAGTGTTTCTGAGGCTATTGCCGAATGTGCCCCGGCTGTTTCTCGGAGCAGGCTTGAAGAAATTGTCCGCATGGTCGTACGGGAGAGGCGTGACTTTGTCAGGGAGAAAGGCATGGGATCTCTTGGGCCTCTTATGGGGATTGTCATGGCAGAAGTAAGAGGTTCAGTCGATGGTCGGGTGGTGAGCCAGGTCCTGAAGGAAGAGATCTCCCGGGAGATCTCCCCCAATACACCCGGTGACAAGATTTAAGAGAACGCCTGACATAACAATAAAGGAGTTTTCCATATGGGTAAGACAGGATCAGTACAGTGGGTGCAGGTAAAGGGTGTGAAAGGTCAGATCCGGCTTGTGCCTAAAGCGGAAGGTGAATTGAAGCGGGCAGGGCCGAACCAGCGGTTCAAAGCAGGGGCTTCCCTCAGGAAACTTGAGGCTGCGACCGGCGATGGAAGGGGCGGCCCCAGAAGGGGAGGCTCCCGAGGTGGACGAGGAGGAAGAGGAGCCCGCGGAGGGCGTTCGGAACAGGGACCTGCCGCAAATCCCATGATCCGCAGACCGATGCGCAGGGCAAAAGCATCGATCATGGGCGCCAAACAGAAATCGGCCCGTTAATATTCTGATCCTTTTTCTCATTTTTTTTATTTGAACTATCCAGCTATGCCGCAACAATCATCACCGGATGAGCTGATAGAGTGAGCATGGATCTGAAGACTGCCATAAAAACCTACCAGTTTGCCGAGCGTGCAAAATCTGAGCTGATCGTCTGCTCCCAGCTCTTAAACGCCCTTGCCGGATTTCCTGAACAGGAAAGACCTGGCGCAAAACGGATGCTCCTCCTGGTCATCGAATCCGTTCGATCAGAGCTTGAATTTGCTTTCAGGGACACCGAAAGGGTAGAATTCAAAAAAGGGATCGGTTTTTTGAACGAGGTTATCAGCCTCTCTGAGAGCGATCAGTATGGTTCGGCGGTATTGAAATTATCTGAAGCAATCAGCGCAGCCACGACAGCTGCGCAGGGAGCCTGGAAGGTGCTGGCGGACAATGGACTCCTCTGACTATCTTGAATTCCTGAACACCCGCTGCTCTGTCCGTGAATACAGCGATGAAGAGATTAGGGATGAAGAGATCACGTATCTCCTGGATTGCGTGACAACAGCCCCGAGCGCGGGGAATCTTGAAGCATGGGATACGGTGCTGGTCCGGGATGCAGGGAGGAAGGAAGCGTTGTCCGACGCTGCAATGGGGCAGCCGCAGGTGTTGAACGCCCCTGCAGTATTCGTCATTTGTGCAAACTACGTACGATCCATGTCCCGGTATGGAGATCGTGGTATTCTTTACGCGGTTCAGGACGCAACCATCGCCTGTACGTACCTGATGCTTGCAGCTCATGCCCTCCAGATCAGAACCTGCTGGGTCGGTGCATTCGATGAGGAGACAGTCAGGGAGATCCTCTCCCTTCCTGTTCATATTCGTCCGATAGCGCTCCTCTGTATGGGGAAAGGGAGGCTGCCTTCACAGCTCACTGAGCGGATGGCGGTCAGCGAGCATGTTCATATTGAGGAGTGGTACCACAATGCCTGATTATGTTGTAACACTGGAATCGGCCTGGGTGATCAAGGATGTGAAGTCCCTCGATGACGCGGTAGGGATAGCCATCAGTGAAGCTGGGAAAAGGCTGAATCCCTCAGCCAAGTACGTTGAGATTGAAGCAGGAATGCTCGAATGTCCATTCTGCGAGGGAGAACTGAATAGTGCACTTATTGTCGCAAATACCGCCCTTGTTGGTCTGCTGCTCGAGATGAAAGTATTCAGGGCTGACTCACGGGATCACGCAGCAAAGATAGCGAAATCTGTGGTGGGAAAGGCGCTCCGTGATGTTCCTCTCCTCGTCAAAGAAGTCTGTGAATTATGATTCATATTGTCGGCCATACGGCAGTTGATCACATTTCCCGGGTCTCTGCCCTCCCTGCAAAAAATGGATCGTCGACCATCCTTCACCGTGACGTTCTCTTTGGGGGAGGGGCAGCCAATATTGCAACCGGGATAGCCCGGCTCGGCGGTGAAGTTACCCTTGTGAGCGCCGTCGGGAGCGACTTTCCAGGAAGCGCGTATGAAGCCTGGCTGAGGGAAAATGGCGTAAATACAGAATTTTATACGGTCTTTGGAAAGAACACGCCGACTGCGTTCATGTTCACCGATCCTCTGGGGGATCAGATTACGTTCTTTGAATGGGGAGCTTCTGAAATTTTTAACGTCTCTGATCCCCCAGCGCTTCCTTTCGTACACATGGCTACCGCGGATCCCGAATTTAATGTGAAAGTGGCGGAAAAGGCGGGATTCTCCTCGTTCGATCCCGGGCAGGATCTTCACCGATATTCGGCTGAACAGCTGTATTCGATCATCTCAAAGATCTCACTCCTCTTTGCCAACCAGCATGAGGTTGAGAGCATGTGCCGGATGATGAACCTCACCCTTGATGACCTTACAACGATGGTCCCCATGGCTGTCTTTACCAGCGGTGCAGACGGGAGTACGCTTTACCAGGGGGATAAGAGCGAACATATCCCCGCCATCCCGGTGAGGCTGGCGGATCCAACCGGTGCAGGAGATGCATACCGGGCAGGATTTCTCACCGCATATACCAAAGGCCTTCCCCCCGTTGTCTGTTGCAGGATTGGTACAGTGACAGCATCCTATGCCGTGGAAGCAGAGGGATGCCAGACCAACCTCGCCGACTGGAATATGATGAGGGTGAGGTATGAACAATTTTTTGGGAGCACTGACATTTAATGGGGAAAGATCTCCGGGAACGTTAAATCCGGAAGGATTCAGAGGAGACTGCCATGGGATTTGTGAGTGGAGATGTAAAAATTGAACGGCTTTCACGTTTCTTTTTTGTCGCACCGTCATGGCCGGTTTCCCTTGCCATCATCATCATTCTTGGTATCGTTATCGATGGTGCAAGTCTCCGGTCCGGACAGCATATCAGGTTCTTTGGATCGCTCTGTTTTACCCTCCCCGCTTTAGCCGGATTTCTCATAACCAAACCGCTGGTTCATCTTCTTTCAGGACAAATTACCCTGAACCGTTCTGCCCTGCTCTCCCTTGCCTGTACGGTTTTTCTGATAATTATCTCCCTTGCCGGCATGGTGGTAAGCATCCCCCTGCTCCCCTTTTCTTACGCGATTGCTCTCGGTTTTATTTTCGGCATACGTCTGGTAGTCCTGGCCGCCATCGCAGATTATCGTCTCATCAGGATGACACTCCCGGCATTTGTCCAGAGTGGCGTGGGGATCCTGATCGGGATGGTTCTTTTCACTCCGCCCTTCGGCCTTTTTGCCACGCTCTCCGCCATTGTTTTTGGTATTGGGTTTGTCCTCCTGATATGGGCACTCGATCGGCCCCTCTATCGTGCATTCCACATCCATGGGCTGAATTTCCTGAATACCTTCCTTGCACACATTACCGATGGATCAAAAACAATGGAGGATTTTTTTCATGAGATCGGTGAGGAAGTATATGTTCCCCAGGTAAACCTCCTCTTCCGACCGGAGAACGGGCAAGGGATTCTGTTTACCGTGCCAAATATACACCCCGGCCCCCTGGGAGAGATCGGGGGGGGAAATCTCCCCAACTATCTTCAGTCGTCTTTTTCAGAGCTCGTCATGGTATCACATGGTACTGCAACGCATGATTTCAACCTGGTTGCCGAGGATGAGATCGAGAAAATTATCATGGCCATACGAAAAGCTGAACCGGATCTGGTCTTTTCGGACAGGGCCAGCAGATCATACCGGTATCAATATGGTTCTGTATCAGTTCTCTATCAGGTTTTCAAGGATACTTTGCTTATTGTCAGCACACGATCCCCGGAAAAGACCGAAGATATAGATCTCGGCGTGGGTATGGCAATCATGGCTGAGGGGCATCGTGCATTCCGGCATGTCGCTTTTGTGGATGCTCACAATTGTTTTACCGGGGATATTTCAACAGTTCAGCCTGGAACGCTCTCTGCACTTGAATACCACTCTGCTGCTCTTCATGCCATAGAAGATGGCATGCGATTGGAGCAATCCCGGTTCCGGATCGGATCTGCTCAGGTGATACCGCCTTATTCACGGGAAGATGGATTTGGCGATCAGGGAATCGAGGTGCTGGTCATTGACGCCGGGGAACAGAAAACTGCTTATGTCCTCATTGATGGCAATAATGTCCAGGCGGGAGTACGTGATATCCTCCGCACCTATATACTCAGCCTGGTCGATGAAGCAGAAATAATGACGACCGATTCCCACGTGGTGAATGTTCTCTCTGGAAAAAATCCTGTAGGATATCATGTATCCCCTGAACTGATCCTACCCTATCTTGATCAGGCTGTAAAAGAGGCTATCAAAAATCTCTCCTGGGGTGAGGCAGCAGGGAGCACCACGCTCTGTGAGAGGGTTCGTGTTTTTGGATCACAGCGGATGGTCCAGATGGCAAGCACGGTCAATGCCATGATCCTGTTCATACCACCGCTCTCTGCTGCCGTGCTGCTGTTGGCATTTCTCCTGTCCCTGATGCTGTATATGATTATTATTTGAAATGGGCATTGCCGGATACAGCATATCCTCTCTCCTAATCAGGTTGATCAAATAACAACAACGTCACATAACAACAACCGGATAAAGTGTATTTCCTCGTAGTGAAACGAAATCCCGGAAGACCGCACAACACAGAACCATCACGTAGGAGTCAACAAAAAACGTAACAGTCAAAACGTAACAGTCAACAAAAACCTACCATCATGGGCCGGCCCCGGTACGCAACTGATGCATGAGAGTATCAGACATCCATCAATTAGAGTATCAGCATTTGCGAACCTATACCGGGTTCCGGGCCATGTTGGCTTCATCATTTTTTTGTCTGGTCTGTATATAAATTTATCTTAAAAGTCCTGATAATTAACCGTTATTTTCACGGTAAATGTGTTTAAAGAGCGTTTGGATACCCAGGTTCGCAGTACTTGATCTGTGGGGAATAGCCATATGTTAAATAATCTCCTGTTGGTATTCTGCAAAATGGAATAGTGTATACGGGAAGTGAAATTGTTTTGGCGGCAACTCCTTCCACCTGAAGGCTAGGTATCTCAAAAAAATATCAGGCAGCTCATCCAGAACAAAGACCCCGGTGAGGGATGTGGGGGGATGTGCCATCGATAAAAAAATCCTGGGATATCCCTGTGTTTTTCATCTTCCGGCCGGCAGACATCTGTATTTATGTCGAAAAACAATGGAATAATTCCCCTTCCAGATCCAACCAAAGGAGGGCGATACTCTCCATTCTGGTCCTATGCACACTGGCGATTACCATGTCCGACATGGAAGTGAACCGATCAGCCACCAGGATACAGCGAACTCCGATGGCCAGACCTCTCAATGCCCACTACTGGAAAAATAACGAATCGGGTCGGGATATGAGGGAATGCGACCGATGCGGATATTTTTTCAGATAAGAAGAACAAGTTCTGATGTGGATTCACTGACGCATGCTTTTGTTGCGACACTCCTTCTCCCGGCATCGATCCCTTTGGGATCTCTTTTTTTCATTACGCTCGGTGCTATAATTCCTGATATCGACATCCTCTTCAAACCCTTCTCTGACAAGTATCCCTCCCTTTATATTTTTTCCCACGGGGGATTTACCCATAGCATTGCCGGGGTGGTGGTTCTCGCTTTTCTGGCCTGGCTCGGAATCGCTCTTGCTGATAAGGCCGGTGCCTGTGCATTCTGCTCAGGGGGCTCTCCAGTTCTTATGATGGGGATATTTGTGGGGGGATGTACCCACCTTTTACTCGATACTCTTGCCTTTCCTGGGATACCGCTCTTTTATCCGCTATCAACAAAAAAATGCACTTTGGGGGTATTCCCGGGCCCCAGTCTGATCCTTTTTTCAGCAAGCATCCTCTTTGCCGGTATCCTGCTCGGAGGACAGAGATCTGGCATGCTGGTATTTCTCTATGGATCATTTTTTATCGCATTTGTGGTACTTTCGGCAGGGATCCGATATTTTGCACGTATTCATACGAAGGGAATCCTTATCCCGACATTACATCCCCTCAGATGGCTGGTGATCCGGGAGGAGCAATCCAGCTATGTGATTGAGGGATATGATCCTTTCAGGGGCATCTCCAGAAAGGGTGAATATCCAAAATTCAGAGGTCTGGATTCCAGCAATCTGGCGAGTATAAAAGATCGGCCTGAAGTGAAGAGGCACCAATACTATTCATATATCGTTACGGCTGAAAGGACCGAAAATGGGATTATTCTGAAGGATCCTCTGAGACAGGAAGGGATTGTATTCTATCCCCCTTCGTTTACGGAAATTACCGTTCCAACCGGATCGTGAGGAGTGGCAACACCGGATATTCTTTAAAACCGGGCTGCCAGGAATCCTGCATTACCCTGGAGGGGATACTATCAATGGACGTCGCATTGGTTTGTCAGGTTACCCACATGCATTACGCCATCTGATGAGGATCAGGGGTTTGCAGGTGGATTCTCTTCTGAAAATCCCTGCAGGGAGGCAAGTTTTCGGGACAGAATCCTGTTCTCAGTGATATCTTCAACAATACCATTAATGTAGGAGATCTCCCCGGCCGAACTGAACGTTGCCAGGGCAGTGATACGGGTGTAAATAACGGATCCGTCGCTCTTTTTGAGCATCATCTCCCTGTTCTTCACAAAACCATTTTTCTTCAGTTCATCGATAAGCTCTTTTCGTCCATTCGTCTTGAGAAACATATCGGAAATTGGTATCTCTTTTACTGCTTCAAACGAAGAATAACCGAGGATATGTACCAGATGTGAATTTCCCCAGATAAATTTTCCTTCCGGATCTCCAGTGCTGCGATACACTCCGACATTGATCGAATCAACCATGTCCTTGTATCTCGATTCAAGAGCCCTGAACCGCTCTTCAGCTTTTTTGGCCGAAATATCTTTCACGATGGTAGAGGTTCCGATAATTGTATTATCCCGGTCAAAGATGGGTGAAACTGTGACTGATACATCTATGACCTTCCCGTCTTTTCTCACCCTTCTTGTCTCGAAATCCGATATAAATTCACCTGATTTCACCCTGGCAAGAATCCAGTCTTTTTCATTCAGCAGGGGGGCGGGAAATATGATGTCGATATCTTTTCCAACGACCTCTTCAGCAGTATACCCATAAATTCTCACCGCACCGGGATTCCAGGTCTGAATTCTCCCTGTAATCGTCATTCCTATTATTGCATCGTGGGAAGACCTGACGATCTCAGCCAGGAGGTTCCGTACTCGTTCTGCTTCTTCAATATCCGAAATATCTTCATAAATGACCAGCTGGCAGCCATCCAGAAGTGTCACCGGGTGAAACACGATCGTCCGGAACTTCCCGTCCTTACATCTTACCCTGAACTGCCGCGATCGTATCTCTCCCTTCTTCGAATGTTTCAGATCACTCAGCCACAAATCCCGTGCCTTCTGCATCTCCTTCGCATCCGGGAAGGCATGGAGGAACCATCTCTTACCGTCGGGAATATCCTTAAGGGTATACCCAAACTTCGAGATGAATTTGCTATTTAAAAACAGGTATTCCCCTTCCGGACTGATAATAGAAATAGGGAGCGGGGAGGTCTCGGTAATCATAGAGAAGCGGTTTTTGCTCATCGAGAGCGATTCTGTGATGATATGTCGCTGAAAAGCAAGTGCGGCAATTCCAATATATGTTTCAACCAGAGCCCTGTCTCTTAATGCTCCTTCAACAGGAAGGCACACCGCGGCAGCCCCAATCACATGTTCTTCCCATACAATGAGGGTAGCGTACACCATCCGATGACCGATAGCCTGGATAATGCGGTTGAGTGCTACATCGCCAAGCAGCTGGTAGAGAAGGTCGGTTGGTATGACTGCGAGCTGGCCATTCTGTATTCTCTCGTATTCTCCAGTCTTTTTGAGAATTTCGGGGGATGGAGAGAATTCAATCCCATCTCCTTCGAAAAGAACCTCCAGGAGATCCACCCCTTTCTCATCACGTATCTCCCGGATAGTCATCATTTTGTTCGTATCATTGTAAGAACAAAGTATGATTACCGCATCAGGGACAATTTCCGCAATGCCCGATGCAAGATGGGAAAAGATCTCTTTCTCGTTGGTCGTCTGAAGAAAAATCTGCGATTTCCTGGATAAAAATTCTTTTTCAGCGGAATGAAGCATCATCTGATCGTAAGCATCCTGCTCTGGCGATATGTCCTTTCCAATCCCCTGGTATTCGGCTATTTTCAAATTTTCGTTGTACAATGCCCTTATTGTAAGAGAAAATTTCATAACGCCTTTCAGGGTTGAAATTTCTTGGACATTTGTTGTGATGGAAGATTCACCCTTCGTATCATGAACCTGTTCCAAAAATTCGATACGCGCCGGATCCGAGAAATAGGAAAAAATATTTGTACCACGGAACTCGGTTCCGTTCTCACCAAATAATTCCCTGAAAGTACGGTTTACATACGTAATTGTTCCGTTTGGGAGAAATCGGAAGATTATGTCGGTAAGATCCTCAACAATTGCCTTGTACTGAGCCTCGCTCAGCTGAAGGGCATCCCGATACCGGATCTCTTCAGTGACATCTCCGATCAATAAAATTGTCCCCTGGCCTGTATCCTCAAATACCGCGGGAATCTTTTTTACCCGAAAATGACGAACCCCCCTTGGATCATCGAGCTGGGGCATCCAGACGGTGAGATTCTGTATCGGTCCTTCATTGGTATCCCCCACCTGTATTGCAGGAAAGAAGGGGCCGGGGCATTCTTCGAGATTTCTCCCCACGATCTCATCCCGTGTCCTGCCTATCATCATGAGAAGAGGGGTATTTGCCTCAATGACTTTCCCGTTTGTATCAAGGATCAGGATCATATCAGAAGAATAATTGAGAATGCCGGCAAGGGGAATCTTTGTTGAAGAAAAATACACTTTACTGGTTCCTATCGATTGCATCTCAACATGGCCAAGCCTTTCGAGATAGTTCAGATCACTGGAGACGATATTTCTCTTCAGACCAAGCCGTTCAGCAATCTCCGATATACTCATCCCGCGGGGATTCTCTTTCAGAAGATTCCGGATTTTATCAATCCGTTGTTCGGCATGGTTATTCATTGGATGTTAATCAGGAGTTTGACTCAAAAAGGTTTGCACATGCATTACCTATGCACCTCTCTCCCGGCATCCCCAGAAACGGGATTGACTGCCGGCAATGCCATGCAATGATGGACTTCCCAGTGCATGTCAATTTATACGTGCATAATTATATTGCAAAAAAATATTTAAATTAACCAAATATCCTTTTTTGCCGATGGGGCGATCAAAACCCATGGGTATTGCCTTCACAGAGGATGATAGGAATGAGTTTGAACCAGTCAGGGAGATCCGTGGTGCAGATATCACAGAATGCCGAGTATTTTCTCCGCAGGGCGAGTGAAGCATCACATGCAGCAGATTATCTGCATGCACTTGAATATTATGACCGTGCTCTTGCGACAGACCCCCATTACGCAGGCGCATGGCATGAGAAAGGAAACTGTCTTGATGAACTTGGACGTTGCGAGGAGGCGATAGCCAGTTATGATGAGGCGATCAAACACGATCCTTACAATGCAGAGAGCTGGTTTAACAAGGGATTAATCCTGAAGCGGTTGGGTAGGGAGAGTGAAGCATTCCGGTGCATTAATCATGGTATCGATCTTGCGCTGGGAAGATGATACTGATTCGTATTCGTAACGTATCATTCTCTCATTATTTCGATGAGCAGCAGGACATTTGATCCGCCAAAGAGGCTTCACTTCTCCGCATCGGTATCAGCTGACAACAAGGAATCATATTTTGAAAGAGACGGAGTTCTCAAACAGATGAATACATCATTCCCATCCAATCGCTTTTCTTTGGTGAGATCGAAACACAATGCATGGATGATGCCGTCCGTTTCTTTGAAGAAGATGCCTATGCCCGGCAGGCGGGCATCGAGCTGATTGATGTATCCCCAGGAAGAGCAAGAGTAAAAATGGAGATCAGAGAACAGCATCTGAATAGTCATCGTACAGTCCACGGCGGGGCGATCTTTACCCTTGCAGATACTGCCTTTGCACTGGCTTCCAATTCTCACGGAATCCCTGCCGCGGCAATAAATGCGCATATCTCATTCCTGACTGCAGCACGGTCCGGGATCCTGTATGCCGAGGCCGAGGAATTTTCCCGAAATCCCAAACTAGCCAGCTACACCGTCCATGTCACGGGGGAAGAGGGACAGAGAATTGCGATATTCCAGGGCATGGTGTTCCGGAAAAGTCCCCGTCCCTGATGGTTATGCGAGTTCCCTCCGGTGAACAGAACGCATTACTGCTTCGTTGCGATATTCCGCCACACCACTGGTTAGCCCGTAACATGTCCGGATCCCTAGACTATTTATCAGGTAAATCTGATATGCTAAACCGGGACGTACGCTTATGCTCTCAACCAAGAAGATAATCAAGGAAATCTGGGACGCCCAGGGATATGGGAACCTTGCGGTATGGGATGATGGGACGACACGAATTGTCGAGCCAGGGAAGGTCCCGCTGATAAACGGTCTGCCGCCCCGAGCGGTATTCAAGCCGCTTCCCCTTGTAGGGGGTTTTCCCATGCTTGATCATGCCCTGTACAACAGCTCACTTCAGGAAAAGATTGAGGGAGTTATCCGAAATTCCGGGGGAGAGATATCACGGGATTAACCCTCATTCTGCCGTCTATCTTTATATTCATCGGACTGATGAAGCTTACTCATAAAAATCTATTTTGATGATATATGCGCAACTATCAGGTAAGAGAATACGGTTTTGGGGACCAGGTATTCCTTACAAAGAGGATTGAAATTATGCCATTCTGGATGGGAAGATGGACGGGTGCAACCGGCAGGGGGGCTTATACGGCAACACTCTACAGAGGGCAGCGCCCGAGGGAGACCTTCTATGAAAGGTATTGGAATCGTTCTCCTGATATGGTGGAAGAGGAGGACAGCCCCTGCACACCTCTTTCCCAGGATCGGGTATGATACCTGAAATCGAGATCCTTTACGCTACTTGACGTAGGTACTTTCCCATTTTTATATGAAAATGCCTCCCGCATTTTCATCTCGTATGCATGTGTTCCTCGAAGGAATCATGTAATTTTTTGGACGAGACGTCTTTCTCTGTTCTTGTGCTCAATCAAATCTCACCTGTCGTGATAGGAGGGTGTTCTTATAAAACCAGGACGACCCCGTGGTAATTATGGTAAAAATAGCGGAAAAAAACGATTTGAAAACAGAAGCCTCAGGAGGGAATCGAACCCTCGACCTTGTCCTTACCAAGGACACGCTCTACCGACTGAGCCACTGAGGCACGGTGCACCAATAACCTAGGAGGTGAACCCTTTAAAAGATTGCGGATAAGATACAATAAAAGGGGGAATTTGTTGAGATCCTGGTCTGAAATATCGTCCCAGACAGGGCAGGAACGCGGATCTTCGCTGATAAGACGATCGAGCTATTCATCATGAGGTGACATTCGAGTCCAAAGAAGGGGGTGTGAATTTTATGAATCGGATTCGTTATTGGAATCTCTTATGCGGATATCCATCCTTGGGAAGGGAATCTCTATCTTTTCCTTGGTAAATCGTTCCGCAATCATCATATTCACCGCATCCCTGACCTCCCAGGTCTTTGTAACATCCGATGTCCAAAGATCGAGCTCAAATTTAAGGCTTGACTCTCCAAATTCCAGGAAGTACACCACAGGTTCAGGAACTGAGAGGATGAAAGTGATGCGATCTGCCAGTTCGATTGCAATGTCCTTCAGTATCCTTTTTACCTGCTGGACATCGGTACCGTAGGCAACTCCGATCGGCACCCTGATTTTCATCCTTGTATCCGGGGTGGAATAATTCACCACAAAACTCTTGGTAATCGTTGAATTCGGAATCGTGACGATCTGATTATCCAGAGTCTTTAACCTCGTACTGCGGGATCCAACATGCATAACATCCCCGATATACTGGTCAATTTTTATCCGGTCATATAGTTCGAAGGGCTTGTCCACGGCAATAACCGCCCCGCCTAAAAAATTTGACAGAAAATCCTGCGCAGCCAGGCCAATGGCTATTGCAACAATTCCTGCACCGGCTAAGAAAGCGGTGATATCAATGTCAAGTATGAGTAGGATGAGGAGAAATGCGACAAACCATATCACGTATTTTGATATCGTGAGAGCTATGGTAACCATCCTCTCATCGATATCGCTCCCGGCTTTACCTGCCAGACGGGAACCATAGATGCTGATGAAA
>Ga0209096_1003285_pt1 | contig 14200 bp, 14 predicted proteins | sample AD_UKC034_MetaG_FD_184407 | JGI IMG/M metagenome (GOLD analysis project Ga0209096, IMG submission 184407) | Active sludge microbial communities of municipal wastewater-treating anaerobic digesters from USA - AD_UKC034_MetaG (SPAdes) (version 2) | ecosystem: Engineered > Bioreactor > Anaerobic >... | reverse complement strand
CTCTGTTATCCGCGCTGGCGGCCGGGATCGGGGCCGTTTATATACTGCGCAGCGGAAACTTTGGGATCGGCGTGCTCGATATCGAAAGGCTGATAAGGACCCTCCTCGAAAACACCATGTCGGTAAGGCCAAGGACCAAAGAATTCCTGATAGGATATCCGGCCCTTTTCCTCGGAGCCGTTTACTACCTTCGAAATAAAAAAGACTTTTTGTGGGCTTTTCTGATAATAGGAGCTATCGGCCCCGTTTCTACGATAAACACTTTCTGTCATGCTCATTCCCCGTTCATGATATCGGTCCTCAGGTCGTTCTATGGAGCGCTGCTTGGGATCCTGGCGGGGATGGTGTATCATTCAGCATTCGGGACCTTTAGAAAGATCGTAAAAAAATGAGGGTGCTTATTTCCGGATACTACGGATTCAACAACACCGGGGACGAGGCGATCCTGGCAGCTATGGTACAGCAGTTCAGGAAAAAAGACCCGGGAATAAAGATAACCGTGCTGTCCGCCGATCCCGCCGCAACGTCCCGGAGATATAAGACCGCAAGCGCACACAGGCTAAACCCTTTCTCAATGATCGGGGCTATCATCAATTGCGATATCTTTATAAGCGGCGGGGGAGGGCTCCTGCAGGACACTACCGGAAAGTTTTCCGTGATATATTATCTTGCACTTCTGCTCCTGGCAAGGATGCTAGGCAAAAAGACGGCGGTGTTCGGACAGGGATACGGCCCGATAAAAAGCTCCTTCAGCAAAAGGCTGGTCAGATCGGTAGTCGACCGGACCGATCTGGTCACGGTAAGGGACATCGCTTCAAAAAGAGGCCTAAAGTCCGACGGGGTGGAAACACCTCCGGTCCTTGCCTGCGCTGATCCGGCGCTTCTTCTGGACAAAGCTCCTTTTACAGAAATAATAAAGTCGGAAGCTATAACGGAGTTTGAACGACCGGTCGCAGGCGTCTGCCTTAGGCCTTTCAGGGACATGCCGGAAGACTTTGTTCCGAGGATCGCCGCGGCCCTTGACGAGTTTGCGGACTCCTGCAAAGCCGATATACTGTTCATCCCTTTCAAAGCTCCTGAAGACACCCAGCTGAGCGTAAGCGTCCTGTCGCATATGAAGAACAAAGCCCGCGTCATAGAAGGCGAATATCCTCCGGAACAGGTCCTGGGGCTGATCGGATCGCTCGACATGATCATCGGGATGCGGCTGCACAGCCTGATATTCTCTGCCGCGGGCTCGGTCCCGGCAATGGGCATCAGCTACGACCCCAAGGTAAGGGCTTTCTGCGACGATGCAGCGATCCCGTGCCTTGATCCGGATTTTTCCCAAAAAAGCTTTTCGGAGAATGCAGGCAGCGTATGGAAGGACAGGCCAAGCCACAAAACGGAGCTTGCAGAAAGGATAAAGCTCCTGAGGTATAAAGCGCTGATCAGCTTTGAGGCGTTTTTCGAATATTTCGGGATGAGCTCCATGATAAATCTTTTCGGGGTGCGCATTGACAATATCGATATCAAGACCGGTCTGGAAAAGATAGAAGAGTTCATCAGGGTCCGAAAGCCTCATGTTATATTTACACCCAACCCTGAAATAATCATGTCCGCGCTCAAGGATGAAAACCTTCGAGGACTTCTTAATTCCGCCGACCTGAACCTGCCGGACGGTATCGGAATAGTGGCCGCCGCAAGGATCCTGGGCACTCCGGTCCGAAGCAGGGTAACAGGAATAGACTTTATGTCATCAATACTCGGGCTCTGCCGAGAAAAAGGCTTCAGGGTGTTTCTGCTGGGAAGCGCCGAGGGCATAGCCGAAGCGGCCGCCAGCAGAATGAAAGGCATAAATATTGCCGGCACGCACCACGGTTATTTTTCTGAAGAAAAGGACCCTGAGATCGCCGCCATGATAAAAAAGACAGCGCCCGATGTGTTGTTCGTCGGACTGGGAAGCCCGCGCCAGGAGCGCTGGGTGTCGCGTTACTACAAAGAGATCGGTGCGCCTGTCAACATGGTAATAGGCGGCAGCCTGGATGTCATGTCGGGAAAAGTAAAAAGGGCGCCTGCGGTGCTGCAAAGGACGGGGCTTGAATGGCTCTACAGGCTGGCCAAGGAGCCAAAGAGGTGGAAAAGGCAGCTCAGCCTGGCCGGGTTTGCCTGGACGGCTTTGAGAAACAGGGACAAAAAATGATAAAACGCAGGAAGACCAAAGAGATCAAGATAGGTAGCCTTAAGATAGGAGGATGCAATCCTGTAGCGGTACAGTCAATGACAAAGACCCTTACCGCCGACACAAGCTCAACTGTCAGGCAGATAAAGGAGCTGGAAGAAGCCGGTTGCGCCATTATCCGAGTAGCGGTAAAAGACGAGGCCGACGCGCATGCGCTCAAAGATATTAAACGCTCCATCAGCATCCCCCTTGTCGCGGACATCCATTTTGACCACAGGCTTGCCCTCATAGCGCTTGAGTCTGGCGTGGACAAGCTGAGGATCAATCCGGGAAATATCGGCAGCCAGGACAGGATAAAAGCAGTGGTCACAGCCGCCAAGGAAAGAAGCGTCCCCATCCGCATTGGGGTCAACAGCGGGTCCCTGCAAAAAGACATCCTGTCCAAGTACGGACATCCCTGCCCCAAAGCACTGGTGGAAAGCGCCCTTGAACATGTAAAGATACTCGAGCGGCTGAAATTCACGGACATCATCATTTCCATCAAATCCACGGACGTCATAAATACGTTGGAGTCCTATGAACTGCTTTCTAAAAAGGTTGATTATCCTCTTCATGTCGGGATCACCGAAGCCGGCCTTCCCGGACCGGGAAGCATAAAGTCCGCCGCCGGAATAGGAGCCATCCTTTCACGCGGAATAGGGGACACTATAAGGGTATCTCTTACCGGAGATCCTGTCGAAGAAGTGAATGTCGCATACGCGATACTAAAAAGCCTGGGACTCTATGACAAAGGAGTGACAATAATATCCTGCCCGACCTGCGGGCGCCTTGAGTATAATATGGAATCCGTTGTGAGGGAAATAACCGAAAAGACCAGGCACATCGAAAGGCCTCTCAAAATAGCGATCATGGGCTGCGTAGTCAACGGCCCGGGAGAGGCCTGCGAGGCCGACCTGGGGCTTGCCGGGGGGCGCGGGCAGGGCATCATCTTTAAAAACGGCGTCCAGATCAAAAAAGTGGCCGAAAAAGACATGGTTATCGAACTCCTCAAAGAGATAGCAATTTTCTGAATTCCACGCAAGTTTTACCCACCCATGTCCCGATGAGTATAGTGAGAACGAAATTTGCGAAAGGAGCTTATTATGACTTCTGCTACTCAAAATGTTGGAGGGAATGTTGCAACTTACAACTCAGGAAATGTGAACTTTAATGACTCTGAAGATTGGGATTGGGAGTCAAATCCTACAAACTATTCTTCAGATACTTCTGGCACACAGGCAACATCTGGCACCGGAAGAAAGTGGTGGCAAAGGCTGGGAGATGTTTTCACTGGAAACAGCTCCAACGCAAAGAGCGCAGAAACAGGAGAAACTGAAAGCACAAGCATATGGAGTTCAATAGGCACTTTCTTTAGCGGGATCGGAGACTCGGTTACCGATCTTGCGGGAAATATCGGAGAAGCGCTAAATGGAGTAGTAAACGCGGTGGCTGGAGGTTCAGACTCATTGATAGGAGGAATAATAAATTGGGTTGCCGGTCCTAACAGCGTCCTGGCGGATGTAACTAACTGGCTTGGAGATAATGTCGTTGGGCCAGCGGCAAACTGGCTTGCAGGCCCCAACAGCTTGCTTGGACAAGCCGGCACATGGATAAACGACACAATACTAAAACCTGTTGGCGATTTCCTTGCACCTGCAGTTAATTGGCTTGCAGGGCCTAACAGTATAATCGGCGGAGCTCTGGGATGGTTAATAGGGGAAGACGGCCTAATTGCTCAAGGCTGGGAAGCTATTAAAGAAAATCCTGCATTTGGAGTTTTGGCAGTTGTTGCGACTGTGGTGGTAGTGGTGGCTCTCTGGCCTGCAGCCCCAGCAGCAATAGGAGCAGGAGCAGCAATAGCAGCTAAAGGGGCTGCAGTTGGAGCTGTAGCTGCTACAGCAGGAGGGGGGAGTGCCTTGGGAGCTATATTGGGCGGAATAGGTACTTTGCTCGGAGTAACAGCTCTTACAGGAGCAGCAACGCAATCTGAGCAAATAGACGAACAAGCATAGAAGCAGAAAATAATTAAATGTTCAGAGCCAGGCTTTTCAGCCTGGCTTCCTATTTTTTTGGCATGTTATAATATACCTGTGCTGAAAAGATACACACTCCCCAAAATGGGCTCCATATGGAGCGAAGAAGCCAAGTTTCAAAGCTGGCTGGACGTGGAGATAGCGGTCTGTGAAGTGTGGACCAAGCTCGGCAAAATACCCCCAAACTCCCTCAAGAACATAAAGACAAAAGCCTCTTTTACTGTTGACCGCATAGAGGAGATAGAAAAAGAGGTCGAACACGACCTGATCGCCTTTACCACCGCGGTGGCGGAAAATATCGGAGAGGATTCCAGATACGTCCACATGGGACTCACTTCTTACGACGTAGAGGACACGGCGCTGTCTCTGCGCCTTAAGGCTTCCGCGGACATCATCATCGAAGACATTAACAAGGCCGTCTCAGCGCTTAAAAAGCTTGCCTCTCAGCATAAAGGAACTGTAATGATGGGCCGCACGCACGGGGTACACGCGGAGCCGATAACATTCGCCTTCAAGCTGTGCGTCTGGATAGCGGAGCTGGAGCGCACGCTTGAGAGAGTAAGATCCGCTAAAGAAACAATAAGCGTCGGAAAGATATCCGGAGCCGTAGGTTCTTACGCCAACCTGGATCCGTCGATAGAAGAGATGGTCTGCAAGAATTTGGGATTAAAGCCTTCTCCGGCATCGACACAGGTGCTTCAGAGGGACCGGATCGCGGAGTATATGACGGCGCTCGCTCTGCTTGCGGGATCGCTTGAAAAATTCTCAGTGGAGATAAGGAACCTCTCAAGGACGGAGATACTTGAGGTGGAAGAACCTTTCAAGAAAGGGCAGAAAGGCTCCTCCGCCATGCCGCACAAAAAGAACCCCATAATATCGGAACGGATCACAAGCCTGGCGCGCGTCATAAGAGCTAATAGCATTGCGGCCATGGAGAACATGGCTCTCTGGCATGAAAGAGACCTGTCAAATTCTGCGGGTGAAAGGGTGATAATACCCGACTCCAATATCCTGACGGATTATATCCTGAACAAATTCATCACCCTGATGGAAGGTCTGGTCGTACACCCCGAGAACATGCTGAAGAACATCGAAAGCTCCGGCGGCATCGTGTTCTCCCAGAGGATCCTTCTGGCGCTGGTGGACAAAGGCATCACCAGGGAAAAGGCCTACAAGATCGTGCAATCGTGCGCCATGGAAGCCCGCAGTTCGGGAAAACAGATGAAAGATGTTTCAATGGAGAACAAAGAGCTTCTTTCCCTTATCAAAAAGGAAGACATTGAAAAACTGTTCGACCTGAAGTATTTTACAAGGAACCTCGACGCCGTATACAAGCGGTTCGGGATATAGAAAGGATTCCTCAAATGTACCTGGTAAAAGTGTTCGTAAGGCATAAAAAAGGCATCCTGGACCCGCAGGGCAAGACTATAAAAGACGCGCTCCACGCCATGAAGTACAAAGGGGTGGGGGAGGTCAAGATCGGCAAATTGATCGACCTCAAAATCGAGGCAAAGTCCATAGACGAGGCAAAACACCTTGTCAACGAGATGTGCAAAAAACTCCTGGCCAACCCGGTCGTCGAACAGTACACTTTTGAGATCGAGGAGATCTGATGAAAGCCGCCGTAATAGTATTCCCGGGCAGCAACTGCGACTGGGATTGTTATCATACCGCAAAAACGTCCCTGAAGGCCAAGACTGATTTTGTCTGGCACCAGGACGAAAACCTTGACCCTTACGACGTTGTGATCGTTCCGGGAGGCTTTTCTTACGGGGACTACCTGAGGTCGGGAGCCATAGCCAGGTTCTCTCCGGTGATGAACTCTCTCATAGAATACTCAAAAAAAGACAAAGGCCTGGTCATCGGCATATGCAACGGCTTCCAGATACTGACAGAAGCGGGGCTTCTGCCCGGAGCACTGCAGAAGAACAAGCATCTCAAATTCCTGTGCAAGAACGTGCGCCTCAGGGTTGAAAATTCCAGGACGCCTTTTACCGGGAAGTGCAAGGCAGGGCAGGTGCTCGAGATACCTATAGCCCACTTTGACGGCAATTACACGGCGGACAAGGATACTATAGAAAAGCTCAACAAGAACAAGCAGGTGGTGTTCAGGTACTGCTCTAAGACCGGGTCCGTATCCCCTGCCTCCAACCCCAACGGGTCCATAGAAAATATCGCCGGCATCTGCAACGAGGCCCGCAACGTGCTCGGGATGATGCCTCACCCGGAAAGAGTGGCCGACCCGGTGCTGGGAGGGGAGGACGGGAATTACATATTCGCTTCTATGATGGACTATCTCAAGAAGTAGATCAGCTTATATTATTTCGATCGCCTTTTCCGCCCTTATATTTTCTTCCGTCAATGAGCCGGCATTTCTCATCTCTATCAATTTGAACGGATCGATAACGGCTATCTTGACGCCCTTTGTGCCGCAAATTTCTTCATCATGCAAGTCTCCTCCGCCCGGATTGACAGTCACGGTGTTTCCGCCGTAACTTACAACAAAGGGCCTGTAATCGCCGGCTACGGTCGGGGCGCCGTGCACATGGCCGGTCAGGTGCAGTATGGGTTTTAGCTCTTCTATCGCGGCGCGGAGCTCAACAGAGCCCTGATCAGTGAACCACTTATCCATTCCGATGTGGTGAAATGAGTCCATTGTACCCTGGGCAGGCATATGGGTAACAACGATATTTTCCCTTCCCGGGATACCGAGCTTTGAAACAAGCTCATTATATCTTTCTGATGACAAAACGCCCATGTACCACGGATTGTTCTCGTTAACGCCTCTTGCGCCGGCGTCGCAGGAAAGTGCGGGGATCCCGCTGAGCCCGGCAATGAAAATAGGGAGAAGCCCTTCTTCGCGAAGCGTCCAGCTTGCCAGCCCGCTGTAAGGGTCCGCAAGAGGGGACTGGAAGCTGTGGAAAGTCTTAAGAGGCTGCGCTGCCTTGAATCCGTATAATGCCTTTGCTGACAGGAAATCGGCATTGCCAAGAACGGAGAAGAACAGGCCGCCACTGCCGGTCTTTGAAGCTATTTTCCCGAAAAGATCGCTCACAAGTGCTGCTGAATAGCCTGAGAGTTCAGTGCGCCTTTCCATAGAAAGCGATGAGTCAACAACCCCGTTCGGCCTCCACATATCCCCGCGCAGATCGAACAGGTCCCCGCCGTTGATGATAGTCCGTATCCCTCGGTTCCTTAGCTGCGCGGCTTTCGCGCTAAAAGACGCAAGCCTTGCACAGGCTGCCGACGAGCTGCCCAGATGCAGGTCTGTCACGAAGGCGATCCTGGTCGAAGCGTTTGTCATGGTTCTTCTCCTTAACTAGGGTTTTATGGTCACATTTATATCGATGCGAAAGGCAAACAATTTCAATGATTTGATGCAAGTTCTCTGCCGATTGATCCGACAGTAATATAAGAGGGCGATATACAGGAAAAGGAGAAATATCATGGGTGCTACTAACGCAACAGGCAGATCTGATCCTAATGCGGCTCTGGCAGCGGCCAGAAGGGCGGCAGAGGCTCAAGCGAAAGGACTAGCCGCTCCCACAAGTCCCGCAGGGCAGACGGCACAGGCAGCAACGGCTGCTGTTGGTTCATATCAACAAACCAGCCGGGCTCAAAGACCCGCAGACAGCTCGACATCTTTCAGGGATACTGCTACAGCACAAATCGAATCGTTCCAGCAGAAACATCCCGATATTACTGTAGAATCGGAAGTGAAAGACTCCTGGATAAAGTACACATTGACGTATGTAGATGGAAATGGACGGTCTTACCGAGGCTCAGGAGGAACCGGAAGTGCTGCGGGAATTGAAAAAACAATGGAAAATAAACTGAACGGCCTGATACGCGATGCAAGCACTCCTCGGCCTGCAGTAACCGAACCGCCTGTGGGCGCGACCAATGCGGAAGAGCAGACAGCCGAAGAGCTATTCAATGAGGCTCTTAACGCAGAAGGCGGAATGCTTGATACCTACAGGGGAACAAGACCTCAGCAAAGGATACCAATGGTAGCAGATATGTACAGCCGAGGAGCTCTTTCCAAGCAACAGGTAAGAGCATTGATAGAAAAGGGATACCTGAAGAAATCGGAAGTAACGGCTCTGGCCCAGAACGATGCTGCAAAAGCAATACTATCACCGTTCCTTGACGAGTGATCAAGGAACGATCGCTCTTCTAACAAGTACGGGATCGGTTTCTCCGCAGCTATCGGCAAGTGATTTGATCCTGCCATTTATCATGGCTGCCGTCTCTTTTGACAGAACTTCATCCAGCATAGAGGCTGCTAACATGACCAGGTCTTCCGCGTTCTTTGACTTGAACATGTCCACGGCTCTTTCCACATCGTTCATTTGAGAGTTTAAATATATCGCAAAGTACTGCAGCCGCGACAGGTCGCCTTGGGGCAAGGCGTTCACCATCTCGTGCCTATAAGCCTCTATCTCTCCAAGGGCCGCCGGCAGTGAGCCGCTTACCTCTCGGATATCATCTTCGGAAAACCTGCCTGAAGCATGCATGAAATAATATATCGAATCAAACTCCATCCTTTTTCCGCTTATATACTGCCTTGCATGGACAAGCTCATGCGAGATCATGGATTCTACATATAACCTTGACAAAGAAAGAGTCTTGTCTTTAGGAAAGACTATCAGAACGAATTTTTTTGCCCCTTCATATGTGGGGGAACTCGAGAACGACCCGTCCCTCGAGATCCCATAAGTAATGATAGATCCCCGCTTAATAAGTGAAGCGGCCTTGGAATAAAAAGGCATTTTCAAGATGTCCTCAGGCACCTTGTCATCCATCACTATGAGCACCGGCGCTCCGGCGATCTCATGGCTTCCGACAGCGGCCAGGTCATCATATATCCGCGGCACGTCTTTATTTGGGTCCACAACACGGCCGGCGCTCAGATACAGTAGCATCTCCTCATAAGAGATGCCGTCGCCGTTTAGATCTATCTTTTCAAGCAGTTCTGCTCGCACGCGTTCAAGCGGCTCTATTTCTTGCGGCTGTATCCTCAAGTCGGAGTTATGATCGGTCCACACGGAAAACGGAAAAAGAGAGAGAAAAGCCCTATTGAGTTTTGAAGCATTTTCAGCAGGGGAGGGGGGCCTCCTGCTGCTTGCACACCGCAATTTTTCAGTTGCCCTTGCTGCGCTTGAGTATATCGATGATATGACCTGCACATTACACCTTTTTGGTATATCGGACATATGCAAATATAATTTCACTTATTTACGCAAGTTTTCCATTAAACAGTTCGAACAACACATAACGGAGGAAAAAACATGGCACAGGTTACAGAGTTATCCGGATCATCCGGCGCGGCGACAAGAACTCCGGCAAGTCCGGCAGTTGCAGAAACAGCCAATAGAGCACATCAAGTCGTAAGGGATGCACAACCTGTTCTGAGCTTCAGCGGAGGGAGTGGCAGGCCGACAGTGGTCGAATACAGGCTTCCTGACGGAACCGTAACAGACAAAAATGGCACCCCTATACAAAAAGAAGCACCAAGCCCAACAACGCCTCGCGCTTCAGAATCAAGTTTGGAAGCAGCTGGAAGAGCGGCACTTAATATACTACAGCAGGCTCACGAAGCATCACAAACATTAAATGCTCCAGAAATAGGGAAATCCAGGGCAGAACAGCAAAAAACACAGGAAAAACTGGCCGTTATTGCCACTGAAGATTCTGATCAACAGACAGAACAACCGGGCTTCTTTGCAAGGACTTATGGGGCTATGACCGGTGCCGTATCAGCACCCATACAAACAGTAAGGAACTGGTGGAACGGAGAATCCGAAGAAAACCACAATGAGCCTAGAGTCTATGATGATGACCATAGGTCTGCAATGGAGTATTCTCTGGATACTGCAGACAATTTTGGCTTAAGCGCATTGGATCAAGCAAGGGTATTAAAATCTTCTCATGATTATCTTACCGGAAAAGAGGACTAAATTCTCCACATATCCCCCTTCTCGTTACTTTACATAACATATATTATGCGACGTTGTAAATAGCACCTGTGGATAAGGCACTGTTTAAGGATGGCCGGGTGATCTGTTAGATTATTTTGAGTTTTAGGAAAAGAAAAGGAAGAAAAGATAGAAGGTGAGAAAGGTAGAATGAAGCGCAGAATGAGAGAAAGCGAAAAAATCCACTGATTTTAGCCCATCTCCCCTTCTATCCCTTTTACTATCTTACTGTTCATGATGATAATCCGCATGGGCTTTTTTTGGCTAAATTAGGGCAATAACATTACATCTCGACTGTAAGGCGTTTTTTCGGGGCTGATAGGGGTTTGGTAGCCCGGGAAAACAGTGCTTACTTAGTTTTTCTGAGGTTTCTAAGGGTTTGCGGCTGAGCTTTGGTGCGCTCCGCCTTATTCTTGGCTGACGAAGAGGCCTTCCTGTATCGGGATGTCCTCAGTACAGACTTTTTTGAAGAAGCCTCCCTGGTGCCTACATAAGCCCTGGCTTGCTTGCTGAGCCTGAATGACCTTAATGTCTTCTTTTGCTGCGCGAGACACAGACCTCCAAGCAGCGACCCGAATACAAATAGAGCCGCAATTGCAAGAGGCACAATTTTTTTAAACATATATGAGATCCTCCATTATTAATCCAGTCCCTTTATCCTGACGCCGAATGAGTAATTGGTTGTTCCTGTATTTACAATATCATCCGCCTGCAGCAGCATGTTCACATAATCGGCCACTCTGTGTTCGCTGGTCAGGCGGACCTTGGGATAATTGGGTTTTGGGTTGTTCACGTCATAAATGTCGCCGCTGAATGTCCAGTCTTTGTTCATGAACATGTCAATGCCGCCTCCGAGATGCGTGTTTATCATGCCTATGCGCAGCGCCAGGTTCTGGGCGACAAGGTTAGATATCTGGGCGTCCAGCAGGGACAGGTTGCGCGTCGGGCCTTCGCCGAGACTGAATTTGTAGGTATTTCTCGGGTTGGGCTTAAAGTCAAGGTTGCCCTTTACCTGATTGGCAAGGCCGCCCAGCAGGACGTCGCCGCTTGCCCTGATCTTCAGGTTGCTGAAGCTTTCAAAAAAGTTGTTTGCCGATGACAGTGTTTTGCTGGTAGAGGCAACGGTCCCCTTGAAGTTCTCCTGGAATTCCTTGTCCGCAAGGATCTTGTTGAGCGATTCGGAAGCGACCTTGAGCTGTTCGGTGAATTTTTCAACATTGAAGACCGCGTTTATAAAAGCTGCCTGGATATCGGGCCGCTCGATTATCGCGGCAATGTTTGCCAGTATCTTTTTTGTTTCCACCAGGTTCTGCGCCCCGAGATCGACAAAATCGACGATACCTGCAGTGCTCTTTCCCTGAATGATATCCGAGGGACGGTATGCTTCCGGAGAATGGCCGGGCCTGACCTCAAGGAACTTGAGCCCTACAAGGCCGTCAAACGAGACCCTGAGAGTAGAATCGGCAGGAAACTCTATGCCCTTGTTTATATTGCAGTAGATCCTTATGTCCTCTGTGCTGGGGTCGATGCGCATGACCTTGCCGATCTTAAAACCTCTGTAGCGTATCTCTGAACCTACAGTAAGACCTTCGACATTCTGAAAAGAACCTATCATCTCATAGCCAGTGAACCTGAGCAGAAGCGCGCTCTTCCAGGTTACGACCATCCCGAGTATGAATATGGCTGCCAACATCACCATGCCGACCCTTGCTTTTTGAGACATTACGGAAGGCCTCCTTTAATGAAATTACTGATCACCGGATCGGCGCTGCGCCTGGCCTCTTCTACGCTTCCTGCCTCGATAAGCCGTCCTTCGTGCAGCATAACTATTCTATCACTTGTCCTGAAAATAGTAGACAGCTGGTGAGTTACCACTATAGACGTCACATTCATCTCTTTGTTCAGCTTGTTCATAAGATCCTCAATATTCGTGGAAGTAACTGGATCAAGGCCCGTTGTAGGCTCATCATAGAACATTATCCTGGGATCCCCAGCGATCGCGCGGGCCAGGCTTATCCTTTTTTGCATGCCGCCCGAAAGCTCCGAAGGCATGTAATCCTGCGTGCCGTCAAGGTCCACCATCTTCAGCTTCTGCCTGACCCTGGCCTTTATCTCGTTTTCGGGCAGTTCTTCGCGCTGGCGAAGGCCAAAAGCCACGTTCTCAAAGACATCCATAGAATCAAACAGCGCCGAGCTCTGGAATACCATGCCGATCTTCTTCCTGACTTCCATCAAAGCGTCCTGGTCCAAAAGGCCTATATCAGTATTGTCTATGGTTATAAGCCCCTTTGTGGGGCGGTCTATCCCTATAAGAAGCCGCAAAAGAGTGCTCTTGCCGCATCCGGACGGACCTATCACGGCAAGCTTCTGGCCCTCGGGGATGTCCAGCGTCATGTTCTTTATGATCTTCTTGTCGCCAAAATCCTTTGAAAGGTTTAAGATCTTTATCATTTGAATAAAGCCACCGAAAGGAAATAATTTGCAATGAAGATCGTTATCAGGGAAAGCACAACAGCGCTTGTCGTGACCTCCCCCACTCCTTTGGCCCCGTTCTTTGCGGACAAGCCTTTGTGGCATGCTATTATCGATATGACCCCGCCGAACACGACGGACTTGAGCAATCCGCCCATTATGTCGGATATTTTCATGAACTGCTCCGTAGTCTCCATATAGCCCGCCGGACTTATCTGGACAAGGAATACAGAGACCAGGTAGGAACCAATAAAGCCCACGACTGTTGCAAACACCGTAAGTACCGGGAACATGATGCTGGAGGCAAGGAACCTGGGGATTATCAGATATCTGATGGGCGTTGTTCCCAGAGCATACATGGCATCTATCTGTTGTGTCACCTTCATAGTACCAAGCTCGGCAGCTATAGAAGCCCCGACACGCCCGGCAAGCACTACCGCAGTCAGCACCGGAGCAAGCTCTCTGGCTATGGCGATAGCCATAACGCCTCCGACCATCTTACCTGCGCCGAACTTGGCAAACTCCGTTGCGATCTGGACGGCAAAGACCATCCCGACAAAAAATGCTGTTATGAGAGACACCGGTATCGACTCGATGCCGATACGCACCATCTGATCATATGTGTTCTTTATGTTTATCTTGGCCCCAAAAATAGCCTTTAGAGAATCCCATAGCAAAATAAAGAGGGAGCCTGCCTCCTCGAGGACATTGATCGTATGCTCTCCCAAAGCGTCAATTACTTTTTTGTTTTCCATCACAGCATCCTTTTATCAGGTACGGGACAGCTTCTATTATATCCGAAGGGGACAGGCCTGTCTCTCCTTTTATCGAGCGGACAATGTCGGATGACATGCCGTGTATGAATGCACCGGAAACTGCCGCGTCAAACAGGGCGGCGCCCTGCCCTATCAATGCAGCAATGATGCCCGTCAAGACATCCCCGGAGCCGGCGCATGCCAGGGACGGATTGCCCGCCGATACAACGCAGCACCTGCCGTTCGGGTCGCTGACCACGGTATTTAACCCTTTTAGCACGACAACTGCGTTAAAAGCCGAAGCGGCTTTCCGGGCGGAAGACAGCCTGTCGCTCTGAACCGCGTCAACAGAGGTCCCAAGCAGGCGCGCCATTTCACCGGGATGGGGAGTGATCGCAATCGGGCGCACGTGACCTTTTATCATAGATCTGTCGGCGGCGATAATATTGAGCGCGTCTGCGTCCAGCAGCAAAGGAACGCGGGTATCGGTCTTTAACAGTGTTTTAAGCTGGGTCCTTTTCTTGAGCCCTATACCCGGGCCGGCGGCAATAGCGTCAAGCCCTAGCTTGTCTATTGCCGCAGGTTCTGCCTCAGCAAGCGTAATGGCTTCAGGAACGGCAACATTTATATGGTCGCGGAGCTGTTCCGGCACAGAAAGATAGACAAGCCCCGCTCCGGACCTTATCGCGGCTCTTGCGCACAGCACGGCAGCCCCGCCCATCGAAACCGAACCCGCCATCAGCATTATACGACCGTTGTCGC
>Ga0209096_1003279_pt1 | contig 14219 bp, 7 predicted proteins | sample AD_UKC034_MetaG_FD_184407 | JGI IMG/M metagenome (GOLD analysis project Ga0209096, IMG submission 184407) | Active sludge microbial communities of municipal wastewater-treating anaerobic digesters from USA - AD_UKC034_MetaG (SPAdes) (version 2) | ecosystem: Engineered > Bioreactor > Anaerobic >... | reverse complement strand
ACCGGAGAGGGTTGACAACGGAGGCCTCATAGAAGGAGCGCCGGCAGGCGCGAAAGCGGCGCCGACCGAAGGCGACGCGCGTCGATACCCCGACTGCCATGTTCGCAGCTGCCGCAGCTCCTGCAGGGCGTTCCGGCTCAAACGGGGGCCGTAGCGCGCTGGAACACCAGCTGCCCACCCTCGGCATCGACGCGGATGCGGTCCTTGGCGGCAAACCGGCCTTCGAGGATCGCCTTCGCGAGCGGGTTCTCGATGCGCTCCTGGATCGCACGCTTGAGCGGCCGCGCCCCGAACACCGGGTCGAAGCCGGCGGTCGCCAGCTCGGCGAGCGCCGCATCGCTGATCTCCATGCCCATTTCCAGCCGCGCCAGGCGCTTCTCGAGGTACTGCAGCTGAATCTTCGCGATGCCGGCGATGTGCTTCTCGTCGAGCGCGTGGAACACCACCACCTCGTCGATGCGGTTGATGAACTCCGGGCGGAAATACGTCTTCACCTCCGCCATCACCGCGAGCTTGATCACGCCGTAGTCGTCGCCCGCCATGGCCTGGATCATCTGGCTGCCGAGGTTGGACGTCATCACGATCACGGTGTTCTTGAAGTCCACGGTGCGCCCCTGACCGTCGGTCATGCGGCCGTCGTCGAGTACCTGCAGCAGCACGTTGAACACGTCTGGATGCGCCTTCTCGACCTCGTCGAACAGGATCACGCTGTAGGGCTTGCGCCGCACCTGCTCGGTCAGGTAGCCGCCCTCTTCGTAGCCGACGTAGCCCGGGGGCGCGCCGATCAGCCGCGCGACCGAGTGCTTCTCCATGAACTCGCTCATGTCGATGCGGATCAGGTGCTCCTCGGAGTCGAACAGGAAGCTCGCCAGCGTCTTGCACAGCTCGGTCTTGCCCACGCCGGTGGGGCCGAGGAACAGGAAGGAACCATAGGGCCGGTTCTCATCCGAAAGGCCGGCGCGCGAACGCCGGATGGCGTCGGCGACCAGGCGCACGGCCTCGTCCTGGCCGACCACGCGCTCATGCAGCTTGTCCTCCATCTTGAGCAGCTTCTCGCGCTCGCCCTGCATCATCTTGCTCACCGGGATGCCGGTGGCGCGCGAGACCACCTCGGCGATCTCCTCGGCGCCGACCTGGGTGCGCAGGAGCTTGTTGGGCGTGGCGTTCTCGCCGGCCTGCTCGGCCATCTTCAGCTGGCCTTCGAGCTGCGGCAGCTTGCCGTATTGCAGCTCGGCGACCTTGTCGAGCTGGCCCTTCCTCTGGAACTCGGCCATCTGCGCGCGCAGCGCGTCGATCTCTTCCTTGATGTGGGCCGAGCCGGCGGCCTTGGACTTCTCGGCCTTCCAGATCTCCTCGAGGTCGTTGTACTCGCGCTGCAGCTTGGCGAGCTCTTCCTCGATGAGCTGCAGGCGCTTCTGCGAGGCCTCGTCCTTCTCCTTCTTCACCGCCTCGCGCTCGATCTTGAGCTGGATCATGCGGCGGTCGAGCTTGTCCATGACCTCGGGCTTGGAGTCGATCTCCATCTTGATGCGTGCAGCCGCCTCGTCGATCAGGTCGATCGCCTTGTCCGGCAGGAAGCGGTCGGTGATGTAGCGGTTCGACAGCTCGGCCGCGGCGACGATGGCCGGGTCGGTGATGTCGACGCCGTGGTGGATCTCGTATTTCTCCTGCAGGCCGCGCAGGATGGCGATGGTGGCCTCGACGCTGGGCTCCTCGACCAGCACCTTCTGGAAGCGGCGCTCGAGCGCGGCGTCCTTCTCGATGTACTTGCGGTATTCGTCGAGCGTGGTGGCGCCGATGCAGTGCAGCTCGCCGCGCGCGAGCGCGGGCTTGAGCATGTTGCCGGCGTCGATCGCGCCCTCGGCCTTGCCGGCGCCCACCATGGTGTGGAGCTCGTCGATGAAGACGATGATGCGGCCCTCTTCCTGGGCGATCTCCTTCAGCACCGCCTTCAGGCGCTCCTCGAACTCGCCGCGGTACTTGGCGCCGGCGAGCAGCGCCGCCATGTCGAGCGACAGCACGCGCTTGCCCTTCAGGGTCTCGGGCACCTCGTCATTGACGATGCGTTGCGCCAGGCCCTCGACGATCGCGGTCTTGCCCACGCCCGGCTCGCCGATCAGCACCGGGTTGTTCTTGGTACGGCGCTGCAGGATCTGGATGGCGCGGCGGATCTCGTCGTCGCGGCCGATCACCGGGTCGAGCTTGCCGCTGCGCGCACGCTCGGTGAGGTCGAGGCAGTACTTGGCGAGCGACTCGCGCTGGCCCTCGGCGTCCTGGGTGCCGACATTGGCGCCACCGCGCACGGCCTCGATGGCGGCCTCCAGCGCCTTGCGCGCGAGCCCGTTTTCCTTGAGCAGGCGGCCGGCCTCGCCCTTGTCGTCACACAAGGCGAGCAGGAACATCTCGCTGGCGATGAACTGGTCGCCGCGCTTCTGCGCTTCGCGGTCGGTGACGTTGAGCAGGTTGTTGAGGTCGCGGCCGATGCTGACCTCGCCGCCATGGCCCTCGACCTTGGGCAGGCGGCCGATGGCGCGCCCCACAGCGGTCTTGAGCGGCGGCACGTTCACGCCGGCGCGCTGCAGCAGCGACACGCTGCCGCCGTCGTCCTGATCAAGGAGGGCCTGCACCACGTGCAGCGGCTCGATGAATTGCTGATCGTTGCCCACGGCGATGCTCTGTGCATCGGCCAGGGCCTGCTGGAACTTGGTGGTGAGCTTGTCGAAGCGCATGGGGACGATCCTCGGGATTCGTTGAACTAAACCCTATGTGGGGCGCATCCGCCGCGCTTCAAGTACCCGCTCAGTGATGCGGCCGGTTCTGACCTGGAATGTCGGGGTAGCGCACGTAGTCGACCAGGTCCTGGATCTCCTGAGGCGGCGGCTTGGTCAGCAGGCTGACCACGACGATGGTTGCGAAGCCGAGCGGCACGCCGAACACACCTGCCGAGATCGAGTTGATGTCGAACCAGGCGTTCACCATCGAGCCGCCGAAGAAGGGGTGGGTGTGCACCACGTAGAAGACCGTGACCGCCAGCCCCGCGAGCATGCCGGCGACCGCGCCGGGACGATTGGCGCGCTTCCAGAAGATGCCCAGCACGAGCGCCGGGAAGAAGGCCGAGCCGCCGATCGAGAACGCCAGGCCGACCATGAAGAGGATGTTGTCCGGCCGCATCGACGCAACCCAGGCCGCCACCACCGCCACCACCAGCAGCTGCGACTTGGAGATCACCAGCCGGCGGTGGGTCGTGGCCTGGGGATTGATCACCTTGTAGTAGAGGTCGTGCGACAACGCGTTCGAGATCGTCAGCAGCAGACCGTCGGCGGTGGAGAGCGCGGCGGCCAGCCCCCCCGCCGCGACCAGGCCCGAGACGACGTAGGGCAGGCCGGCGATCTCCGGCGTGGCGAGCACGATCACGTCGGTATTGAGGCGCAGCTCGGCCAGTTGCAGGATGCCGTCGCCGTTGAGGTCCTCGATGCGCACCAGCCCCACCCTGCCCCAGGACGCCACCCAGTCGGGCAGGATCGCGATGCTCGAGCCGACCAGGTTGTTATAGACCTCCCACTTGGCGAACACGGCGTAGGCCGGCGCGGTGACGTAGAGCAGGAAGATGAAGAACAGCGACCACAGCACCGAGCGACGCGCCTCCATGACGCCGGGCGTGGTGTAGTAGCGCATCAGGATGTGCGGCAGCGCCGCCGTACCCACCATGAGCACGAACATCAGCGCGAGGAAGTTGTTGCGCGCGGTGGCGGACTCGTCCGCGGTGGCGCCCGGATGCGCCTCGGCGTGGCGCGGCGGCGGTCGGGCGCGCTCGAGGGCCTCGGCGCGGGCGCGCTGCCAGGCCTCGCTTGCCTGCGCCGGCGTGCGCGGCAGGTCACGCAGGGCGCGCTCGGCAAGCGCGATGTCGCGCGCCGGCGCGTTGCCCAGGCGCATGCCGTTGAGCTCCTCGATCATGCGCCGGCGCTCGTCCTCGAGCGAGGCGGGCAGCGCAGCGATCTTGTCGGCGTAGTCTTGCGCGCGCGCGGTGTAGAGATCGCGCACCTCGCGCTCGGAGGGAGCCTCGAAGAGCGCGTCCTCACGCGCGCTGATCTGCTGCAGCACCGTCCCGTAGACCGCCTGCGGGATCGGAATTCCGGTGAGCTTGTAGGACAGGATCACCACAGGCACCAGGTAGGCGATGATCAGGATCACGTACTGCGCCACCTGGGTCCAGGTCACCGCGCGCATGCCGCCGAGGAAGGAGCACACCAGGATGCCGGCCAGCCCGATGAAGAGTCCGATCTCGAACTCCACGCTGACGAAGCGGCTGGTCACCAGGCCGACGCCGTAGATCTGCGCCACCAGATAGACGAAGCTCGCCAGCACCGCGGCGGAGAGGCCGACCAGCCGGGCGACGTTGCCCTGGTAGCGCGCGCCGAGGAAGTCCGGGATGGTGTATTGGCCGAACTTGCGCAGGTAGGGCGCGAGCAGCAGGGCCACCAGCACGAAGCCGCCGGTCCAGCCGGTCACGAAGGCCAGGCCCTCGAAGCCGCTGAAGTACAAGGTTCCGGCCAGCCCGATGAAGGACGCCGCGCTCATCCAGTCGGCAGCGGTCGCCATGCCGTTGAACAGCGCCGGCACGCGACGCCCGGCGACGTAGTACTCGGAAACGTCGGAGGTGCGCGAGAGCACGCCGATGGTGGCGTAGATCGCGATCGTGACGAACAGGAAGACGTGGCCGATGAGCTGCTGCGAAAGCCCCATGCTCTCGCCGATCGCCAGCAGCACGACGAAGACCGCGAAGCCGAGGGTGTAGATCCCGTAGTAGCGGCGCAGCTGGCGCGCGAAGCCGAGGTTGCGCCTCAAGGGGAACGCTCTCCGCTCGGCCCGCGCGCCCGGGTCATCAGTACTTGATCCGCGCGTAGTAGGTCTTCTCGGCGGCCTCGCGCGCGTCGCGCAGCGTGCGGATGCCCTTCTCGGCGAGCAGCGGGATCAGCTTGAGGAAGACCTCGGCGGTCACGATCGCGTCACCGAGCGCGGTATGACGCCCGATGATGGTCAGCCCGAGGCGCTCGGCGATCGCCTCCAGGCGGTGCGACTCCTGGTTGGGGTGCACGACCGCCGACAGCAGCAGGGTGTCGATCACCGGGTGATCGAAGCGCAGCCCGGTCTGTTCTTCCTTGAGCTGCAGGAAGCGCATGTCGAAGGCGGCGTTGTGCGCGATCAGCACGGTGTCGGCGGAGAAGGCGTGGAAGGCGGGCAGCACCTTGTCGATGGTGGGCTGGCCGCGCAGCATCTCGGAGGTGATGCCGTGAATCTTCGCCGACTCGGGTGCGAGCGGACGCTCCGGGTCCACCAGCTGCTCGAAGGACTCGGCGCGCAGCAGCTTGCCGTTGAGGATGCGGGTCGCGCCGATCTGGATGATCTCGTCGCCCTGCGAGGGGTTGAGCCCGGTGGTCTCGGTGTCGAACACCGTGTAGCTGAGCTCGGAGAGCAGGCGGTCGTCGAGCGCGTGGGACTTCTCCGACCAGGCGAAGAGGTCGAAGTCGTAGTACTCGGGCCGGCTCTCGCCGCGCAGGTAGGTCTCGGCCTCGGCCTGCTCCTGGGGCGTCGCCGCCGGCAGCAGGATGCGGAAGAAGGCGCGGTGGCGCACCTTCTCGCGCTCGAGCCACATCTCGCCGTCGTGGCGGTCGATCACGTCGCGTACGGTGAGCGGGCTGCTCTCGTCCTCGATCTTCATCGGCTCGAGCTCCCAGCTCATCACCGTCTCGGTGCTCATCGCCTGCCCGGACCAGATCAAATCGAGGTGCACCAGGCGACCGGCCGCGGTGAGCCGGAAGCGCACCTCGCGCACCTCGAACTCGTCCGACAGCCGGCTGGCAAGGTAGGTGATGGCCTGGATCAGCGAGAAGCTGTCGACCTTCACCCACAGCGTCTCGTCGACCTCCTCGAGCTTGGTGGGCAGGCCGATGCGGGCCTCGATGCGGCGCTGCGCCGCGGCGATCAGGTCGGCGCCGAACATTTCCTCGAGCGGCCAGCGCGCCTTCAGCGAATCGGCGAACTCGTTGGCGGTCTGGTCGAGGCGCTGGCTCATCGACTGCACCTCGTCGCGAACCACCTTGCGGAAGCGCGTGCGCATCTCGTCGGGGAGGTCCTCGAATTCCAGCATGTCGGCCGCTGCGCGCACGTTGGCGAGCGAGGCGCGGCTGCCCTCGGTGAGGTTGTGCAGCATCTGGTCGCGGCGCGACTCGGTCTCGAAGTTGCGCGTGATGTTGTCGAGCATGAGGATGAAGCCGGTGAGCGTGCGCTCCGGGGCGCCCTCCGCAGCCGCGGCTGCCGCTGTCGCCGGCAAGGTCTCGTCCGCCGCGCCGACCACACCCGCGTCACCCTGCTCCGCGCCCTGTCCGCCCGCGGTCTCGCCCTCCGCCGCGGCCGCAAGGGCCGGCGCCGCCAGCGACAGCACCGGCGCCATCTGCACGCGCAGCAGCTGGCCTGCCCGGGTGGTGGTGACGAAGTTGGCCTGCGCCTGCGTGGCGCCGCGGCGCAGGCGCTGCTGGATGGTGTCGAGCGCGTGCGCGATCAGGTTGCGCTCGAATACGCCGTAGATCGAACGCCCGAGGCCGATCAGCTCGCCGCCGCCGGCCACGCCCGGGGCCTCGGAGAGCGCGCGGAACTGCGCGCGCGCACGGTTGTTGTAGAGCAGCACGCGGCCGTCGAGGTTGCACACCACGACGCTCTGGGTGAGCTCGGACATCAACGCGGCGAGGCGGTCCTTCTCGAGTTCGACCGAGGCCTTGGCGCGCGCGATCTGCGCCTCCACGTCCTCCAGCAGCGCATCGCGCTGGCTGGCGAGCTCGTTGGCGGCGACCGCGAGTTGCTGAACCTCGGGCGGCCCCTCGGGCTGCACGCGGAAGCCGCGGTTGGCGCCGAGCATCAGGCGCAGGTTCTCCGACATGCGCAGCAGCCCCTGTACGTACTGGCGGAAGAGCACCCGCACCACGCCCACGCCGGCCGCGAAGCCCATCGCGGTGAGCAGCGTGCCGAGCGTGAGGTGAGGCGACAGCACCTTCACCAGCATTTCGCGCGCCTCGCCTGCGGTCTCGACCCAGACGATCAGCGCAGTGAGCAGGAAGGGTCCGGTCATCAGCAGGAACAGCACGACGACCGCGAGCATGAATCGCGTACGTGCCTGCATGGCTCAGTGCTCCAGCAGGCTGCGCACCTTGTCCACCAGCTCGCGGGTGGAGAAGGGCTTGGTCATGTAGGCGTCGGCACCGAGCGCCAGGCCCTTGGCGACCTCGGTGTCGCGGCCCTTGGCGGTGAGCATCAGGATCCGGATCCCCGCCATCTCGGGATCGGAGCGGATCTCCTGGCAGACCTCGAAGCCGCTCTTCTTCGGCATCATGACGTCGAGCAGCACCAGATCGGGCCGCGAGGCGCGGATCCGGCGCACGGCCTCCTCGCCGTCGTTGGCCACCTCGACCTGATAGCCCTCGCGCTTCATGAGGAACTCCAGCGAAATGACGATGTTCTGTTCGTCGTCGGCAATCAGTACTTTCTTGTCCATCAGCGTCTCCTCCCCGCCCGATATTCTATGTCATCCCTCGCCCGCCGCCGACTTCAGCGGCAGCTCGAAGGAGAATGTCGCGCCCTCGCCCGGCACGGACTCCAGCCACAGCCGACCGCCGAAGTGCTCGACGATCTGGCGGCTGATCGGCAGGCCCAGGCCGGTGCCCTGCGGCCGCGAGCGCTCGTCCCCGCCCTGGCGGAACTTCTCGAATACAACCGGCTGCTGGGCCGGCTCGATCCCCGGTCCGTTGTCCTTCACCGCGACGCGACAGCGCTCGCCGTCGCAGCTCAGCGTCACGTCCACCCGACCGCTGCCCGTGGGCACGAACTTCGCCGCGTTCGACAGCAGGTTGAGCATCACCTGCAGCAGGCGGTCGTGATCGGCACGCAGCGTCGGCACCGACTCCGGCAGGTGCAGGTGCAGCTCGGCGCCGCGGTCGCGGAAGAGCTGCAGCGTGGCGTCGCCGGAGTGGCGCACGAGCTCGCACAGGTCGATGTCGGTGTTGTGCCACTCGGCGTGGCCGGATTCGATCTTGGCCATGTCGAGCACCTGGTTCACCAGGCGCGACAGGCGCACCGTCTCCGACACGATGATGCCCAGGAAGCGCTGGCGATCCTCGACGTCGATGTCGGGATCGTCGAGCATCATCTCGGAGAGCGCGCGGATCGAGGTCAGCGGCGTGCGCAGCTCGTGCGTCACCGAGGACATGAAGTCGTCCTTCAGGCGGTCGAGCTCCTGCAGGCGCTCGTTGGCGGCGCGCAGCTCGGCGGTCGCGGCCTCGAGCGCGCGCGACTTCTCCTCGAGCTTGTGCGAGTAGGCGCGGACCTGCGAGGCCTCGTCGAGGATGTCCATGACCTCGCCGAGCCCGAGCGGCTCCGCCTGCACCACGGTCGACACCATCACCCGCGCCGAGGCGCTGCCGATGGCGCCGGCGAGAAGGGTCTCGGCGAAGTGGACCAGCTCGGGATCGGCCTTGAGCTCGGAGACCCGCTGCAGGCCATGCGAGCGCGCGTAGGCGCCGAAGGCCTCCTCGGTGCGGCGCTGGCCGAGGAAGCGCGCCACCAGCGGCACCAGCTCGCCGGCCTCGGCGCCGGTGCGCCAGAAGCTGGCCGGCGGCGCGTCGCCACGCCGGAACACATCGACGAAGAGCGCGCCCTGGGTGGCCTCCGGTCCGGTCGGCACGCGCAGCATCGACACCGCGACGTAGCAGCCGATGTTGGCGAGCAGGCTCCAGAACAGCGCGTGGCTGATGTTGTCCAGGCCGGTGAGCCCGAAGAGCTGCTCGGGCCTGAGCCAGCCTAGGCCGAGCACGCCGTGCTCGAGGAAGCCCGGATCGAGCCAGCCCGACTTGGCGAACGACGGCAGCAGCAGCGTGTAGACCCACACCGCGAAGCCCGCGAGCAGGCCGGCGAGCGCGCCCTCGCGGGTGCCGCCACGCCAATACATGCCGCCGATCACCACCGGGGCGAACTGCGCCACCGCGGCGAAGCTGATGAGGCCGATGCTGACCAGCGCGTAGGCCTCGCCGGCGAGGCGGAAGTAGAGATAGCCGAGCAGCAGCAGCACCACGATCGCGCCGCGGCGGATGCCGAGCAGGAGCCCGGTGAGGTCGCGCTCGCGCGCGAGGTCGAGCCGCCGGCTGCGCAGCAGCATCGGCATCACGAGGTCGTTGCACACCATCGTGGACAGCGCGATCGCCTCCACGATCACCATGCCGGTGGCTGCGGACAGGCCGCCGATGAACACGAGCAAGGCGAGCGCATTCTGCCCATGCGCGAGCGGCAGGGTCAGCACGAAGGTGTCCGGGTCCACCGTGCCGCTGCCAAAATGCAGCAGCCCGCCGATCGCGACCGGGATCACGAAGAGGTTGATCGCCAGCAGGTAGGCGGGAAAGACCCAGGTGGCGCGGCGCAGGTGCTGCTCGTTGACGTTCTCCACCACCGCGATCTGGAACTGCCGCGGCAGGAAGATGATCGACAGCATCGCCAGCAGGACGTGGGCGAACCAGCCGCCGTAGCCGAGCCGGCCGGCGCCGTCGAAGGCGAGCAGGCGTTGCAGCTCGGGCACCGCCGCGGCGCGCGCGTAGAGGTCGCCGAAGCCGTCGTAGAGCCAGTAGGTGACGTAGACGCCGACCGCGAGGAAGGCCAGCAGCTTGACGACCGACTCGAAGGCGATCGCCGCCACCATGCCCTCGTGGCGCTCGGTGGTGTCGAGGTGGCGGGTGCCGAACAGCACGGTGAAGGCGGCGAGCGCGAGCGCGATGTAGAGCGTGCCGTCCTGCCACCAGCCGGACTGGCTCTCGATGCGGAACAGCGTGTCGTGCTCGCCCACCAGCAGCGCGTAGCCGCTGGAGATCGCCTTCAGCTGCAGCGCGATGTAGGGCACGATGCCCACCACCGCGATCAGCGTGACCAGCCCGCCGAGCAGGTGGCTCTTGCCGTAGCGCGAGGCGACGAAGTCGGCGATCGAGGTGACCCGGTAGCTGCGCGCGATGCGGATCATCTTGAGCACGACCAGCCAGGCCAGGGTGAGGCCCAGCGTGGGCCCGAGATAGGTCGGCAGGAACCACGGCCCGCCCGAGGCGGCGCGACCGACGCTGCCGAAATAGGTCCACGCGGTGCAATACACCGCGAGCGAGAGACTGAAAACCCAGGGATTGTCGATGACCGAGCGCCCGGCGTCCGCGCGCCGGTCGCCGAAGTAGGCCACCGCGAACAGCAGCAGCAGGTAGGCGAACGAGGCGCCGACGATCAGCCAGCCCGGCAGCATCACGACCTCCGCATCAGCGCGCCCCGCGCTCGACGATCCACGCCACGACCAGGATCAGCGCGATCCACACCGCGAACAGATAGACGTGGAGCAGCGGCAGCCCGAGGACGGTCTGCGGGCGGTCGAACAGGGACAGAATGGGATAGTTCAGCAACACCAGGCCGGCGATGAACACGGCCACCAGGCGCTGCCCGGCCAGACCCTTGCGCATCCTGTCGCTCCCATGAAACGAGCCACGGCAAACGAAATGGCGCAGCACCGCCCTGCTCTTTGCGGCAGGGTCGGCGCGACGCACGAACAGGGGCACGCCTTGCGCGTACCCGGTCTCCCCCCGGCACCGGCTCGCTGGCCGGCTTCCTCCTGTCGTTCAGGAGCGGCCGGGCGCGGGGCGCCCGGCCTGCACTGCATCAGCCCTTGAGCTGCTCGAGGATGTGCGGGTTCTCGAGCGTCGAGGTGTCCTGGGTGACATCCTCGCCCTTGGCGAGCTGGCGCAGCAGGCGGCGCATGATCTTGCCGGAGCGGGTCTTGGGCAGGTTCTCGCCGAAGCGGATGTCCTTCGGCTTGGCGATCGGCCCGATCTCGTGGCCGACCCAGTTCTGCAGTTCCTTGACCACCTTGGCGGCTTCCTCGCCGGTGGGACGCGCGCCCTTCAGCACCACGAAGGCAACGATCGCCTCGCCCGTGAGGTCGTCCGGGCGGCCGACCACGGCGGCCTCGGCCACCTTCTCGTGCGCGACCAGGGCCGACTCGATCTCCATCGTGCCCATGCGGTGGCCGGAGACGTTGAGCACGTCGTCGATGCGGCCGGTGATGGTGAAGTAGCCGGTCTCGGCGTCGCGGATGGCGCCGTCGCCCGCGAGGTAGAGCTTGCCCTTGAAGTCCTCGGGGTAGTAGGTCTTCTTGAAGCGGTCGGGGTCGCCCCACACCGTGCGGATCATCGACGGCCACGGCTTGGTGACCACCAGGATGCCGCCCTGGCCCCAGGGCACCTCGGTGCCGGTCTCATCGACCACCGCGGCCATGATGCCCGGGAAGGGCAGCGTGCACGAACCCGGGATCATCGGGGTCGCACCCGGCATCGGAGTGATCATGTGCGCGCCGGTCTCGGTCTGCCAGAAGGTATCGACGATCGGGCAGCGGCCGCCGCCGACGTTCTCGTAGTACCACTCCCAGGCCGCCGGGTTGATCGGCTCGCCGACCGAGCCGAGGATGCGCAGCGAGGACAGGTCGTACTGCTTCGGATGCACGGCCGGGTTGTTGTCGGCGGCCTTGATCAGCGAGCGGATCGCGGTCGGCGCGGTGTAGAAGATGCTGACCTTGTGGTCCTGGATCATCTTCCAGAAGCGGCCGGCGTCCGGATAGGTCGGCACGCCTTCGAACACGATCTCGGTCGCGCCGCAGGCGAGCGGACCGTAGGTGATGTAGGTGTGACCGGTGACCCAGCCGATGTCGGCGGTGCACCAGTAGACGTCGTTCGGCTTGATGTCGAAGGTGTACTTCATCGACAGCACGGCCTGCAGCAGGTAGCCGCCCGAGGAGTGCTGCACGCCCTTCGGCTTGCCGGTGGAGCCCGAGGTGTAGAGGATGAACAGCGGGTGCTCGGCCTCGACCCACTCCGGCTCGCAGGTCTCGGACTGGTTGGCGACCGCGTCGTGGTACCAGGTGTCGCGACCGGCGACCATGGCGACGTCGGCACCGGTGCGCTTGACGACGATGACGTTCTTGACCGAGTCGCAGCCGCCCAGCGACAGCGCCTCGTCGGCGATCGGCTTGAGCGGCAGCGCCTTGCCGCCGCGGAACTGGCCGTCGGAGGTGATCACGGCCACCGCGCCGGCGTCCTCGATGCGGTCGCGCAGGGCCTGGGCGGAGAAGCCGCCGAACACGATCGAGTGGGTCGCGCCGATGCGGGCGCAGGCCTGCATCGCGACCACGCCTTCGATCGACATCGGCAGGTAGATGATGACGCGATCGCCCTTCTTGACGCCCATGCCGCGCAGGGCGTTGGCGAACTTGCTGACGCGGGCGAGCAGGTCCTTGTAGGTGATGCGGATGACTTCGCCGCCGTCGGCTTCGAAGATCAGCGCGACCTTGTCGCCGAGGCCGTTATTGACGTTGCGGTCGAGGCAGTTGTAGGAGACGTTGAGCTTGCCGTCTGCGAACCACTTGAAGAAAGGCGCGTTCGACTGGTCGAGGACCTGGGTGAAGGGCTCCTTCCAGTCCAGCAACTCCTTGGCGCGGCGGCCCCAGTAACCCTCGTAGTCGTCCTCGGCCTCCTTGCACAGCGCGCGATAACCGTCCATGCCGGACACCGCTGCGTTCTTGACCATCTCTTCCGAGGGGTTGTAAATGCGGACTTGTTGCTCGTTGGACATGCTCACCTCTCCTCAACTGTTCAAATGGTTGAAGCTACCCGTTGCGGGTGGGCTGGTTGAACCCAGCCTTTGATTTGCCCGAACGCCGACGCCCCCTTGCGGGCCCTCCCCGTCCGGACACTCGGATGCCGTTCGAAACGCCGGCATTAGAGAACAGCTATCTTACACAGGACTTACACCGCCTCGCCAGCGACGGCCGGCGGGGCCGGTGGTAGAATCCGGCGCCACTCCGGGCCTCGCGGCCCGGTCGCGTCATTCTGCCCCCATGTCATTCCGGAGACCAAGCGCCATGACGATCATTCGCCAGGAAGACCTCATCCAGTCGATCGCGGATGCCTTCCAGTACATCAGCTACTACCACCCGCTCGACTACATCCAGGCGCTCGGCGAGGCCTACGCGCGCGAGGAGAGCCCGGCCGCGAAGGACGCGATCGCGCAGATCCTGACCAACTCGCGCATGGCCGCCGAAGGCCACCGCCCGATCTGCCAGGATACCGGCATCGCGGTGGTCTTTCTCAAGGTCGGCATGAACGTGCAGTGGGACGCCAAGATGAGCGTCCAGGAGATGATCGACGAGGGCGTGCGCCGCGCCTACAACCACCCCGACAACAAGCTGCGCGCCTCGGTGCTGCTCGACCCGGCCGGCAAACGCCAGAACAGCAAGGACAACACCCCGGCGGTGGTGCACTACGAGATCGTCGCGGGCGACGACGTCGAGGTCATCTGCGCGGCCAAGGGCGGCGGCTCCGAGAACAAGACCAAGATGGTCATGCTCAACCCCTCCGACTCGATCGTCGACTGGGTGCTCAAGACCGTGCCGACCATGGGCGCGGGCTGGTGTCCGCCGGGCATCCTCGGCATCGGCATCGGCGGCACCCCAGAGAAGGCGATGCTGCTGGCCAAGGAATCGCTGATGGAGCCCGTCAACATCCACGAGCTGCGCGAGAAGGCCGCCTCCGGCGCCGCACTCAGCCGCGTCGAGGAGCTCCGCCTCGAGCTCATGGACAAGGTCAACGCGCTCGGCATCGGCGCCCAGGGCCTGGGCGGCCTCACCACCGTGCTCGACGTCAAGATCATGGACTATCCGACCCACGCCGCCTCGCTGCCGGTGGCGATGATCCCCAACTGCGCCGCCACCCGCCACGTGCACTTCCACCTCGACGGCTCGGGCCCCGCGCACCTGCCGACCCCTAAGCTCGAGGACTGGCCGCAGGTCACCTGGAAGGCCGACACCAACGTCGCCACCCGCGTGAACCTCGACACCCTCACCAAGGAAGAGGTCGCCTCCTGGAAGCCGGGCCAGATCCTGCTCCTCAACGGCAGGATGCTCACCGGCCGCGACGCCGCGCACAAGCGCATCGCCGACATGCTGGAGAAGGGCGAGAAGCTGCCGGTCGACTTCACCAACCGCGTGATCTACTACGTCGGCCCGGTCGACCCGGTGCGCGACGAGGTCGTCGGTCCCGCCGGCCCCACCACCGCCACGCGCATGGACAAGTTCACCCGCACGATGCTGGAGAAGACGGGCC
>Ga0209096_1003269_pt1 | contig 14274 bp, 17 predicted proteins | sample AD_UKC034_MetaG_FD_184407 | JGI IMG/M metagenome (GOLD analysis project Ga0209096, IMG submission 184407) | Active sludge microbial communities of municipal wastewater-treating anaerobic digesters from USA - AD_UKC034_MetaG (SPAdes) (version 2) | ecosystem: Engineered > Bioreactor > Anaerobic >... | reverse complement strand
TTTACGATTGATGGTAGTCGATAGTATCAATTAAGATTAACGTTTAGGAAAGGTTGAAGATGACCACAACATATGTACCTCAACAAAGCAAACGTATGTCTTTCATTGAAAGTCTAACGAATGTATTTGTAGGATATGTATTTGCGGTAGCATCACAACTAATCATCTTCCCACTATTCGGGATATACCTACCGTTAGCAGATAATCTAATTATGGGTTTATATTTTACGGTATTATCTATAATTAGAAGCTATGCTTTGCGTAGAGTGTTTAATAGAATTAAAGCCTAATTAGTTTAATGGTAAAACATCGGTTTTGTAGTCCGAAAACGTGAGTTCGATTCTCACATTAGGCTCCATAAAATTGCACATGAGAATAATAAGGAGAGTTACATACAGATGAGTAACCTAGTAGAAGAAACGCAGGATAATAACGAAGAAGGTGGTAAGAAGAAACGTGGGTCGCCTTTGTTGTACAAAGGGATGCCTTCGTTGAATCCTGCGGGAAGACCTAAGAAGGTACTGGAGAAAGAAAAGAGGACTAATAGGGAAATCAGGCAGTCAAGTTTGCTTGAGGTTGCTAGAAAGCTAAAACCTCATATCAGTAAATCAATTATGGCTGCTGTTGCTATCCTTGACAATAAGGAAGCGAGTGAAACTAACAAGTTAAAAGCAGCAGCATTTATGGTTACTACTTACCGCGATCTTCTGAAGGATATTTACGATCTGAAGTATTCTGAGGATGAAGGTGAGGAATTGCAAGAAAAAGGTGGTGCTGTTCTATCACTAAGAGTTATTAATACAGAAGATAAAGAATAAGTTTTATAAACAAGGCTAGGTTGATCCCCGAAAATACTGATTAGTCACCAGTACCGCCTTTGCTTTCTGCAGTGACTTCCAAGACTGGGAGAAGATATGCAAGAAATTTGGAAAGACATTAAAGGGTATGAAGGTTGCTACCAGATTAGTAATACTGGAAAGGTTAAATCCTTAGCTAGGATGCGGTTGAGTAAAGGAGGTAGTCTTGTACCAGTGAAAGAAAGAATTCTTAAGTTAAAGACTTCAAAATGTGGGTATTTAGTTGTTCACTTGCGAAATGGGGATAAGCAATCTCACCCGTCTATTCATAGGCTTGTTGCTGAAGCATTTATACCTAATCCAGATAATAAACCTACTGTTAATCATATTGACGGAAATAAGCAAAATAATAATGTTGAAAATCTTGAGTGGAGTACTCATTCTGAACAAATGAATCATGCTGTATCGAACAATCTTCTTGAAGTTCGTGGTTCTCCAAAATATTCTAAGGCGTTTAAGAAGGAAGTCCTTGATTACTACAATTCACATGATGTCAGTATCACCTCTTTGAGTAAGATTTTCAACATTAGTGAAAGAACAGCAGGTAGAATTGTAAATGATGGGGTTAAACCTAGAGTTACAACAAGGATTCTTAAAGATGGTACTAGGATTGTAGAAGATATTTTAAGTAAAGAGCAAGTTGATGAGATAAAACGTCTTAGAAAAGATGGTTATACTTTATCCTACATTGCTAATATGTTTAACAGAAGTATTTCTCAGATTCATAGAGTTACAAGAGGAGAGTCTAGGAATAACAACATTGAATGAGGTATAGAATGGCAACTAAAATCTATGCTCCTGCGAGTAAAAAGCAGGAGCTTTTCCTTAATAGTAGTGCAACAATCACCATTGCTGGTGGAGCGGCTAAACCAACTGGTCGCTATAAACCTATCTTTAACGGTGGAACCCTAACGTAAAGTCGAGGGCAATACCGTGGGAAGCCCGTAAGGGAACCTGTAGAGACTATCCCGTAAGGGAGTAGGTTGCAAGCGCAATCGAAACGGTAGGATAACGTAAGTTATAAGATATAGTCCAATTACAGAGGAAACTCTGGAAGAGTAGTAGCGCACTCAAAATTATAAGGGTTCTGGTAAGACGTACACATCGTTACTAATTGCCTTGAAGTTTATGCAGCACCCTAAAGCAACAGGAGTTATCTTCCGTCGTAATTCCAAGATGCTTACTGCACCGGGTTCAATTTGGCACGAAGCTGTAAATATGTTTTCTGATATATACCCAGAAGGTTTAAAGATTAGAAATCGTGACCTTGAGATTGTGTTCCCTAATGGAGCGTTGCTAAAGTTTTCTCACATGCAACATGAATCAAATATGTATGACCACAAGGGTGCGCAATATAGCCTAGTAATTTTTGATGAAGCCACTGACTTCTCAGAAGAGATGGTGACATATTTGTTGTCACGTATGCGTAATGCTTACGTTGATTACAAACCTCAGATGTTTATGATGACGAACCCCGATTACAACAGTTTTATTAGAACTTGGATTGAGGATTATTACTTAGATTCTGAAGGTATCCCGATTCCTGAAAGAGCAGGACATATTAGATATTTCTTCAGACAAGGTAATAATATGATTTGGGGTAACTCTGAAGATGAACTTAAAAGGCAATTCGGAAATAATGCTCCAATTACATCACTGACGTTTATTGGTGCGAACTGCGACGATAATCCCCCGCTGTTAAAAGCTGACCCTAGTTATAAGACAAGACTTCTTTCTCTTCCGGATATTGAAGTTAAACGTCTATATTATGGTTCGTGGTTCGCAAGACCGCTTGCATCCGGATCGTGGAAGCGCGAGTGGTGCCCTGTTGTACATGAGCCTAATATAAATGCAAGGAAAAGGGTTCGTGCGTATGACGTGGCGGGATCATTACCGTCCCCCGCCTATCCCGACCCCGACTGGACTCGTGGAGTGCTTATGTCCAAAGATGAGACAGGGGTTTATACAGTAGAGGATATGGTATCACTTAGAGATAGGTTTCACAAGGTAGAAGAGTTGATTATCAGCACGGCTATCACTGATCCAAGAGGTACGACTGTGGTACTACCTTGTGACCCTAATGCTCAAGCAGGTGCGTGGGCTAGAAGTATGCAGCGAAGACTTGGAGAGATGGGTATTAACTGTAGGCTTGTTAGACCTCAGAAAAGTAAATTCATGCGTTTTGCTCCAGTATCTACGATTGCTCAGTCAGGGTTTATGCAAGTGCTTCAAGGGGATTGGTATCAAGATTTCTGTATTGAACTTGAGAATTTTGACCCTGAGAATAGAAAAATCCATGATGACATTGTCGATGCTGTTTCTGATTGTGTGTGGGTACTAAATAATCATACTCCTCTGCCTAATTTTGAACTTCCTGATCTTTCCATCTCAACCAACAATTTCGGCTTGCAATCTACAGACTTTACCACAGGTTTAACCGCAAGTTTGAACTAAAGGTTAAAACGATATATCAAGTCTTAATTGAGAATAATAACAAAGGAGACATCAATGTTATCCAAACTCAAAATGCTAATCGTAGGCATTACCGCAGCTTTCCTAGTAGGTTGCTCCTCTATGGGTTCCTACTATCAAGCTGTGGATAACTCTAACGCTAGATACGTAGAAGTAACCTTAGCTCAAGCTAAAGCAGAAGAAGCTAGATATAATGCTTTAGCTAAAATTGCAGAATCAGGTGATGCTACAACTAAAATTGCAGCTACTATGGCTATTGCTATGAGTAATAAGCAAGATACACCCAAACTTAACACTCCTGCTGTACCTCAAAATGAAGCTCTGCAATGGGCCAGTATTCTTGTACCGGGTATAACTCAAGGTATGAGTATTTATTACAATACTAAAGCTACAATGAATGCTAACAATAACGCTACCGCACTAGGTATGAATACTAACAGTACCTTCGCTACTTTTGCAAGTGAAATCAATAGTCCTGTTGTAGTAACTCAACCTTCCCCTGTAGTTGTTGAACAACCTGCACCTATTGTAGTTGAACCTGTTATTGTAGAACCACAAGTAATTACTTTTCCGTAACAATAATAAACTAAAGGAGAAGCCTAAAGTATGGCTAGAAAATCAAACGTAGAGCCTCTACAGAAGGCTTTGAATCCTCAAGATCAACCTGAAAGATTTAGACTAGGTGAAATCTCAAGTTCTGGTCTAAATATCTTTTCAGGTATTCCGCAGGAAGAACTTCGCAGGGAATTGGACTTCCCTAATAACATCAAGACGTATAAGCAGATGAGTTACCATCCTTCTGTGAATGCTTCAGTGTCTTTGTACTGTAGTATGATTGCGAAAGCTAATTACAGAGTTGTTGCCCCTGAAAATGCTTCAGAAGAAGAAAAGAATAGAGCTAAGGTAATTAGTCAGATGCTTTTTGAAGATATGGAACATCCTTTTGAAGATGTAATTCAGGATGCAGCTACTTTCCTTGTGTATGGATTTAGTGTATCTGAAAAAGTATATCGTAAGCGAGAACTTTCTTCTGGTAGTAAATTTAACGATGGTTTGATTGCACCTAAGAAAATTACTATTCGTCATCAGTCAAGTATTGAAAAGTTTATCTTTAGTGAAGACGGTAATGAAGTAAAAGGTGTAAAACAAACCATTCTTTCAGATACTATGGGTAGGTTTAGTAACCGCACAAATACTGTAGTTATCCCTAGAAGTAAATTCCTTTTATTTACTGCTGGTGGTACTAGCGACAACCCTTATGGTATTAGTCCTTTAAGGAATGTATATATACCTTACAAGTATCTTAGTGCGATTGAGGAGCTTGAGGCACAAGGCGTTCAAAAGGAACTTACAGGTGTTCCTGTACTTAAAGTTCCTGCACAATATATGTCTGCTGATGCTAGTCCTGAACAAAAGGCTATCTTTGAGAATATGAAGAATATCGTAAGGAATCTTCAACAAGGTAGTCAGGCAGGTGTAGTTCTTCCTTCTACTGTCGACCCTGAGACTAGGGTTCCTCTGTTTTCACTAGAACTACTAGCTGCCGATGGTAAGCGAGGTTATAACCTAACTGAAATCAAAGAATACTATCGTAACCTTATTTTTACAGGTTTAGGTACGGATGTTCTTCTACTAGGTTCATCTTCATCTACTGGTAGTTTTGCTCTCGCAAGTGTCAAGAATACTATTACTGGACAAGTTGTAGAGTCATACCTTAAGCGAATTATTCGTGTAATCAATGATGATCTTATCAAACAGATTTATTTTCTAAATAATTGGCCTACGGATCGTATGTGCAAGGTTGATTATGAGAATCTATCTGAAGTTGATCTTGAGTCGTATTCAAAGGCAATTCAACGTATGTTAAGTACATCTGGTATCCCTGTTACGCTTGATGTTGTTAATCGTAACCTTGATATGATTGGTGTAGATAGACTACCAGAAAGTACAACTAAAGAAGAATTAAAAGAAATGCTACCTAACTATACTTCAAGAAGTGGTGATGGCTTTAGAACACCCTTTGAGGGAACTAGAACAAGTCAAGGTATAGGTAACGATAACGACTCTAATCTTGATAATGTAGGTTGATATACAAGAGGGTTGAAATAACCCTCTTATTTTCTTTAATTTAACTTGATTTTCATTAAACCTTATGATATACTATTAGGTATAGTGAAAATTCCATCTATGAGATTAGCTCTAGCATAAATAAGGAGGGATAATGCCTTATAAGTATCCTGATAAAGTCCCTTCTTGGGTAAAGAATAAATCTGCAAGTATTCAAAAGACAGCTATTGAAGTTTTCAATGAAACCTTGAAAGAGACTGATTCTGAAGAGAAAGCAAGAATTGCGAGTATATCTGCAATGAAGAATAAAGAAAAGAAGGTTAATAAATCTTCAGTTATTCAAAAGTCTCTTAATCAAGAAAGACGCCTAGCTACTTTCATTGTACTCGAACCTCAAGATGGTGACCTTACAACTACAGACTTGCATGGAGATTGGTACGACGAAGAAACTATTCTTGATGCTTGTATTGAGTTCAATAAATCATTAAACCTTCGTAAAGGTTCCTTGATGCACATGGTTGAGACAGAAGGTTATTCTTTCATTGAATCCTATGTTACCCCTGCCGAAATGAAGATCGGAGATCAAGTTATCAAGAAAGGAACTTGGCTACAAACTATTCAGGTTTCTTCCGATTGGATTTGGGAAGGAATCAAAGAAGGTAAGTTTAACGGTCTATCTGTGGAATGCACAGGTATTGTTGAAGAAATTGAAACTGAAGAATAAGGAAACTCATGGAAAATAAACCAAAGCGTAAAGCTACACGTCGAATCAAGAAGTTCGACTTTAGCGATGAAAATTCAACAGTAAGTCTAGTCGGTGACGCAGTAGGTGGTGCAGCAAATTCCTATACTACTCTACTTACTAAGTCCAATAAGCAAGTATCTGAAGAGTTCCTACGTAAAGCATCTGAAATTACAGTTACTTTAAGTATCACAGAGTATCTACAGCGTTTCTTTGGATTATTAAGAACAGACGCTGAATTACTTGCACGCTCTCTTGGTTTTACTACTGAAGGTATGGAGAAAGCTGAGATTGAGCGTAAGGAAGATGCTCTTGAAGCAAACGAACCTCCAGAGTATCCAGATTGGGATCAAGAACCCGGTAATAAGAAGTTTGAAGAATGGATTAATTACAAACTTAAAAGTATTTCTGTAATGAAGCAACTTCATAAGGCAGAGAATATTGAAGATGAACTTCTCGGTATTTCTGAAGAGGATTATATTCAATTTCTACAAGATCAAGAAGTAGTAGAAAAAGCACTACTTAAACTAGATTCTGAATCTGCAAAAGCAGAGGATGAAGCCTCAACTAAAAACGTCGACGTTGAGAAATCAGGTGAGGGTAAAACCTCTGTTGTAAAACAAAAGAAAAAGGAAAGTAAACCTATGACTGAAAAAGTTCACGTAATTGAGCAAGAGGTAGAGGTCATTGCTAAGGCTAAGTTCGATGAAATCCAGAAGGCATTTGATGCTCAAAAGGAAGAACTACAAAAAGCACTAGACCTAATTAATGAACTAAAGAAAGAAAAGCAAGAAGCTATTGCTAAGGCTCGCAAGCAACAACTAGCAGAAGTAGCTGGTGATAAGGCTGAAGTTCTATTCAAGGCTTGTGGTGAAGCATCCGATGAGGTTTTCGCTGAAGTTATCAAGGCTCTAGGTGAGATGAAGGCTCAGGTAGAAAAGTCAAAGATGTTTGAAGAGGTTGGCGCTTCAGTTGAAGAGACTGTTAACGAGTCACCAATCGCTAAGGCTCTACAAGCCCGTCTAGCTAAACAACAACAATAAATATAATTCAGGAGAAATAATATGGCTGTTATTGCAACCGATACACCTCGTTTTTCTAACGTAGTTAAGGGCGAACTTTGGCCTGAGCTAGCTTACTGTCGTGCCGTAGTTACTGTAAATGATGCGGCTGCTACCCTAAAGGTCGGTACTGTTCTAGGTAAGGTAACTGTAAGCGGTAAGTACAAGGTAGCTGTAGAAACCGCTACTGATGGCTCAAAAGTGGCTGACGCTATCGTTATTCAACAAATCGATATTCCTGCTACAACCGATACCAAGGTTCTAGTTCTTCTAAAAGGTCCAGCCGTTGTATCCAAGGGTGGTCTAACTCTTGATGCTTCTTACGATAACGATACTAAGAAGAACGCTGTTTATGCTGCCCTAGAAGCTAAGGGTATCAAGGTTATTGAAACCGTTTAATTACAACAATTAGAATAAGGATAATATAGTATGATTACACGCCGTTTTTCTAATAACTTTGAAGTTCAGGATTTCACTCAGGAACTAGCCATGATTCCTAATATTCGGACTCCTCTGTCTGATCTAGGTATCTTCCGTAGTGAACCTATCGCTACAACTTCTGTTACTTTTGAACAGACCTTTGGTACTCTTGGACTAATCAATGACGTTTATCGCGGTGGTAACGTTCTAGCTAATACTGACGAAACCCGCAAACTACACACCTATGCTGTACCTTACCACAAGGTTGTAGATTATATCACTCAAGCTGATGTACAAGGCAAGCGTATGTACGGTTCTGCTGATGCAGCCGAAATCGAAGCTGCTGTACTAGAGCGTAAGATGACCCGTCTAAAGCGCAGCGCCCTAATGACCCAAGAATACGCAAAGTTCTACACTCTAACTCAGGGTAAGATTTGGAGTCCATCAGGTACTGTTGCCCACAGTTCCTTCTACACTGACTTCGGTGTATCTCGTCTTGATGTTGATTTTGAGCTAGACGCTGGGACCACGGACGTACTCGCCAAGATCGAGTCAATTGTTGCGCATATTCAAGATAATGCTCTATCTGGCGACGTTTACTCAGGTGTAGTTGGTCTATGCTCTCCTGAGTTCTTTACCGCTCTAATCAGTCACCCCAAGGTGGTTTCCGCTTATCAGTACTACAGTTCCACTCAGGAGCCTCTACGTAACCGTCTAGGTGGTAATACTACACTGTATCGTGAGTTTATGTATGGAGGCGTGCTGTTCCGCGAAATCCGTGACACAGTAAATGGTAGCCGTTTCATCCCAGCTAACGAAGCGTACTTCGTACCAATGGGTACTAGCGATACTTTCGTTACCTACATTGCTCCTTCAGCGAAAATGTCCTTCGCTAATACTATGGGTGAGGAGATGTATCTCTTCGTTTACAACGATCCAAAGGATGAGAAGAAGGAAATTGAACTTGAGTTCTCCCATGTTCATCTCCTACGTAGACCCCAAGTTGTCGTAAAAGCCGTTCGCTACTAAGATTTAATTAGTAGTTCTAAGCCCCTTTCGCAAGGGGCTTTTCTTAAGGTAGTTGGCAAACAGCTACTTTAAGAATATACTTATAGAACTTGCAGATGACTTCTGTAGCAGAAGATCAATCACCAGAAACCCATCTGCAAATGGTGCTATACCGCATTATAGCTAGGGTGCCCAAATTAAATCTACGCGGAGGTGCCACAATGGTTCAACAGAATGGTTTAGTTATGATTGTGTAGACGAACTAAAGAAGTGTGTAAAAGGGATTACGGGTAAAGATTTTGAATTCAATTTAGATTTTAATTAAGGAGTTATCTTGGCTACAGCGGAACAGATTTTAGCTTGCAGGATTGAGTTAGCCGACACCGATGTTTCGCTGCCTTTCCTGTCAGATACTGAGTACAGTTATTTTATTGACAAGAACAATGGATCGGTTGCTAGGGCGTCGGTAGATTGTGCTAAGACTATTCTATTCAAGTTGAGTTATTCTTTCGGAGATGAAATCTCTGATATTTTACAACTCAAAAATAGGTCAGCTCGCGCGTATAAAGAAGCACTGATGCTTTATTTACGCAACCCCGACCTTAACCCAATCTACAAGACTGTCAACCCCTACGCTGGCGGTATCAGTAAGTCAGACATTGCAACTAACCTTGCTGATCCTGATCAGAATACCGTAACTTTACCTACAGAAACCAAAGGTACTTATACTAACGATAATCCATTCGTGATTTAATAGGAGGATAAAACTTATGTCTAATCCTTTTATTACTTCAGCTAAACGTCTGATTTATCGTCAAGGTACAAGTATTGATTACATTAACGTTACTACAGGTACATATAACGTAGAAACAGGTACTGTAGGTAATACTGAAGTTACAACTACTGTAACAGCATTCCCCAAGCGTGTAAAGGTTAATAACTTCAATTATCCTAACCTTATCGGTAAGGAAGTTCTTGAGTTTCTAGTGGTATGCGAAGATTTACCTTCTAGTCCCAGAACGTCTGATAAGATTAGTTATAAGGGTAATATATATACTGTAGAAAGTTATGTCGAAGCAATGGCTAGAGGTGAGTTAGTAATCTATAAGATTATTGCTTCTAAGGGGTAACTGTATGCCAGTTAGAGTTACATCCAATACTGATGATCTACTGAAATCCTTAGAAGAAGCTAAGAAAACTATCACTAGAAAACTAGAAGGGATGGTTGTAGGTTTTACTGTAGATATGGCCGAAGCTGCTTCAGGGAATACACCTATAGGTAACGAGATGGATATGCAACCTGTATCCGAAGGTGGTAATGCTAGATACAGAGCATACTACGAAGATCGTCAGTCATATTATGGACTCCCGATTGAACCCGGATTTCACCGAGGAGCTTGGGAGTTTGGTATGCCTAGTTTTAGACCTATCATTAATGATGTTCAAGGTATGCTTAATGATATTGAAAACGAAGCAGAATCCAGATATAAACTAGGAGATACTGTAGTAATTGGTGCTGAAGGTCCGGGTTATGGAATGTTATTCCCAAGGATACAGCAACCAACGATTGACGATGTTGTAGCAGCATATAAACTTAATATTCAAGGATACTACGATAGAAGCTAAAGGAGGGTTATGTCTGCAATCCTAGATGCAAAACGAGCAGTTGAACGCAGGCTATCTCGAGCATTTCCTACAACTGCTATCAGCTATGAAAACGTAGAGTTTCAACCTACAGATGCTTTGTACTTACGTACAGCATTCAGAGTAAATAGACCTACGGACGATTCCATAGGTAATGACTGCTATAGAGAAAACATTACATTTACAGTATTTGTGTGCGATAAGTTAAACAAAGGTACAAGTAATGCTATCAATATCGCAGAGAAAATCAGAAGTTTATTCTACAAGAGATTAACACTACAAGAGAATACTACAAGGATACACATATTACAAGTACCTCAAGTTTCTACTGCTGCTAAGACTGTAGATAGACTTGTGATTCCAGTAGTTATTACGCTTACTGTAGAGGTTTTTAGGTAAATAGTTAAGTAGTCTATTCAAAACTGCTAACATTTGCAAATGTTAATACCACAATTTAGGAGAATTTAATGAAAGCAAAGGGTGTAAATAAGAAGGTTTCTTATGTGAAAGAAAGCGTATGGGGAGAATTAGCCGGTCCCGGAGGAGGAAAACAGCTACGTCGTGTAACTTTCGATGCTAATTTAACGAAAGAAACTTACCAATCTGAAGAGATTCGTACCGATTACCAAATCGCAGATATGCGACATGGCGTTCGTTCAACCGAATGCTCTCTATCTGCTGAACTATCTCCCGGTTCATACTCAGATTTTATCGGATCAGTTCTAGCTAAGGATTTTGCTTCTGTACCTTCTGTTACTGGTCTAGAAGTTACTATTGCTACTTCTGGTACTAACTTTACTATTACTCGTTCTGCTGGTGATTATCTTGCAGATGGTGTAAAGGTAGGTTCTGTTATCCGTCTAACTGGTGCAGGTCTAAACGCAGCTAACGTAGATAATAACCTTCTAGTTATCGCTGTAACTGCTACTGTTCTAACTGTAAAGGTTCTATCTGCCACTACTCTAGTTGCTGAAGGTCCAATCGCTTCTGTTGATATTACTTATCCCGGTAAGCAATCATACGTACCTCTAACCGGTCATACTGATGATTCCTACACTATTGAGCAATGGTATTCTGACATCAATCAATCAGAAGTATTTACTGGTAATCGTGTAGGCACTGCTTCAATCTCTCTACCAGCTACTGGCCTAGTTACTGCTGATTTTAGCTTCACAGGTAAAGACCTAGCTCGGACTGGTACTACCGAATACATGACTTCTCCTGCTGCTGCAAATAATAATGGTATCTTTGCTGCTGTACAAGGTGCAATGATTATTAATGGTACTGAAGGAGCTTGTATTACTGACGCTAGTATTGAAATTAACCGTGAGCAAGAACCAGCTCAGTGCGTAGGTAGTAACTTTGCTTCTGAAATCTTCACTGGTACTATTAATGTAACCGGTAGTCTGTCTGCTTATTTCAGTGACGGAACCCTTCGTGATTATTTTGATAACGAAACTGAAGTCACTATCGTACTAGCTCTTACCACTAGCGAAGCCAAGGATGCAGATTTCATGTCCTTCGTTATGCCTCGTGTTAAGCTAGGTTCTTACAACCATGCTGATGCTCAATTAGGTATTGTTGACAGTATTGATTTTACTGCACTACTAAAAGGTAAAAATACTGACGGTCTAATTGAGAGCACCATTATGATCCAAGATTCACAAGCCTAATTTAACTGTAGAAAGCCTCCCCTAATGGGGAGGCTATTTCTAAATTATTTAGAGGTAGTTATGTCTGATTACAAGGTAAATACACAAGTACAAAGTAGTAAACGATTGTATGCTCTGTTGTGTATGAAATAAGTTCAAAGTTTTCTTCCTACGCAATTAAACAAGAGAAACCTCAAGAATTTATTGCTAAGAAGATTATCTATACTTATAGTATAGTGAACAATAATAACAATAACTATGAAGTTTAATCTCTGCCCCTGTTCCGAAAGGTTCAGGGGATTTTCTTTTAGTTATCATTACTTGACTTTGTAAGTTTAGCGTGATATAATATACCTATATACTGAATTCTCAGTATAGTTTATAGCAATTTCCTAATAACAAGAAAGGAGTAATACATATGGCATTTGATGTAAAACTTATGGATTTTTCGGCTGCTGCTGACATCGGTTATGAGTTTGAACTTAAGCTACCTACTGGTGCAGGTTCCGGAGCATATCTTACCGTAATTGGTGCGCAAAGTCCAACCGTAAAGCAATATGCAAAGCGTAAGTTCCAAGAGTACCAGCAGCGTCAGCAAATTGCAAAGCGCAAAGGTAAAGAAGAAGAAATTTCACTGGATGAGGCGGAGGAGCTTGCGATTGAAGGGGCGCTGGTACGTCTGGTGGGTTGGCGTGGTATTACCGAAGAAGGTAAAGAGGTAAAGTTCTCTAAGGAGAAAGCTCGTGAGATTCTTACTCAGCATTCATGGATTCGTGAGCAGATTATGGAAGAGAGTGATGATGTTCTAAATTTTACCCCGAAAGCATAACTCAGTTACTTGAGTTTGCTAAACAGGAGTTTGAATTAGGAGGTGGTTCTAATTCTAAGAGAGCAAAGTTGGAATCTGTTTGGAGACAAACTGGTGTAAAACCTCCTGCTCTTGATGATCTTGTTGAACTACCTCCTGAAATGAGTTACGTGTGGGAATATTTCTTAAGGTTAAACAGTAAAAGAACAAGTAATGGATTTGGTGTTAATCCGATACCTTTTAGTGAAATTGAAAGTTTCTTTAAGTTAAACCAAATAGAGTATTCCCCAGATGAAGTACAGCTTATAGAGATGCTCGACAATGTAGCAATGGAGTATTTTCAAAAGGAAGCTGAGAAGAATAACAAAAACAATAAAACCAAGAAGTAACTTTAGCCTCCCATCTTGGAGGCTTTATTTTTATAGTGATTATAGCTAGTCGTTATAAAGATAAAACGCCATAATAACAATAAATAGGAGATATGGTATGAGTTTGGCTCTTGAGACTTTGGTGTGGAATTCTGATACTTCTGCATTAGAACAAGCCGTAAAGAAAATTGATGATTTATCTGCTGCTGTTACTCGGTTAAACAAAGCGCAGCAAGATGAAACCAAAACTGCGATTCAAGCCGAAAAGGTTAAGCAAGAAGAAGCTAAGACTGCTATTGTTAGTGCTAAAGCTAAGGAAGCAGAAGCTAAAGCTGAAGGTGCTCTAGCAAAAGCAAAGCAAACTTCTGCAAAAGCTACTAAAGAAGTAACCGAAAATACTGACGCTTCAAACAAGGTTCTACAACGTCAGAAAGAAATGCTTGAGTTCATGACTCAAGGTTACTCCAGAGGTCAAGCTAGTACTCTTGCTTATGCTAAAGCTACTGGTGCTGCTACAAGTGAGTTAAACGAATTAGGTAACGTTCTAAAGACTCAACGTAAGCTGATGGGGTCGGACCCATTCGATAAGAGTCTTTCTGGTCTTGTTGCTCTTAGGAACCAACTAGGTGAAGTACGTGAAGCATATCGTCAGTATGGTGCAGGTGTAGAACTTACTAGAAATCAAACTCGTGAATTAGCTCGTGATAAAGAACGTATTATCGAAAGGTTAAAGCAAGAGGGTGCTTCTTTTACTGATATTAAGAATGCTATCCGTAAGCATGGTGAAGAGTACATTGCTACAGCAGCTAAAGTAAATGCCCTGATTAACCAAGAGAAAGAACTAGAAAGACAGCATAGAGAATCAGCTAATGCCGCTCGTGCCTTAGCAGCAGAAGAAGAACGTATGGTTTCTATCATGAATAGTATGAATCATACTATTGATGGATCATCTAAAGCAGGGCAAGCTGCTGCTGTTTCTATTGCACGGTATGAACGTAACTTAAGGCTTGCTGGTGTAGGTGCGCAAGAGGCAGCGAAGAAACTTGAATTATATAAGCAACAGATGATTAAGATTCAAGAAATTGAGCAAAATCGTAGGGCACAGCATCTATCTCGTGCGCTTACTCCGCAAATCTCTGACGTTATAACGTCAATTGCAGCCGGGATGCCATTGC
>Ga0209096_1003242_pt1 | contig 14383 bp, 16 predicted proteins | sample AD_UKC034_MetaG_FD_184407 | JGI IMG/M metagenome (GOLD analysis project Ga0209096, IMG submission 184407) | Active sludge microbial communities of municipal wastewater-treating anaerobic digesters from USA - AD_UKC034_MetaG (SPAdes) (version 2) | ecosystem: Engineered > Bioreactor > Anaerobic >... | reverse complement strand
GAAGGGCGGTTTCTGATCTGCAGGCTGACGAAAAAGGACTGGGACCAGCAGCGGGCGGTGAAAGAGATCGCAAAACGCCTCGCCATCTCGTATAAAAGGATCGGGTTTGCGGGGACCAAGGACAAGCATGCCGTCACCTCCCAGCTGATCTCCATCGAGGGGATCACTGCAGAGGAGATCGATCAGGTCCGGATCCGGGATATCACCCTCGAGCCGGTCGGGCGATCCACCTCCCCCCTCGCCCTCGGCTCCCATGCAGCGAACCGGTTCACCATCACCATACGGGAAACCTGTGCCGATCCGGAGATCCTCTCTGTGGTGACCGCAGCATGCGAGAGCGGTATTCCGAACTACTTCGGAATCCAGCGATTCGGGGCGATCCGGCCGATCAGCCATACCACGGGGGCGTATATCCTGCGGGGGGACTATGAAGCGGCAGTCTGCCACTATATCGGGGCCGCATTCCCCGGCGAGCCTGATGGGGTGAGGGAGGCACGCAGCTCGTTTTTGGAGCACCGGGATCCGCTCCGGTCGATCAGGGAGTTTCCGCTCCACCTGAACTACGAGCGGACGATGCTCCACCACATCGCGGACCACCCCGGGGATTACCGTGGGGCACTCCGGATCCTCCCCCCGAAGATCCTCTCGATGCTTGTCAGTGCGTACCAGTCCCTCCTGTTCAATAAAGCCCTGTCATTGCGGATGGCTGAAGGGGGCAGCTTCTCCGAACCAATTCCTGGTGACCGGCTCCTCTTTCTGAACGGGAGGGAAGATCGGGTCTCTGCCGCGACTGCCGGGAATGCACGGGTCCAGGTCGCGAGAGGCCGGTGCCGGATCGCCATACGGATGCCGGGGTGCAGCGACAAGGCACTCCCCTGTGCGGACACCACGGCCATGGAACACTTTCTCTCCGAGGACGGCATACAGAAGAGCGATTTCTGTGCCGCCTCTGACCTCGTGCATGCCCGGTTTGACGGGGCTATGCGCCCTGCCGCGCTTTCAACCGGGATCACTGCCACCCTTGAGGGGGACCAGGTAACACTTGCCTTCTCCCTCCAGCCCGGGCAGTACGCTACCACCGTCTGCCGGGAGTACATGAAAACTGATCCCCTTGCGATGATCTGATCGCAGGGGGAATAATCCAGGGGTCTTTCCAAATACTCATGCTCAGGACAGGCTCTCCTTTAGTAAAATTCCCGGGATTCATGCGGTCCGGCACTGATATCCGGGGAGTTCTCCCCGTTGTTGTTATCCGGGAGACTTCTTTCTGGAACAGTAGAGGGAAGCTATCCTTCCTGGAAGTGATATAGGGGGATGCTCCCCTGAAGGCTACCCGGGAGACTCTCCGGGAGTAATTACCCCGGGTGTGTTCTTTTCAGGATACTACTCGTGATATACCCTTTCAGAACACTCCCCACGAGGTATGCTGAAGATAACTCCCTACGAGATCTGCTGAAAAAAGGAACGAGCGTTAACCTTTTCGGCTTTTATTCACGAGATCCGGCCGGCTTCATCGTTCAGTTGCCCGGGAGGGTAGACCACATCATACTCGGTCACGAGGTTGGTGCCGCAGAGATAGTGGTCTTTCAGGACCAGCCGGATCATCTCCTCCTCTGTCTCGATATGCATACCCCCGACAAGTGACGGGGTATCAGCACCCCCGACGATGAAGGGGAGGTGGATGAGGCGGATCTCATCGACGAGGCGGTGGTGGAGCATATGCCAGTTCAGTGTGGGTCCTCCCTCGATCATCAGCTTCCTCACCCCATACCGGGTCCGGAGAATCCTCATGAGGGTGGGGAGGTGGACATGGCCCTGCCCGGCACACACCACCTCGGCACCCCGCTTCCGGATGGCATCCACCCTCTCGGCCGGTGCCTGTTCTGATACGGCAATGACCGTAGGAGCATCCGGGGAGAGGACATTGGCGTCAAGGGGGATATCGGCCATGCTCGAGGGGATGACCCGGATCGGGCTCTTCCCTTCCACCAGACGGACGGTCAGGTAGGAGTTGTCAATCCGGATCGTATTTGCCCCCACCATGATGGCATCAAGGGATGCCCTCGTCCGATGGAGCAGGATCTCAGTGGCAGGATCCATGTATTTCATCAGGATCTTGCTCGAGCTCCCTTTCTTGAGGGTCAGCTTGCCATCCGCTGTGATCTCCGACATCATCAGCACGTGGGGGCGATCAGGTGATTCCGGCACGACTACGACCTTTGCAGGAGAAGCTTCGCCCTGATCGGTTAAAGAGGTTGGCCCCTCTGCTGCTCCCTGCCGCATTCATGACGGACGATGGCAAGTATTATCCATTGAACTGCTGCTTAGATGATCCATGAACATAACCGCACTCCGGCCCCGGCTCGTCCGCCATGTTGAGCCGATCGCCACCGTGTTCTGCAGGGCCGGCATCACCCCGAACCAGATCTCCCTTCTCTCTCTCTTCGCCGGGATGCTGTGTGCGGTATGCTACTGTTACCAGATGTTCATTCTCGGGAGTCTCTTGCTTTTCATCTCTGCCGTCCTGGACCTTGTCGATGGCAGCGTTGCCCGGCGGACCGACAGGGAAACCCGTTTCGGGGCAGTCTTTGACTGGATCGCTGACAAGTATGTGGATGCCCTTGTCCTCCTTGGAGTCGGCCTCTCGGGCATCGCGATCCTGTCTCAGTTCGCGGACTTCCCCCCCGTCAGTGATTTTGCCATCGTTGCCGTTGCCATCATCGGCTCCCTGATGAACACGTTCATCAAGCCGGTGGTCTATGCAGAGACGGGATACAAGGACCGTATCGGGGGAAAGATCGAGGACCCGCTGGAGGGGATCGGCTTTTTCGGGCGCCCGGAGACGATCCTCGTCCTGATCATCGGGGGGGTCACCGGGTTTATCTGGGTCTCGGTCATCCTGATCGCCCTCTGCACCAACCTCTCGGCGCTGCAGCGGATCATCTATCTCTATGGAAGACTCTCCTGACCTCCCCTGAATACAGATCATAGAGGCCTGCCGCAAGGTCGGCGAGCCCCGGGATGATACGGAAGAGGCCGTAGGCAATGGCGACGAGAAGGACCAGGGCGAGCAGTTCAGCAATCACGTTATGGGCCCAGAAGAAGCTCTCGTACCCGAACTCCCCGTTCCCGGCAATATCCGGGAGGAAGGGGAACCACTGCTCCGTGTAGGCGATGATCACGGCAGTGTTCCTGACCAGGTTCAGGATATATATGGTGGGGACAACCAGGAGAAACGACAGGATCTTCTGCCGCAGCGTGGTCGGGACGGCGGACGCAACCCCGAGCATGATGGCGATTGCCTGGATCCCGGTGCAGGCAAGGATGATCTCCACCCGGAATCCGTTCCTGATCACCATGTTCCAGGCATGGAGATCCGCCCCGAATCCAAGCGACCGGACGAGCCAGAGCGTCTGCCCGACCACCACCGAGATGAGCCAGTCACCAAGCGGGGTAAAGGCAAACGGTGCATAGATGAGGAAGGCAACGGCTGCCGCCCTCGAGAGGTGCTCGACCCGCGGGTCCCCGGCAAGGAGATATTTTGCCGTGATGTACAGGAATGGAACTGCCAGGACCGCGAGGGTGGGATACAGGTAATTGTTGATGGAGAAATAGTAGGGGACCTCGGCAAACAGGAAGAGGACGATCGCCGTCCACCCGAGGATAGCGAAATATCTCCGTGCCCTGGTGGGGATCAGGAATGCAAGAAAAAAGATGCATGATGCAAGCACGAAGAGCTCTTTCATCCCTGTATGGTTCGTCGCACAATGAAAAAAGGGTTTCCGATTGGGCATAGTGCCGATTGGAGAGCTTTCCGACGTTCTCCGGAGCTTTAATCATGAATGTGCACAAATTACTGAACCAATGTTCTGTCCTGAGTGCAAGAGCCTGATGATATCCTCGGCGGGCCAGCTCAAATGCCGGAAGTGCGGGTACATCAGGAAGATCACCGAAAAAGACCAGCTCCAGAAGACGAGGAAGCGGAGTGAGAAGGAGATCGTCATCGTCGAGGAAGAAGGTTCGATCCCGACCCTGCCGACGATCGCGATCAAGTGCCCCAAGTGCGAGAACAACCTTGCATTCTGGTGGCTCCGCCAGCTCCGGGCTGCCGACGAGAGCGAGGTCAGGTTCTTCCGGTGCACCGTCTGCGGGCATACCTGGCGGCAGTACGATTAACGTATCTCCATCTCCGATGGAATGAAAAATCTCCGTCTCTGATGGAATGAAAAGAACGCTGTTCCACTCTCTTTACGCCGGATCCTCAGAGCGAAAAGGGTCAGAACCTGGTGAATAGTAACCTCCTCTTCTTTGGCTGTCGGTCTTTTATAGGGGGCATGGGGATCCCCGACGATCCGGATCCCGCCCCGCCGTATGAGCTTTCTTGGTACGATCCCTCACCAGATCCCTGCACTCCAAAACCACGGCAGGTATCCGGAAGGCAGGTGCCGATCCTTCCTTCTCCGGAATTCGATATTCCTCCTTCTAGTGGAACCGTTCATCAGACCTGACGAATGCTGCATGGTGGGAGACTGCATCAAGCCACCCGGCCTTTGCATTGCTGTAGGAATCAAACGCAGGTACATAGGGCTTGATGTCCAGAAGCGGGGTGCCATCAAGGATGTCCACATCCTCGATCGCCAGGATGTTTCCTTTTATTCCGGTGAGCTGAACGATCGAGAGGCCGATCGCGTTTGGCCGTTTTGGTGCCCGCGTCGCGAAGACCCCGTGGGACCGGGGATCGAGGAAGGGTGTCACTTCAAGCGAATACCCCTGGCAGCGATGAAAGGCATAGATCAGGATGAGATGGGAGAATTCCTCAACATCGCGGAGACCTGCAATGAACTCCTGACGGATCTCGATGGTTCCCTTTATCCCCTTTGCTCCCGATGGCTGGATTGGCATTCCTGCGAGATCGGAGAAGGGAGAATGAACGATCCCTATCGGGGTATAGGTAAACGGTGAAGAGAAATAATTGGACTGAACGCTGTCTTCGGATTCCAGCGCCTTGTGTTCGTTTCCTTGCATCAGCTGACCATCCTCTCTTTTACCGGGAGCGAACCCGGACGCGTGAATGCCAGGAGGCGGACGCCGGAAACCTGCCTGAATATCGCACCCTGCCCGATACAGCTCATCACCGCGTTCTCGTCCACAACACGAGAACCGGCGATTATGGTTGCACCGTGATCAAAAAGGACTGGTGAGAGTGGTGTGCTGGGTCCGAGCACCATGACCAGAGCGTCAGGACTGCACAGGTCGAGCAGATGATCGAGAGTATGGTTGATTAGTGCACTTCCGGTCAGTGCCACCACATCTGCCCTGGGAATGAGACTCCCCACAGAGTCCGCGGGATACTCATCGCCGACGGGATGCTGCTCGATCACCCAGAGGTTGGCTGCAACGGTGCGGAGTTTGGGGATGAAAGGAAAACGACCCACCAGGGCAATATTTTTCCCGATACCGTCTTTCATCAGTACCTCAGACGCGTTCATCTCGACGGCATCCCGCTCATTGGGAGCGAGGAGGGAGTTGATAGCGGCCACCCCGATTGCGGCCTCAAGGCTGTTCTCTGACAGGGCATATGCAGCCAGTTCCTGTGCGCTTTTCAGGGATAACCGCCCCGCATCACGCACAACGGTCGTGTGGTCATGGGGTTTATCGCTGATCACTGTCGTGGCAAGGCCGCAGTGGCTGCTACAGACGGCGGTCCAGTGGGCACCGACCAGAACGGCCCGGACCGGGACCGGACTGCCCGGCAGAGTGGCAAGAAGGTCTTCAATAATACCTGTTTTTTTCATTGAGGTTCCACCATTCCGGAATACCCCGGTTCACCACAAGGATAACGGGAATGCCCGGAGCCGCATCCGGTTATGTTGATGGGGGGTACGTTGCTCTGATGTTGATGGGGGGTACGTTGCTCTGATGTTGATGAGGGATACGTTGCTCTGATATGTACATTATTATGCTCATATGAGTAAATAATAGAGCAGGAGCTACCCGACCCGCTGGGATGTGTTTGGTTCACGTTCGGGAGGACAATGATGCACATCGCCCCTCACTCAATCCCGTTGCCGGATTGGTACAAAACACACTATTAAGAGGAGGGTGGACCAGGTAACTCTCATTCCCATACTCCGGGAGCAAGAGCCCGAAAGAACAGGATACTACATCCCGGGTCGATCCTGGAGAAGGAGGTGATTGTGGATGAAGAAGGTGACAATCTTTGCCGGTCTGTTCCTGGTGGTGATACTGGCAACAGGGGGTGCATCCGCCTCAGAGGCTTCTTTCTGGGAGGAGTACATCGCAAGTTACCTCGAAAAATTCGGGGAGGACAAGTATGCGATCAAGGCTGAACCCCTTGACGCGGAAGGGTATACCGCACGGTACCTCGAAAAATTCGGGGAGGACAAGTATGCGATCAAGGCTGAACCTCTTGACGCGGAAGGGTATACTGCACGCTACCTCCAAAAATTCGGGGAGGACAAGTATGCGATCAAGGCTGAACCTCTTGACAGGGAACGGTATACCGCAAGCTATCTTGAAAAATTCGGGGAGGACAGGTTCAGGAACGCAACCGAACCGTTCACCTGGAAGTCCTATCCCTCTGATTATGTCAGGAAGTTTGGTCAGGACAGGTATGATCTGGCAAATAAACCGATCACCGGCCTGTTCTCCCGCCTTGGATGAGATGCACCGGTCTGCCCCTGCCAAAATGCCCTTTCCCTGGAACTGAGCGGGGTGGCATCAGGAGGGGACAGCCTGGGAACCCGGGAAAAAACCGGTTCCTGGTCTCTTTCAAGCCCGGTCAGTGCCCTGGGCAGGATACCTGGCTGCATATCAGCCAGGCGGTCATGCCCTCTGGCTGCATCATCCAGGATAAAACAGGTCAGCACGCTCAGGACGACCCCCTTCCCAGGTCAGATACCCCTCCTGGACGCCCCGTTTTTTTCAATTCGCGGTAGTGTAAGCATACAAATGCTTAATTAGGGAATAGACTATCTATCTCTCATTTATATATATCCGACATGAAATCCAAATGAGGCAGTGTGTGAGGATCCCATCAATGTACAACAGAGATGATGAATGATGAGAGGGCGGATACTGATCGCGGCAGGCCTGATCCTGTTCCTGGTGACCGTGCTTGGGAGTGCAACGGCTGACGAGGTGGATACCTGGGAGGGATTCGACCAGTACTACATTGAACGGTTTGGAGAAGAGCGTTATTCCCTGGTATATGATACGATATCCCCACAGGAGGCAGGAGATCTCTGGGAGAAATGGCACCGCGAGGGGGTTGCGGACACCACCACCCCCCCGATAACGATCGAGGAGGATAAAGATGTCATTCACCCTGAACCGGAGTATCCTGAATGGGAGGGCTGGCCTCCCTTCACCATGGTGAAAAAGCCAAACCTCCTGCCTGACATGGCAAGCGCAAGAATGCGACTGAAACGATAACCCCCCGGGCTGCCGGAGGGGGAATTGAGCTCTTCTTTTTTTTCTTCTTCTGCGAAAGGGTATTGTCATTATCCCGGGAGGTCCGTGCCTTGCCATCTGAGGGAGAAGGGTGGCACGCGTTCTGCTGGTTCTCTTCAGAAGAGGGGGGGTGACCCCATCAGAGAGACCAGGAGATTCAAACAGAAGAGAGGAACGGAGGGCTGTCTTTACCGGTCCGGGATGCCCCGCATGCCAGAATCTACAAACAGCCATGGGTGTTCAAAATAATGGTGATTCCCATCGGATGGATCAGATGACCGAGAACACCCAGGACACGAGTGCGAGCACAATGAAGATGATGATCAGCCATTTTCCGATAGTCCACGCAACCCTCCCGATGAATCCAAGGAGCATCAGGACGATTGCGATCACGATAAAAATAATCCCGAGGGTGAGGAGCCAGTCTGCCATACAATGAGTTCCATCTTCATCCCCGGGTAATAAAGGTTGTCAGGAGAACCTGTAAAGACGGTCTTCCCGTGGGCTCTGATACCGCCTCCCCATGGGCTGAGACAGGTTTCCCACGGGCGGAAACAGGTTTCCCATGATCCAGGACCGCCTCCCCCCAGGCAGGTGTCCTTCCCCCTCCCGCGATCGAGTCCAATGACCATGCTGGTGAGCGTCCCTGACATCACCCGGCGCCAACACATCACCCCTGAAGGAGGACGCCGGGAGACGGGGTGCTGCCGGTTTCTCGAGGTAGCATCACCCAACTGTTTATATACTGTCCTGAGGCATTTATAAATATGAAGGTCAAGCCAGAGGACTCTCTCAAAATTGAAAATATTGTCGCCTCGGCAAAGGTGACAGATTACCTTGATCTGCCAGCACTGGCCTCCCAAATCAAGGATGCAGAGTACAATAAAAAGAGGTTCCCGGGCGTTGTCATCAGGATGCAGGATCCCAAGATTGCGGCGCTGGTCTTCGGGTCGGGAAAGGTGGTACTCACCGGGGCAAAAAGTATCGAGAGCCTCTCTGAAGGGCTCGAGATCCTTGGAAACCTGCTCCGGGGACTGCAGATCGACATCCCCCAGAAGCTGACCTACAAGATTCAGAATATTGTCACCTCCGCCGACCTCGGATCGGGCATCAACCTGAACAAGATTGCGGTCGGGTTCAACCTTGACCGGATCGAGTACGAGCCCGAACAGTTTCCCGGGCTGGTATACCGCCTCGAGAATCCAAAAGTGGTGGTACTCCTCTTCGGGTCCGGAAAACTGATCATCACCGGTGGCAAGGAGCCCCAGGATGCAAAGAAGGCGGTGCAGAAGATCCTGAATGACTTGAAGAACCTTGGCCTCCTGTGATTCTGCTGTGACCACAATTTTTATTTGCTTTTGAATTCCTTTTTATTCTGTAACATCTCTTTTCAAATACATACTGTATAATAATAATATTTTTATATATAGAACTCTTATTATTTTATATATATAAAATAAGGCAACAGGTGTTCATGTGTTGAGAGCCCGAAATGTGATGTATTTCACCCAGGATGAGGAGGAGCTGGCAGACCTGCTCATTAAGATAGGACTGAAGCGGAATGTGGCCAGGGTGCTTGTCTACCTTTCCCACAATTCGGAGGCAACGTCCCGCGATATCGAGCGGGGCACGGATCTCCGCCAGCCCGAAGTCAGCCTCGCGATGGCTGCCATGATCGAGCAGGACTGGGTCGAGAACCGCGAGATCAAGGCTGAGAATAAGGGAAGACCGGTGAAGATCTACCGGCTGTCACGCCCGGTCGGGGAGATCACGGATACCCTTGAAAAAGCAAAGCGCGAAGAAGCAAACCTGCAGCTCTCGATCATCCAGCAGATACGAAATTATATCCAGTAAAAGCAGGGAGTGCCCCCTCACTGCTCTCTTTTTTCCCGAAGGGCGTGTTGCATGTCATCGACAGACTCCTCTCATGAGGATATTCTCTTCAGTATTGGCGCTTGAGCACGCTCCCGACCCCGGTTCGTCCGGAACACTCCCCGCCTCTCTTAACGAAGGTACGACAGGAAGGTTCCGGTCACCTGATCTCATCTTGTGAGGCTGCCGGGGCGTACCATTCCCCTTCCTGTATCAGGAATACACGATTTTTTAATACCCGGGATTTCACGGTTTTTTCAGTAACAGGAGTTTCACGGTTTTCAAAAGTCCGGAGTTTCACGGTTTTTCTAATGTCCCAAATATCCCGATATACCGGATTTGGGGGACGCAGACGGCACTGATCAGAAAAAATGGCACTATCCCCTCATGAAAATCAGGTGCCGTTCCCTCGTGATGGCAGAGCGAGCCGGTCACAGCCTGAGCTCGCGACACCCGTCATCTCCACCGACAACGACGACACTCTTCTCCACGAACGCACAGAAGAGGCCGCAGGAGAGTACCCCCGGCATCAGGGTGAGGATCCCTTCGAGACGTTCCGGTTCACCGATGCTCTTGAACGAGCAGTCGAGGATGAAGTTTCCATTGTCGGTGATCACCGGGCCGTCTTTCCGTACTCCGGTCCGGAGCTCCGGGATCCCGCCAAGCGCCCGGACACCGAGTATGACGGGCTGGAGGGCGAACGGGATCACCTCGAGCGGGACAGGGGCCGCCAGGGTATCCACGCATTTTGAGGCGTCCACCACGATCACCAGGCTCTGTGCTGCTGCAGCCACGCACTTCTCGCGGGTCAGTGCAGCCCCCCTTCCCTTGATCAGGCGGAGGGAGGGATCGACCTGGTCTGCCCCATCGATGGCAAGGTCCAGCTCGGGGTAGGTGTCAAGGGTGGTGAGCGGGATCCGGAGCTGCCGGGCCAGCATCTCGGTCTGGAACGAGGTCGGGACCCCCTGGATGCGGAGGCCTTCATCGATCAGGATGGAGAGGCGTTCCATCGCATAGTGAGTCGTTGAGCCGGTCCCAAGACCGATGACCATCCCGTCCTCCACCATCCCGGCAGCATGGTACCCTGCCTCGCGTTTCATCCGGGTCAAGGGGTGTTCCTGATGCAGGGAGTGTTCATCCATTTATGATACCTCCGTATTGCAATTCATGGCGCCTCGGTGTCGCACCGGGTGTATTCGCGGGAAGGGAGCGAGAAGAGCGATCGGAGTTCTTCGTTCGCCACCGGGGCCGTGCAGTCAAGGGTGATCGGGGTGAGCGAGACATTTCCTTTCCTGATGGCACGCACATCGGTCCCCTCCTCATCATCGCTGACAAGGGGGCCGTTGATCCAGAAGTAGGGCCGGCCCCTCGGGTCGAGCCGTTTCTCTACCCCGGTCAGGAAGAGCTTGTGGGAGAGGCGGGTCACCTCGTATCTCCCGGTCAGGCACGAGGGGATGTTCACGTTGATGATGTCCGCCCCGCGGGGGAGTTTCCGCGAGAGGAAGGTCGTGCAGACCTCCCGGACCACGGTCTTGGCATCCTCGAAGCTCTGGCAGTGGTACCGTGGATCATCGAACTTGTCGCCCTGGTCCTCTACCTGGAGAGAGAAGGCGATGGCAGGGGTCCCCTGGTTAGCAGCCTCGAGTGCGGCACCGACCGTACCCGAGGTCATGATCGACTCGTAGGAGAGGTTCTCGCCGATGTTGATCCCGCTGACCACGAGCACGGGATCAAGGGAGAGGGCATACAAGCCGATGATCACCGAATCGGTGGGTTTCCCCCCGACAGCGTAGGCCTTTACCCCGTGCATCGTGATCTCGTTTGCCCGGATCGGCTCAAAGATCGAGATGGAGCGCCCGACCGCACTCTGCTGGGTTGCCGGGGCTACCACGGTCACATCGGCGATAGGTGCCAGGGCTTCGTAGGCAGCCCAGAGCCCGGCGGAGTTCACTCCGTCATCATTCGTGAGCAGGATCGTTGGCTTCATCTGTCGTGGTAGTTCTTGGAGGGGCGGTGAGAAATACTTGACCGATCGTCAGGCATTAAGTCAGAGCCGGCGCCAATGGTATGGTAATGAAGGTACTTCTGGCTGAGTACGCAGTAGCCCACGAGCCCGGCCTTGCCCCTGAAGGGGCAGCGATGCTCGGGGTGCTCCAGGGGAGCTTTGAGCGGTGCGGGCATGAGGTGGTCTTCCCGGGCACCGGCGACTTTGGAGAGGAGATCCGCCGGCTGGCACCCGGCTGCGGGGCAGGCCTTGTGATCGCCCCGGACCACCTGCTGTTCCGGTATACCGCTCTTCTCGAGCACCTCACCCACAACCTTGGCTGCGGGAGCCTGAACGCAGCCGTGTGCGCAAACAAGCGCCGGGCAGCAGCGATCCTCTCCCAGAACGGGATCCCGGTCCCGGGCGATGGGGTGCCGGGAAGGAGGGTGTTCAAACCCGAACAGGGCTGCGGGGCACAGGGGGTGCGGATCTCCTCCGGAGACCCGGGATCGGGCGAACTTGCACAGGAGTTCATCGAAGGGGAGCATCTGAGCGTCAGCCTGATCGGCAGCCGCGTTGTAGGGAATGCCTGCAGCTACTACACGGGAAAGCCCCCGCTCCTGCTCGCCGTGAACCGGCAGGAGATCACGATCGATGACGAAGGGAGATTCCACTACCTGGGGGGAGAGACGCCGGTCAGCCATCCCCGCCACGACGAGATCGTCCGGACTGCCGTACAAGCGCTGAATGTCCTCGGCTGCCAGGGATACTGCGGCATCGATATCGTCCTTGCCGACAGGCCCTATGTGGTGGACGTCAATCCCCGCATCACCACCAGCCTTGTCGGGATCGCCGCCTGCATGGAAGAGGAGATCGCAGACCTGCTCCTGGCTGCCTCCAAAGGGGGAGGGCCCGATCAGGTACACCTCTCCGGCAGGGTCCGCTTCGATAACCGGGGATGGGTGGAGCGACTGTGATCGGGATCGATGTCGGTGGTGCCAACCTGAAGGTGGCAACTGCGGACGGGATCTTCATCCATTACTGCCCGCTCTGGCAGGAGAGCCCGATCCGCGAGGTGCTCTGTCGCTACCGCTCCCGGGGAAACGAGGCTGCCGTCGTGATGTCGGGGGAACTGGCAGACTGCTTCTCCTCGAAAGCAGAAGGGATCCGTTTCATCGTTGACGCGGTGCGGGAGGTGTTCCCGGATGCACAGTTCTACGGCACCGATGCCGCATTTCACGATGCTGCCGTACCTGAACTGGCAGCCGCAAACTGGCTCGTTTCCGCCGAGTACCTGATGGACCAGTATCCCGGCTGCCTCCTTGCAGACCTGGGGAGCACGACCACCGATCTCATCCCGCTTGATGGGCTGGAGGGGCTGCTGGGACTCACCGATCTCGACCGGCTCCAGCGGGGATACCTGGTGTACACCGGCCTTCTCCGGACCCCGGTCGCTGCACTTGCAAGGGAGGTGCTGATCCGGGGGGTGCCGACACCGGTCTGCCCGGAATTCTTTGCGAATAGTGCCGATATCCACCTGGTCCTCTCGCACATCACGGGGGAGGAGTACACAGTGGCCACCCCTGACGGGAAGGGGAAGGACCGGATCTCTGCCCTGAGGCGGCTCGCACGGGTGGTGTGTGCCGACCTCGAAGAGATCGGGGAGGAGGGGGCGTATGCCATCGCCCGTGCCTGCTGGGAGGCTCAGCGCGAGCTGATCGTCCATGCGGTCCGGAGGGTGGCACCCGGAATCCCTGCCGGGCAGGTACTCTGTGCCGGCGTGGGGGCAGGGCTCCTCTCCGGGCTCACGGGAGGGCGCACCCTGGCCGGGGAGCTCGGGCCTGTCTCTGATGCCCTGCCGGCCTATGCGGTCATGGAGGTGGCAGCACGAAGACATGGCAGCTGAGCCTGCTCCTGCTCGCCGGATCCCTGGCCGTCACCCTGCTCCTCTGGCATCTCGGACTCCCGTTCTTCTTCTTCCTCCTGTTCATTCCGATCATCCCTTTCCTCGGGAGGGAGCGGGAGCTGAAGCGGTGCCCGCTCTGCGGCTGGGAGACAGGCAGTCCCCGGGTGGAATTCTGTCCCTATGACGGGAGCCCGCTCACGGTCGCTAACAAGGACGGCAGCGGATAGAAACGCTCCCGAAGGCGGGTATCCGGACCGGAAGGTCGTGGATCACAAGGAGCTCCTGTTCCCCTGTGATGCATCATCGGGTGCTACCAAATTTGATCGCTCCCTGACCGGATGTTCTCCCTGGAGGGAGTCCTCCCTCCTTCACAGGTTCCTGAAGGCGACCATGGAGAGCGAGATGATGGAACGCGGCAGGACCATGCCGAAGATCTCCGTTGTCCCAATCTCCAGGAAGGTCCGGGCAGAGAGATCCCGCACGGTCCCGCGGTCAACGACAAGGCCGAGTGACTGCAGGAACTGTGCCGACCTGCCGGGGGTCATCGTCCGTGCGAGCACCACGCAGAGATCGACTATCGGCGAGCCCATCCGGGTATCCGGGTAAAAGGGGGCCCGGGCAGGGGAGATCTTCCCGCATTCCCTGCACTGGTAGCGCCGGACCTTCACCATGACCGTCCGGTCCTCCCCTTCGGTCCTGACCGTCGCAAACTTCCGCTCCTTCCAGTCATAGCCTGCTACTGCCCCCCCGCAACCCGGGCAGGCAGGAAGCTCCGCAAACACTTTTCCGTCCACGGATACCACCGCGGTCTGGACGAGTGCCTGGAGCATGGGGGGTACTTTTACCGGGCGCATGGGAGGCGCATCGCTCCTGGCAGGATCAATCTCCCCTTTCCCGGGTTATTTTCTTATTACAACGCTGGATCATCCGTATTGGGACCCGGGTATCCCTGTCTTCTCCTCTCCTGATACCCACCACTAATCATCACTTTCTGCCCTGTTAATCATTACTGTTAAATAAGGATCAGGCCGACCTGTGAGTGTTCGAGGAATAACCATGGACATGAAGTATGTACAGACGACCTGCCCCTACTGTGGGACGGGTTGTACGTTCAATCTCGTGGTGAAGGACGGGAAAGCGGTGGGCAC
>Ga0209096_1003237_pt1 | contig 14393 bp, 10 predicted proteins | sample AD_UKC034_MetaG_FD_184407 | JGI IMG/M metagenome (GOLD analysis project Ga0209096, IMG submission 184407) | Active sludge microbial communities of municipal wastewater-treating anaerobic digesters from USA - AD_UKC034_MetaG (SPAdes) (version 2) | ecosystem: Engineered > Bioreactor > Anaerobic >... | reverse complement strand
TGTGGAATTGTGGGAATCCCGGAGTCCGCGCAGGGATTTCCATATTTCCACAGCCCATCTTGCCGCTCTATCGTAACCAGGAGTGCAGGACTTGTATAGCGTTACCCACACTAAAAAGCGAAGAGCCACAATTGACTCGTAAGATAAAAACCAAGTTTCCTGATATTCTTATTGTCGCTGGCGGAGCCCACATCTCCTCGATCGGAGAGGGAGCGCTTACCGAATTTCCAGACGTGGACTGCTTCGTATCAGGAGAAGGTGAACATGCATGGCGATCAATACTTCAGTTTCCACCGACCCATCGTTGCATCATTCAAGGCACTATTGTCGACCTTGATCAAACACCGCTACCGGATTATGCAGGAATTGATTTTGACAAATACTTCGGATCACTTCCTCCCTCGGCCAAACCCGCAATGTATTTGATGGCGTCTCGTGGTTGCCCGTTCCAATGTGTCTTTTGTTCCAAATGTGTTTACGGCAGCCAAGTACGTTACAAATCGCCCGAAACCGTGATGATGGAACTCCGGCAGTTCCGGCGCATGGGCATGAAAGAAATTTTTTTCCAGGATGATACATTAAATTTAAACCACTCCTGGTTCAACGAGATTCTTGATCGGATTCTGTTTGAAAAACTCGACCTGGCTTTCAAAGCATCGTTTCGCGCGAATGCAAAATTAGTTACCCCCGAATTATTGGCCAAGGCGAAAAAGGCAGGGTTTTGGCTCATTTTTTATGGCGTCGAGAGTGGCAACCAGGAAATGCTTGACAGGATGCACAAGGGATTGAAAGTGGATGAGATTGCACGAGCGTTTTCGCTGACCCACGCGGCGGGCGTAAAAACTGAAGCATCGTTCATTATTGGGCTACCGTGGGAAACAGAAGAAACCATCGAAGATTCATGGCGGTTTTATCAACGTCTAAAACCGTTCTGGGCCGGTTTTTCGATTGCTACACCATTTCCCGGCACTCAGTTTTATCTCGAAGCTCAGCGGAACGATCTGATCATTGAAAAGGATTTTGACAATTTTTTCCCGGATCGCTGTGTGATCAGAACCTACTCCATGGACAATAAGAGTATTGGGGCCGCAGCAACCCTGATCAACCAGAAGATCCGAGTTCGAAACATTCGAAATCTACTGTTTTGCCCAAGTAGAATGCGCTGGGCCGTGCGTCGATATCTGGATTTCCGCTCGACTGGGGCAGTTGCTGGGGATTGAACACTCAAAGTCATTGAAATACTGAATCCATAGTTTGCAATTGAAAGCCATAGCTCTGATACTGAAGGACGGTCACGTACTGAGACATATTAGGCGACCCAGTGATGTCTAATCCGCCGAATAATTTCCGGGTGGCTATAAATGTTGACGAGCTCTTTGGCCGCATCCCAGGCGGAGGCGGACAGGGGCGGTTCATCACTCAGCTGCTCGCTCACCTTGCTGCCATTGATCCGCACACGCGATACACCCTATTCTCTGCGCGCCGCGGACGAGAACTGCCGGAGCCAATCGCCTCGCTGCCCGAAAACTTTCGCCTGGTGCAGCTCCCGACTGGCCCACGAGGTGAATGGCTCCATTTTGTATGGCATACATCCCGGTGGCCAATTCTGGAGCGATGGCTTGGCCCCCAACATGTGGTCCACGCCACATCCACCGCCGTAGTCCCAGCGGTGCGATCAGCCCGACTTGTGGTAACCGTCCACGACATGGTCTGGTGGCGATTCCATCAGGGTCTGAAATGGGCGGGCCGGTTCGTCCACCGTACCGGCTTGCGCATCGCCGCTAAGGAGGCGGGAGCTGTGGCTGCCGTGTCAGAGGCCACTCGCCGGGACGTCCTGGAGTACCTGGGTCCGTCTATTGATCCGGCGCGGCTCACCGTGATCCCCAACGCCGCGGCGGATGAGTTCGGGGAAATCATCCCCGTTGACGTCCGGCTCGATGTGCGGGCCCGGTATGGCCTCCCCAACCGATACGTTGTGGCAATCGGAACCGTGGAACCGCGCAAGAATCTCCACCGGCTCATCGCAGCATACAGCAGTCTACCGTCTGGCTTGCAGCTCACCGTCGGTCTAGTAATCATCGGTCCGTATGGCTGGAAGATGGAGGCTCTCCGAAAACAGCTCCGCGACAGTCAAACAACCGGCCGGATAATCTGGACCGGCCACATTCCTGATGCCGACCTTCGCGCCATTTTAGCGGAAGCAGACCTATTCGCCTATCCCAGCCTCATGGAGGGTTTTGGCATTCCCATTTTGGAAGCCATGCTGGCCGGTGTGCCGGTGGTCACGTCCAACACTTCCTCCATGCCCGAGGTGGCAGGCGACGCGGCATTATTGGTGGATCCCACCAACACCCACACTCTACGGACAGCCCTTGAGCGCGCTCTCACCGACGAGGATCTCCGTCGCTGTCTCATCAGGGCCGGGTTAGTCCGGGCACGTCAGTTTTCCTTCGCCGCTACAGCCGAAGCCTATTTATCCCTCTATCGTCAGGTTGCCGGAGCTTGTTGATCGATGACGACGGCCTGTATTCAGAGGATTCACTTTTATCATGACTTGAGCAGAGATCACGCCTGGCCGGTTGCCCACACAAAGTGATTCCGGTTCATCTGAATTATGGTGAGATTATTGGGTTGGGTTTTCCATGCCTTTCAGGAAGGCATAGAAGATCTCGGCGGTTCGCTGCCAAGTGAATCCGCGGGCGCGCTCCTGCCCCCGCGCGGACAGCGTCGCCCGAAGGATTGGGTCCCCTCCCAATCGAGCCATCCCGGAGGCGATGGAATCCGTGTCCGCTGGATTCACAAGGACGGCACACTCCCCCACTACCTCCGGCAGCGATGAAGTATTCGATGTAAGGACCGGACATCCGGCGGCCATGGCTTCCAAGGCCGGTAGGCCAAAACCCTCATATAGCGTCGGGAACAGTAGATAGTCAGCACCATGATATAGTGCGATCAGATCGGCCTTCTGCACCCAATCCAGAAAGTGCACTCGGTCGTCAAGGCCCAGTCTCGTCACTTCGACGCGAAGCCACTCAAACGGCTTCAGATCCGAAGCGACCTTCCCGACAACCAACAAGGGCGGGACGTCCAGCCGTCGTCGGGCCGCGGCGTACGCCTCCAGTGCCCGGGGAAGATTCTTGTGCGGATCCAGGGCTCCGACGAACAGGATGTACTTGTCCGGCAGATCCAACGCTCGACGAGCCTCCAGCGACAGTTTCTTCGCCGCCGAGAAGTAAGATGGATCGACTCCCAATGGGATCACAGTGATTTTATCCAGCGGATAGCCGGTCTGGTAGTGGATATCTTGACGGGTCGACTCGGAGATTGTGATCAGGGCTGTGGCGCGGGTAGCAGAACGAAGCTTGCTCCGTAGCATGACTTTTTTAATCGCCGCCAGTCGTTGAGCTTTAACAAAATAATCCTGGTAGAGCCAAGGAATCAGGTCATACACCCAAATCAAGTTTTGGATACCCGGTAACGGACGACTGGGAAAGATCAGGTCGGCGAAAGTCGTGTCGATGAGTATGCTCGCATCGAGCTTGCGTACGATTCGCGATTGTCTGATCGAGTCCAGTGACCACAACCACGGCGCAGAAGCCGTCCCTGGAAAGAATGGGACGCGGCAACCAATCTTTCGGAAGTTGTCGGGATAATCAATTCCATCGTCGGCCGAGGCGTGTCCCTGAGCATAAATCAGATAGTACCGATGCTCCCTGTCGATTGCCGCTAAAGATCCCAGCAACTCCCGCCAGAGGTTCCCCACACCCCGGAACCGCCCCCGAGTCTGGAGCCCACGCATATCCAGGGCGATTCTAAAAGGCGGATCATGCATAGTGCTTCAACGATTGCCGCATTTCCAATATCCGTTTCGAAGCTATTTCATTGTATCATCCTTCTTGAGCTCGGATAATTGGTCGTCGGAAAGGTTTTCATTAATAATAGTTATTCCCGAATAGCGGGACATGTCGATCAGGGAATATCGATAGTGAGGTTGAGGATGAAGCGCGCACTGATCACGGGGATCACGGGACAAGACGGTTCGTATCTGGCCGAATTGCTCCTCGAGAGAGGCTACGAAGTTCACGGGATCGTCCGACGGGTTGCGATGGAAGACCCGATCCGGCGTTTTTCAAGGATTCAACACCTGTTGCCTCAGTTGAAACTCCATCCGGCCAGCTTGGAGAGCTTCGCCAGTCTGTTTCGGGTGTCATCCTCCGTGTTGTTTGACGAATGCTACCATCTGGCTGCTCAGAGTTTCGTCGCGGAGAGTTTCGAAGACGGTTTCTCGACAATGAACATCAACATCAACGGTACGCATTACCTCCTCGCGGCTTTAAAGGAAGCCAATCCCACATGCCGATTTTATTTTGCGGGCTCGTCTGAAATGTTTGGCCGGGTGCGCGAAGTGCCCCAGCGGGAATCCACACCGTTTCATCCACGCAGTCCGTATGGAATCAGCAAGTCGGCGGGATACTATCTTACGACGAATTACCGGGAAGCGTACGGTCTGTTTGGATGCAACGGCATATTGTTCAACCATGAGAGCCCACGGCGGGGCTATGAATTTGTGACGCGAAAGATCACCAGTACCATTGCTAAGATAAAAGCTGGCAAGGTTCACGAGTTGAGGTTGGGCAACCTGGACGCTCGGCGTGATTGGGGCCATGCAAAGGATTACGTTCGGGCGATGTGGCAGATGCTCCAACAGGAACAACCGGACGATTATGTCGTTGCGACAGGTGAGAGCCACAGTGTCCGGGAATTTTGTGAAATCGCTTTCGGCATGGCAGATCTCGACTGGCAGGAATGGGTTAAGGTTGATCCTCAGTTTTGCCGTCCGGCCGAAGTGGAAGACCTCCGGGGGGACCCGACCAAAGCGCATCGAATTTTAAAATGGCAACCAACTTACGATTTTAAAGAACTGATCAGAGAAATGGTCCTGACCGATCTTGAGTTGGAATCGAAATAACATACGCAGCTCGAAGTTTCTTTTACTGAGGTTCGATCGATCATGATCTGGGCCAAACGTTTCACGCTCAAGCAACTGGACTCAAGTCAACAGAGGGGGTTTGCAGCTCGCTCTTCAGCCAAGCCGCTCCCGGGGAGACTTGAACGCGGGTTCTGAACCTGGATTGCGGAAAAACCAGGCATCCCACATGGCCAGATACTCCCAACCCCTCCTAAACAATGCGTTCGACTGGACCATACTGAACCATTCGATCGAGCTTCTCGCAACGCCAGCTCGGACAGTAGAGGAAGTTCATCGGATCGGCGCCCCGAAATACCGAGTAGACATTTCAGCACTTTATCTTACGTCACTGAACATCGATGTGAATTTGAGCCACCGTCATTTTTACCCCCGCACACCTTCGACCACTCTTGTTGACAGCTGAGCAGTTATCAGGAATCATAAACGCATTCACAGCTGGTCTTGCGCGATTGAAGCTTCTGGCCCTTTCAAATCGTTTAACTTTTACGCCTAATCACTGGCTCGGAATTTGGAAACTGGCCTGTACTTTTCCATCGTTTTACGAGCGATTCTTCTGCTTCATTTTCTGTCAATGGAAATTCACATTGTGCTGGCAGTCGCCAAACGAGGCCAGTCTCCATCCGCAATACTCTCTTTATGAGAGTAATGCGGGCGGGAAACTGAACTGTACTCTGATTCCCCATTATCTTCTTGCTGGTTTCTGTTTCGCTCAAAGCCGAACTTTGAGTCGAGATTATCTTAATTTTGGAGGATTTTGCGGAGGATGGACCAGTCCGTCTCATCCAACCACTTCAGCGTCAGCAGAACAATGGTATATCCGAGGAGTGCGGTGGGCAGCACGAGCAACAGGAAGTTACCCTGCAAGATTCGAATGATCGCAAATTGGACAGCCAGTGCCGCGACGATGGGTAGAAATCCGAATCGTGATGCGGGAAGAATGCGAAAACCGATCCGTCGGGTCACGATCAACAATCCAATAAACAGTCCCAAACCTTCCGTTAGGACCGTACTGGCGCTCGTCGCGATATAACTCCACCTGGGTATCCAAGCGATGTTCATACCAATGTTGACAACTGCGTTGATCAAGGCGATCCACATCACATCTCGCTGACGGTCCATCGCAAACAGGGCGGTGCAGACGAGATAACTCAAGAACATCACCACGATGGCCAACGATAGAATTTTAAGGGCTCCGGCAGCAGGCGCATAAGACTCACCGTAGATCAGTTGGATGATTTCTTCTGCCAGCATGAAACCGGTCAGTCCGGTGGGGAGGCAGATCGTCAACATGTATTTGAGAGAACGGTGATAGATCTCAGACAGTGATAGAGAAGCGGAATGAAACACTTCAGCCATGACCGGGAAAATGGATTTGGAAAATGCTTCCGGTATAAACATCAAGCCGGCGAACACAAAATAGGCCGCGTTATAATAGCCAACGTCCCTGCTTCCTTTGAAAAACTGGAGCAGAATTGTATCCATGCGGAAATATATGACGACAAAGATGCTGTTCAACGCCACCGGAAAAGCTGACGCGATCAGTCGCCGGATTACATCGAACTTGAACCGAAAAGAAGGGAGCACAAATCGGGACGCCAATCCAAAAATTGCGAGAGCGGTTGCAAATTCCGCCAGCACGAAGAGCCAGATCAAGCCGGTCAAACTCAGGCTGAAATTCGTACCGAGCAGAAACAACAGTAGAAATAGACTCTTCCCGAACAATTCCACAGTGACGAGATAGATCGCTTTCAGCTTCGCCTCGAAATACACTCGCGGAGTACCCATCGCGTTGGCGAACAGACTCAGTGAAAATATGAAAACCAATTTGAAATGCGTCCATGAACCCTCGACCAACCATATCGTCCCGATGGCGATGAAAAAGCCCAGCGCGGCCATAACGGTCTTGAGCCAGATTCCCTGTCCCAACAGGATAGGAATTTGATCACTTTCGCGGGCGATTTCCCGGATCAAGATCGTGTCCAGACCGAAGATTGCAATGATCTGGAATATCAAAAAGAAGGCTAGGCAATAGGCATATGTGCCGTACTCGTCCACGCCGAGATACCTGGCGATCAAAGCCAGAGTCCAGATGTTGATTAATCCGGCTGCAACTTTGCCGGCAAGGAGCCAGACTGCATTCAATGCAATTTTCTTTACCAGCATGACAGCGATCGCTTCATGAAACCATCGTCATGCCCAAAAGTACCTGGGACGAGGCATAGTCGATTGCATTGTATCATTGAATTTTGACTTTATTGATTGATTCGTTTAGACTTTCTGAGACTCTAGTTAGAAGCGATAATTATTCTGTGTCCGTAACATAACTGAATTATTCTAATGCTACCCAACATTAATAATAGCCACTCCCGAAAATTGAAGCGTGCGGTGAACTCGGACATCAGTGAGATCCTGTTCCTCTCCGCTCTGACCACTGACAGCGGGTCGGGGGTGAGGTTCTGGAACATGGCCCGCGTCGTCGCCGACGCCGGGTGGCCGGTGACCTTCGTGGAGCGGCTGCCGGCGGGGTTGCCGGCCCGGGCGCATCCCGGCATCGCCTACGTGGGCATTCCCGAGAGCCGCCGGGGCGGCGTACAACCGCATCGTTCATTAAATGCTCCGGACACGAGCTCGCCTGCGCAAGCCGATGACATCCCACCGGCCGCGCCTTCCGCCGTGGGCCTGGCGGCGGCGGTGCTGCGGGCGACGCGGCAGGGACGACGGATCGCCCGGAGCCGGCCGTGGCGGGCGGTGTACGCGCTCAAGCCCATGCCCAACGCCGTGCTGCCGGCATTGGCCGCCGCCCGCGGCGGCGCCCGGATCGTCCTGGACGTGGACGACCTCGACTTTGAATACTACCCGCCCGGGCTGCAGCGGCGACTGGTCCGGAGCTGGTTCCGGCGCTGGCCGCGCCGCTTCGACGCCGTTTCCTATCACGTGGCGCCGCTGCAGGAATACCTCCAAACGGAAGCCGGCGTGCCGCCGGAGCGGCTCCGCTGCATCCCCCAGGGCGTGGACCTGGACGTCTTCGCCGCCCCCGCGGCGCCGCCGCCGCCGGAAATCGCCGCGTTCACCGGCCGCCAGGGCACGATCGTCTACATGGCCTCGCTGGGGATCACCTCCGATTTCGGGGACGTGCTCCCCGCCCTGGAGCGGATCCTGGCGCGCCACGCCGACTGGGGCCTGCTGGTGCTGGGCCACGGCGTGCGCCTGGCGGAGTTTCGGGAGCGGGCCGCCGGACTGGGTGATCGCATCCGCTTCGCCGGCTACGTCGACCACGCCGCCGTTCCCGCCATCCTGCGGTCCTGCCGGGCGGGCTTCCACTACCTGCGCCCGGGCGGCGCCAACCGCTACCGTGCCGTCATGAAGATCCGCGAGTACCTGGCCGCCGGGCTGCCGGTGGCGGCCAACCCGTCCGCCGACGCCGTCGATTTCGGGGAATTCATCACGCTGGCCGATGACGAACCAGGCTGGGAGCGGGCGCTGGCCGCCGCGGTGGCCGGCGAGGCCGCGGCCCGCACGGCGGCCGGGAGACAGTTCGTCGCGGAAACACTGGCCTGGTCCCGCCTTGCGCCTGACATCCTCGACATCCTGGGGCTGAATACCGTGGGTTGAGAGTTGAGAGTTTAAAGACGGTTTTTATCGGTGCGTTCGTCGAACGCGCGGTACAGGTTTTCATGAAAAAAACGGCGGGAGGATCCCGCCGTTTTTCAGATGGCTGTCGAAAAGGCTCGGCTTCCGGGCTACAGCTCCGCCAGCATCGCTTTCAGGTATTTCCAGAAATGGGCCACCGACGGGATGCTCACCCGCTCGTCAGGGGAGTGGGCGCCCAGGATGATGGGGCCGATGGAGATCATGTCCATGCCCGGGTACTTCTCGCCGATGATGCCGCACTCGAGACCGGCATGGATCGCCTTGATCTCCGGCTTCTTGCGGAACGTCTTCTGGTGCACCTCGATGGCGGTCTTCAGGAGCGCCGACTGCAGGTTGGGCTTCCAGCCGGGATAGCCGGAGCCCTGCTCCACCGCGAAGCCGGCCATGGCGCAGTAGGCGGTCACCATCCGGCCCACGTCCTTCTTGTGGCTCTCCACCGAGGAGCGGTGGCTCATGGAAACGCGCACCTGGTCGGGCAACAGCTCCACGATGGCCAGGTTCGTGCTGGTCTGGACCAGGTTCGGGATATCCGGCGTCATGGCGATGACACCGTGGGGGCCGGCATACAGGAACTGCACCACCCGTTCGGCATCGGCCGCGTCGAGCATCCGCTCCACGTTCGAGGTGTGGGGCTCGAACAGGATCTGGAAATCGGGGTCGGCCGAGCCGAGTTCCGAGCGGATGTCCGCCTCCAGGGCGCGGAGCGCCTGCGCCACGGCCGCCACCTGCCCCGGTTCCAACGCCACGGTCACGAAGGTTTCGCGCGGGATGGCGTTGCGTTTGGAGCCGCCGGTCAGGGTCATGATGTCCACGGTGTACTGGCGCCGCAGCGTCCACAGGATCCGCGCCGCCAGCTTGATGGCGTTGCCGCGCCCGGTGGCGATGTCCAGCCCGGAGTGGCCGCCCTTGAGCCCCGCCACCTTCAGGCGGTAGACGGCCCGGCCGGCCGGCAGCGGCACCACGCGCACGGGGCTGGTGGCCACCGTGTCCATGCCGCCGGCGCAGCCGATGTAGACGGCGCCCTCCTCCTCGCTGTCGAGGTTGAGCATCCGGTTGCCGCTGAGCATGTCGGCGCCGAGCTGGAAGGCGCCGGTGAGCCCGGTCTCCTCGTCGATGGTGAACAGGAACTCCATGGGGCCGTGGACCAGGTCCTTGGCCTCCATCACCGCCAGGGCCGCCGCCACGCCGATGCCGTTGTCGGCGCCGAGGGTGGTTCCCTGGGCGCGGATGTAGTCCCCGTCCCGCACCGGATGGATCCCTTCCTTGGCGAAATCGTGGGCGGTGGTCTCGTTCTTCTCGCACACCATGTCCAGGTGGCCCTGGAGCACCACCGCCGGGCCGGTCTTGGCGGGATCGCTGGCCGGCTTGGTCACCACCACGTTCCCCGCCGCGTCCTGCCGCGCCGGCAGCCCCAGGCGCCGGGCCTGGGCCAGCACGTACTGGGCCGCCTGGGCCTCGTGCTTCGAGCAGTGGGGGATGGCGGCCAGGGCGAAGAAGTGCTTCCACAGCGCCGCGGGTTTCAGTCCGGGGATCTTGGTTTTCATTCCGTACCTCCTGATGGCATACTTATCGTTCACTCATTGGATTGTTCAATCCACCTGACGATCCGTTTCGTAATAGCCCACCGCCGCGTAGCCCACGAAGTGGTGCAGGTTGTTGGGCGCCGTCGTGCCGAGGCCCCGCAAGTCAGCGTCGTCCAGCGACGCCTCCGAGACGCTGGTGCCGTAGTCCAGCGCCACGCCCCGCAACCCCCGGCCCCCGAGCTCCCGCGCCACCCGGTCCGCCACCTGGAGGCCCAGCGGGATGGAGAAGCGGCCGCACCAGGTGATCCGGTAGCGGGCCACGTCCCCCGGCTCCACGCAGCGGTACAGGAAGGCCTTGAGCCGCTCCGCCTGCACCGGCCCGGTCAGGTGGTCGGCGAGGATCCGCTGGTCCTGCGCCACCGCCTGCCGGTAGCCCTCCAGGTCCGATCCGAAGGGGCAGTACGGCGACGCCCCCCAGCCGACGTCCCCATAGTGGACGGCGTCGGCGGAGAGGACGAAGGCGACGTCGCGCCCCGGCGTCCAGCCCCGCGCGCGGCACGACTCGACCAGCGCCCGCCCCAGCTCGCCGGCCAGCCGCTCCATCACCGGCCACTCCATGTGCGGGACGAGGATGGGCACGATCTCCACGTTCGGGTTGTTCGCCTGGAGGAACGGCACCAGGGCCTCCAGCGAGTGCTCCACCTGGTGCATGTCGTTGTCCACGACGCGGTCATCGAGGCGGATGCGGGCCAGCAGGTCCTCGCGCAGCGGCGACACCTTCACCGGCCCGTAGGCCCCGCGCCAGGTGGCGAAACGGTCGAACACCAGCCGGTCGCGGCAGTCGAAGGCGCGCGCCTTGTGGAACACGCCGAAGAGCACCACCACCGGCGCCCGCACGCGCGTCAGCGCGAGCTGATAGAGGCGGCTGGCGTAGTAGTAGTCGTCGTGGGGGCAGACGGCGGCCACGAACCGCGGCTCGGCGTCGGTCCAGCCGTGCTCGGCCCGGAGCGCGGCCTCCCGCGGCGCGGCGGCCGCGGCGGCCTGGGCGCGGACCATGTCCATCTGCGCGGCGGTGCTGGCGAAACCCACTGTGTCCATCTGGCCGCGGGCGGTCGCCGTGGGCTTGAGCCCCACCTGGGCCAGCAGCTTCGCCCGGTCGTCGGCCGCCCCATGGGGCGAGCGAGCGATCACGAGGCCCAGGACCGCGCAGGCCACCAGAGCGAACTTCCGCAACATGGGTTCCCTCCGCCGGATGATCGAATGCGAAAGCTCATCTTATGACTTTTCGCTGCCCAACTCAACCGCAACCCGTCGGAGCGGGAATCGGTGAATGGGTGAATGGGTGAATCGGGAGACGGGAAACGGGAGACGAGAGACGGGAGACGGGAGACGAGAGACGGGAGATGTAACACGTAAAACGTAAGACGTAAGACGGGAAGCATCAGATGAACGGGAAGACCCGAACCCCGAATTCCGATGTCCGATTTCCGAAGTCCGTCGGTTGGGAACGAGCCTCTAGTCTCGAGCCTCTAGCCTCGATCACGATTCCGATTCCGATCACGATTACGATTACTCAGTTACTCCCGCTTTTCTGCCGATTTTTGGCAGGATTGGCGTTGCCCTCGTCATTCCAATTTTCGCCGGCATCGTGATCCCCAGGCCGGTTCACCGGCCTTGGATTGGCCTAGCCCGTCGCTTCAGCGACGGGGAAACAGTCGTTGGTGTTGGATCGGCAGCCCCCTTCAGGGGGCTTGGATCGGCCGGCCCCCGTTCCAACGGGGGCCGGGAAAACCGCCAAGCCCGGTGAACCGGGCTGAATCCGAATCCAATCCGCCGCCGCCGACCCGTCCGTAAACGGACGGGCTACGGGGGGCACAAGCCCCGCCGAGCGGGGCTGGAGAAGGAGTGTGCCCGGACGCACGGTCTTGGGCCCATTCACCGCCAACTCACCGCTTTGGTTCCGGCTACGCCGGCTTTCAACCGGTCAACAGTCAGGCCTTTAGGTTGGACCGGCGCGGCCCCGCTGTCGCGGGGCTACGCCTGTCCATTTCCGTCGGGGTCAGATCAGCGGGCCGACTTTGAAACAGAAAGCGACGGGCTCATGGGATCGTCCGAGCGAGACGGACGCCGACGTCGATGTTACGGTAGTCGGTGTATCCGTAGAAGCGAAACGCCGCCCGGACGCGTTGGGATTGTGAGTTGAAATGGCCCCCGCGATAGATCCGGGTGGTGCCATCGCCCGGTCCCTGATAATCCACCACGCTGCCGGTAGGATAATCTTCATACCAGTCCCAGCACCATTCATAAACATTTCCGTGAACATCATACAATCCCCACGGATTGGCTGTTTTCATCCCCACGGGCTTCGTGGTGGCTTGTCCCGCCAGATCAGCATAATTGCCGCAAAACCACGCCGCCGCCTCCAGTTGAGGCCACGTGCCGGGGGTGATGATATAGGACGCACAGTTTCCAGACGTGTAATTCGACTCGGTGAACCAGAATGGCGAAGTCGTGCCCGCCCGGCAACAGTACTCCCACTCGCCTTCGGTCAGCAACCGGTAACCGTCGGCGTCGAAGTCGCAGTAGCACGGCCCGGCGGTGTAGTTGGTGGAGTCGATGGGGACGGTGAAGCCGGCGTTCGCATAGTAGCACCGGGTCAGCCCCTGCTGCACCGAGAGCAGATTGGCGAACAGCACCGCTTCTTGCCAGGAGACTGACTGCACCGGATTGTGAATTCCTGATCCGTAAGCGGTATCCGTCGGATCGGCCGGCAGTGCGGGCTGCACCGCCCGCAGGGCCGACCACATCTGTCGGGTCAGCTCGGTGGCCATCACGGCCAGGTTGCGGGTCAGGGTGTGGGTGAATTGATCCTCATCCCCCTGGCGGCACGACTCGCCGGTCGGAGATCCCTGGGTGAACGTGCCCGCCGGGATGTACATCAGGCCGCCCACGATGGAATCGATGACGTATAGATCACCCGGCTGGAGATCCGTCTGCACCGCCGTCGGCGCCGCGTTGAAGAAAACGTGGCGATCGTTGGCCTGGTCCCAGGTGATGGACATGGGAGTCGGAAATACCACCTGATCGCTGCTGATCCGGACCATATCGAAATCGTCGACACCCACCCCCGCCCAGATCCCCTCCGAGATGGAGACCAGCTTGGTGTGGGGGGCGATCGTCATCGGGCCGCTGTCCCCCACCTGGACACCCAGGCGGAATGCCTCGAACCGGACCGCCAGGGATGACTCCAAGGGATTCATCACGGCGATGCCGGTGCCGATGAAATTCGCCTGGATGGTGTTGGGCAGCACGTACTCCCACGCCAGCGTCTCCTGCATGAAAAACTCGCACAGCGACAGGCTGTCGCCGTAGCGGTACGACAGTTTCGGCCGGACCCGCTCGCTGGCCGCGGTGACGGCGCAGGTGCCTTCCACTGCCGCAAGCACGATTTCACCCGGAGCCGGCGAGTAGCCGGGGTCGGCGGGCAGGACCACGCTGGTCGCCGCATGGGCGCCCACCGGGTACTCGGTGGATGACACCAACTGTCCGTTGGTATTCCAGATGGTCAGGGTGAAGGTGTGGGGCGCATCGTCGTTGTTGTACACGTCGATGCGGTTGATCCACGGCGACAGCGCGGTGACATGGGCCCCGTAGTACGTGGCGGCCGCCATGGGCGCGGTAAGAGCAATTGCGATGACCACGCTCAGCAGAAACCGGTGCATTCCGAGTTTCATGACATGAACCTCCTCCATGAAAGGTGAGCTTTGATCGCTCCGCCTGTTGTACCGATTGAAAGATATGATTTGACGTGATTGTATTGGGATTAATTTCCAAATGCAATCTTTCGATGAACGATACTAGTCGTTGAACGGGTGAATCGGTGAGTCGGGAGATGGGAAGCGTTACACGAGCACACTAAACCGCGAACCCCGAGCCGCGAGCCCCGAATTCCGATGTCCGCTGATCGGGAACGAGCCTCGAGTCCCGAGCCTCGATCACGATTACTCAGTTACTTCCGAAATTCTGCCAAAATTTGGCAAAATTATTCACCGGTTTCTTCCCCCCCCTGATCGCCCATCCCAACATCGACCGGCACCGTCTCCGCATTCACGACGAAAATAGCCAGGCGCAGCCCCGCGAACGCGGGGCAGCGCCTGGAAGGCCAAATAGTTGACGCGCCGCGCCCCGGGTACGGGGCGCGAAGAAAGAGTGTCGGCGGACTCCACGCT
>Ga0209096_1003230_pt1 | contig 14424 bp, 16 predicted proteins | sample AD_UKC034_MetaG_FD_184407 | JGI IMG/M metagenome (GOLD analysis project Ga0209096, IMG submission 184407) | Active sludge microbial communities of municipal wastewater-treating anaerobic digesters from USA - AD_UKC034_MetaG (SPAdes) (version 2) | ecosystem: Engineered > Bioreactor > Anaerobic >... | reverse complement strand
GATTGGGTCATTGATATTGGTCCTGAAGGTGGCCGTAGAGGTGGGCAAATCGTGTTTGAAGGAACACCTGATGATCTGGCAAACTGTGAAGCTTCATATACAGGTTCCTTTTTAAAAGAAAAAGTCGCTATCACTGAATAGAACCTTGGTCTGAAATGATAGAAGCCCTCTCAATCAAGACTTTCAGAGGGACTTTGGAAAATTTCACTACAGGAAACTGCTCCTTAAACGCTGATAATCAGCTAGTCAAAAAGAGCTTGGAGAATTTGTACTTCTAAATATTTTTATATTTTTGTTCCATAACCCAATTCATAAATCATACTAGTTTATGTCAGAGAACAACCAACAAAGAGAGGAAGTATTTTCGAAAGCAGTTAGAGCAGGGAAGCGTACATACTTCTTCGATGTGAAGAGCACGAAGGCGAACGATTTCTACCTGACCATTACTGAAAGCAAAAAAAGAATTGGTGATAATGGCACACCGTTTTTTGAGAAGCATAAAATATTTTTATACCGTGAAGACTTCCAGAAATTCAGCGATGGCTTACTGGAGGCTATTGAACACGTTGGCACATTGAAACCTGAGGATCCAAATGGCACTTCTTTTGAGCACAGAGCCTCAAAAAAGGATGCCGAGGCTAGTCCATCAGAGCCAAGTTCACCGTATAGTGATGTGAATTTTGATGATCTGGGCTAGTTATAACAGATGATCCATTTCAGTTAGGTCCTTATTGTATGAAATTTTCTTAAAAAAGATCCCATGGGTAATGTGGGATCTTTTTTTCTATACAAATGGATGAGAACAAAGAATGAGAGGAGCTTAACTTCTGAGGCTCAGGCTATGGACTATTTTTGTTCATAAACTTGTTACAAAAACATCACTCTTTTCAACATGCATTCTGCTGATGTTGGTAACTTTAGAGACTAGCTGGCTTAAAACGCTTATTTTTGCAGCTAGTTCACCCTATGCTAATAACCTATTTTGGCCATTCCTGCTTTCTAATTGAAGTAAATGGCAAAAAACTTCTTTTTGATCCATTCATCCGCCCTAATTCGAAGGCGGCCCAAATAGACTTTGGAGCCATCAAGGCTGATTACATTCTTGTATCTCATGGCCATGAAGATCATACGGCTGACCTTATTGAATTAGCACGACAGACCGGTGCTTGTGTAATCAGCAACTGGGAAATTCATAATTGGGTACAAAGTAAAGGGATCAATAAGACCCATCCAATGAATATCGGTGGGCACTGGATCTTTGATTTCGGAAAAGTCAAATGTGTGAATGCAGTTCACTCAAGCAGCCTCCCTGATGGAACTTATGGAGGAAATCCTATGGGATTCTTGGTAGAAGCTCCGGAAGGGAAGTTTTATTATGCAGGAGATACCGCACTGCATTTGGATATGAAGCTTATCGGAGATTACAAAAGAATGGATTTTGCATTTTTACCTCTGGGAAATAATTTCACCATGGGGGTTGACAATGCCGTGATTGCTTCTGAATTTATCCGTTGCGACCGTATTATCGGTATGCACTATGATACCTTCGATGTAATTGTTATCGATCATGAAGATGCCATCCGAAAATTTGATCATGCAGGAAAAGAACTACAATTAATGAAAATCGGTGAGACGATTGAAATATAAGGAACGTTAATACGTTTCTCAACCCGGTGCTACGAAAAAAAATTCTTAGCCTATAAATGAAAGAAGAAATGGGAAAAATTATCGCCATTGCAAACCAAAAAGGAGGCGTTGGAAAAACCACAACGGCAATGAACCTTGCAGCCAGTCTGGCTGTGCTGGAATATAAAACACTACTCATAGATAGTGATCCTCAAGCAAACGCAACGTCCGGCGTTGGTTATGATCCAAGAAATATCAAAACAAGTATCTATGAATGTATTATCAATGATGCTGATCCTAAGGATATAGTATTGCAGACTGAGACTCCAAATTTATTTCTGCTTCCCTCCCATATCGACCTTGTAGGTGCTGAAATCGAAATGATACATCTTCCGAATCGTGAACGGAAAATGAAGGAAGTTCTTGAGAAAATTAAAAATGATTACGACTTCATCGTCATCGACTGTTCTCCATCTTTAGGTCTGGTTACGATCAACGCACTTACTGCAGCTGATTCAGTCATCATTCCTGTCCAATGTGAATATTTTGCACTGGAAGGACTTGGTAAACTTTTGAATACAATTAAAATTGTTCAAAGCCGTTTGAATCCTGAATTGGCTATAGAAGGAATTCTTCTCACAATGTATGACTCAAGGTTACGTCTTTCCAATCAGGTTGTAGAAGAGGTAAAAACACATTTCCAGCAAATGGTATTTGATACGATCATCCAGAGAAACACTAAGCTGGGTGAGGCTCCAAGTTTTGGACAAACAATTATTATGCATGATGCCAGCAGCAAAGGGTCAATTAATTACCTGAATCTTGCTCGTGAAATTTTACAAAAAAACAATCTGACTAAAATTAAAGAAGCAGATAAAAAAATAGCTGTAACTGATGAGCAATAAAAAAAGCGTACTAGGCAGAGGCCTTAGTGCATTGTTAGAGAATGCGGAAACGGATGTTACGCATCAGTCAGGTTCCGAAACGCGTGACCCGATTGTTGGATCTGTTGCAATGATTTCCCTTGATCAGATTGAAGCCAATCCCTTTCAACCACGTTCAGAATTTGAGGCAGAAGCTCTTGCCGAGCTTTCGATTTCAATACAACAGCAAGGTATAATTCAACCTATAACAGTTCGTAAATTAGGATACGATAAGTATCAGATCATTTCAGGAGAAAGAAGATTCAGGGCATCACAAATGGCCGGTCTCAAATCAATACCTGCATATATCCGTATTGCAAATGATCAGGGAATGCTTGAAATGGCTCTGGTTGAAAATATTCAAAGAAGAGATTTGAATGCCATCGAAGTTGCGATAAGCTATAAACGTTTAATCGATGAATGCTCGCTTACTCAGGAAGAAATGAGTGAAAGGATCGGGAAAAGCCGTAGCTCTGTTGCTAACTTCATCCGTTTGTTAAAATTGCCCCCTGTGATACAGGCTGCTATTCGCGATGAAAAGATCAGCATGGGACATGCAAGAGCTATACTGGGTGTTGATGACCCCGCTGCTCAGATCCAAATGTTCAGAGAAATTACTGAACAAAATTTGAATGTACGTGACGTAGAAAACCGGGCACGTCAGTATGTCAAGCAGTCGAAATCAAAAAAGAACAAGGGCGGAAAAGAAGAGCTGAATTTCGAATTTTCAAAAATCCAAAATATTTTATGCAGCCATTTTGAAGCTAAAGTTAAGCTCCTGAGAAATAAAAATGGTAGTGGAAAAATCGTGATCCCATTCGAAAATGATAGCGACCTTAATCGCATCCTGGATCAGTTGAACTATTAATTCAAAAGGTAATTTCATGACTGAATTATCCCATATTATTGTTATAACATGCAGGGAAATTATTTCAAGGTCCTGACATTCCCCATTTTATTGCTTCTCATTCTGCCCCTTTTATCTTTCCAGGCCAAGGCCGGAGAGCCGGAAGACTCCCTGGCAAATTTATCCAGAAAAAGAGCCAATAAGATTGCACTCCAATCGGCAATACTCCCCGGGTTGGGACAAGCATCTAATCATAAATATTGGAAGATCCCAATTATTTATGCAGGTTTTGGAGCTCTGGTTTATTTTATTGACTCCAATGATAAAAATTACAAACTTTATAAGACAGCATTTCTCTATAGAAACGATAATGATTCGCTGACCATTGACCAGTTCCCGAATTTTACGACTGATGATATTAAAGTCAGAAAAGATTACTATAGAAGAAATCGTGACCTGAGTTATATACTCACAGCAGTGTTGTACTCTTTAAATATTATTGATGCTTATGTTGACGCTCAACTGCGAAATTTCGACATTAGTGAAGACCTTAGCCTGAGAACAGATCCGTTCATGGGCACTCTGCAACATGGTGAGCCTGTTGCCGGACTCAGATTCACATTTACCTTAAAATAAAAAGGATGAATATTGCATTGATTGGTTATGGAAAAATGGGCAAAGCAATTGAACAAATAGCAATTGCTACAGGGCATACCATAAGTGTAAAAATTGATGCCACAAGTGATTTATATAAACAAAAGGATGAATTACAACGATCAGACGTTGCAATAGAATTTACACAGCCTGAAAGTGCATACCAAAATATCCTTACATGTTTTGATTTAGATATCCCTGTAGTTTGCGGTACTACCGGCTGGCTAGAGAAGATGCCGCTGGTAAAGAAAATTTGTCTGGACAAAAACAAAAGTTTCTTCTATGCATCAAACTATAGTATTGGAGTTAATATTTTTTTTGAGGTCAATAAACTTCTTGCAGAAATTATGAATAAGCATTCAAGCTATGACCGGATTCTTCTGGAGGAGAATCATCACCTGATGAAATTGGATGCTCCCAGTGGTACCGCAATAACCATAGCTGAGCAAATGCTAAGTCGTATCGATAGACTAAAATCATGGACTGCTTTTGATGCTGCTGATCGTGAGGACAACCATAGAAAGCAAAACCCGGCAGATCTTCCCATTTATTCAGTAAGAGAAGCCGATGTTCCGGGAACACATTGCGTCAAATATTTGTCTGCAGAAGACGAAATTGAGATCATCCACAAGGCGCATAATAGAACAGGTTTCGCAAAAGGAGCATTGACTGTCGCACTATGGCTTGTCGGTAAAAAGGGATTTTATGGAATGGAGGATTTATTAAGTTTGTAGTGTGGAAAATTAACTCATCATTAACCAATTAAAGCAGAAGAACCGCGTAACTTCGTAATCTGTTTTTAAATAATCGAAAAGGAATTAATATGGCTAAGTTCAGAATTAACTGGGATTTTATTAAGGACATCATCTTTGGAATATTCACATTGGGTGTCTGGTTCCTTCTCAAAACAAAACCGGGCCAAAGAAAATCTGCAACACGGGAATGGATCGATGCAATCATCTTTGCAGTTATAGCCGCAACAATCATCAGAACATTTTTTATTGAGGCATACACAATCCCAACTCCATCCATGGAAAAATCCTTGCTGGTAGGAGATTTTTTATTCGTATCTAAAATATCATACGGAGCTCGAATACCAAATACTCCCCTTTCATTTCCTTTTGCTCATCATACCCTCCCTGTAGTCGGCGGGAAATCGTATCTTGAATGGATAAAGATTGGTTATCACAGGCTACCCGGTTTTGGTGATGTAAAAAAAGGAGATTGTGTGGTATTCAACTGGCCTGCTGAAAATGAAGGCAGACCTGTTGACAAGAAAGAAAATTACATCAAGCGTTGTGTCGGCGTTGCAGGTGATACTCTGGAAGTAAGACAGCATGAAGTGTACATTGATGGCAAACAATTACCTTCTCCTGTAAATTCTCAGAGCTCATACCATGTCGTTACAGATGGAACAGGTTTCAGTGAACAAGCTATTCAACGCATTGGTCTTACTGATGGACAAATGATCTCTCCAATTGAATTCAATTTTAATTTAACCAAAGAAGCTGCGAATGATTTGAAATCTTTTGGAAATGTAAAGTCTGTAGAAGAAATTAGCATTCCTCCAGGCGCCTATCAGGACTTTATTTTTCCATTTAGTCAGAAGTACAATTGGAACGTCGATAATTTCGGACCAATATGGATACCTAAAAAAGGCGAAACGATAAAGATCAACAGTGAGAACATTGCCATGTACCGAAAGATCATTGGTGAATATGAACACAATAATTTAGAAGAAAGAGAGGGGAAAATTCTTGTTAACGGTAAAGAGACAGACAGCTACACTTTTAAAATGAATTACTATTTTATGATGGGTGACAATCGCCACAATTCTGCTGACTCGCGGTTCTGGGGATTTGTTCCCGAAGATCATGTAGTTGGGAAAGCTGTATTTATCTGGATGAGTTGGGATACGAATGGTTCATTCCTGAAAAAGATTCGCTGGGGACGTTTGTTCAACCTTGTTAAAAACAAGTAAGTATTTTAGACGGGCAAGTTCTTTAGGAATTTGATGGTGTCAACGCCATCTGCGTAGTCTGCCAATCCGGGAAACTGTGTTTTACCAAAATCAACAACTACTGATTTCAGGACAGGATCAGATTTCAATTCTTCGGATGATGAAACGATACACTGTATTTTATCAAGACTTTCGGTTAAATGATTTTTCAGCTTAGATTTGTCTGAATAGTATTCATAATTGAGAACTGCTACCGGTGAAGAAAAGGCCTTGTTTTCCATCAGGATCAGAAATCCATTCTGCAAAAAAGGTACCTGCTTCAACAAGAGTAGGGCGTTATGATGTTCGAAATTATTCATGTATTTATTGTGTTGCATGACTTCACTCCTATCATAGATTGATTTGAAGAAATCATTAAAATTATATCCCTCCGGAACATACAATTTTGAGACATTTCTGCAGCCAAGTCCGTAGTATCTAAAAATATCTTCCCCTAATAAACTCAGGCAAGATGTCGAATCTGATTCATCCAGCACAGCAACACCATTTCTGTTTTTACGAATGATGTGTGGATATTTACCGAAATAGTATTCAAAATAACGAGATGAATTATTACTTCCTGTTGCAATTACAGCGTCGAAGTCTGACAATCGATCTGAAAACCGGATATAGCTTTTAAATTCAGGTTCATAGTTTATCAAAAGATCTGCTACATAGGGTAACAAAATCTGATCATCGGATGCATTTTTTGCGATGTACTGATTACCTGAGAGAAGTATTGATAGAAAATCATGAAAACCTACGAGAGGAATATTTCCTGCATTAATAACAGCCACCCGTTTAATCAAATTGTCAGGACTTTCAGATATTTTGTAAGGCTTCAGCCACTCCGAGAGAGTTCCTTCATTTAACAGCATACCCCAATTTCTAAATGCAAAAACAATATTCGCTTTACTGAACCAGGGATTCATTATGGTGCATTGCCTCTGGAGACTAAACAGTTCTTTATGCTCATCTGAGGCTTCAGCTTCCGGGCTTTCGAGAACATCGGCGATGACCAGAAAGGCTGATCCAAGTCGGGAAAAGGATGAAATTCTTTTTTCTAGGCTTAACGACATCAGAAAACGGTGTTTTTCAGAGACATAGCAAATCCGGCGATTTGCAAATAAGATGCCCTGTATTTTGATATGAATTTTTTCTAATTAATTTTGTTCCGAAATTAAACCTCAAAAGTAGAAAGGAAAACCTTATGGCTATTAAGATAACTGAAGAATGTATCAATTGCGGTGCTTGCGAACCGGAATGTCCAAATAATGCAATTTATGAAGGCGGTGCTGAATGGAGATTTTCTGATGGAACGACCATCAAAGGTTCATTCAAGACGATGAAAGGTACTGAAGTGGATGCAGATGCCGCACAGACTCCCGTGTCTATGGATATTTACTACATAGTAACAGACAAGTGTACTGAATGTGTTGGATTCCACGATGAGCCACAATGCGCTTCAGTTTGTCCTGTTGATTGTTGTGTAGATGATCCTGACTTCAGAGAATCAAAAGAAGATCTGCTTGCAAAAAAAGATCGTATGCACGCTGCTTGATTATAAACTCAGAAAATATAATCTACCGCAACCCGTTAACGTGTTGCGGTTTTTTATTTTTATACCAATGATTCAGTCCAAAACCTATAAATCGACCGGTAAAATATTTTCGTATTTGAAAATTGTCTTGTTGGTATTAATATATTTCATTTCATTCCTAGTCAGCAGGGCACAGCAGGTTAATCAAACGGATTCCGGATTAGTTTCCTATAGTGATTCACTAATTCAAATTATTCAAAAAGATCCGAGTGACTCCAACAGGATCGAAGCAAATAAAGTTTTTAGCGGAAATTTATTCAACGCACTGCAAAGACCTGAATCCTTCACTCAAAATTTCGATTCACTCAAAAACGTTTCTGTGAAGAAGAGCAATGATGACAAGCTGAAAATCTACACATGGACTTTAGCAAAATCAGATGCTTCGAATTATTCTTTTCATGGTTTCCTTCAATTCAAAACAATGAAAGGGGAACTTAAAATTTATCCGCTATGTGACTCTACAAGCTATATTCTTAAACCGGAATCTGAACGTCTTAAAACTGACAGATGGTATGGCTGTATTTATTATGAAATCATTCCTGTAAAGCGATCAGGTAAAACTTATTACACTTTGCTTGGCTGGAAAGCAATGAATGAAAAAACATCGCAAAAACTGATTGATGTATTGTACTTTGATAAAGACACACCTAAGTTTGGATATCCTCTTTTCAAAGCCGAGAATGTTTTTCGGAACAGAATGATCTATTCATTTATGGCCAGACTGAGTATGGTCCTGCGGTATGAATCAAGGAAAAAACTAATTGTTCTTGATCACCTAAGCGCTTCAACAGACCCTAAAAGCAATTTTGAGAGCGGACCTGACGGTACCTATGATGCATTTAAATTCAGGTCAGGCCGTTGGACATTGATGAAGGATATTGATATCCGGTCTACCTGGAAACCAAAAAAGAATGTACCAAAACCATTCGGAGAAGATAATCCTGAAAAATGATCTTATTGCTCTGATTCTATGCTCATAATAATGAATGCTATTCGCTATTAATAAAGGTCTTTTGTACCTTTGCTTCCCGGAAATAAAAATTTATGGAACTTAAAAAACTCTTCATACCGGGCCCTACACAAGTACATCCTGATGTTTTGGCTAAAATGGGCAGCGGAATGATTGGTCATCGCAGTAAAGACGCCAGTATTTTACAAAAAAGTATCAGCAAGAAATTAATGGAGCTGATGTACACTTCCAATAAAATTTTGCTGAGTACCTCATCAGGGACCGGGTTAATGGAAGGCGCAATCCGAAGTACAACTCAAAAAAAAGCTATCGTATTTTCTGTTGGAGCCTTTGGTAAACGCTGGTGGGAATTGGCTAGACTTAATGGTATAGAAGCCGACATTCATGAAGAGATCCCGGGTCAGCCCACGATGCCTGAAACAGTAGACAAATATTTAAAGACAGGAAAGTATGACACCATAGCCATTACTCATAATGAGACCTCTGTTGGCATTACGAATCCTATAGAAGCCATAGCCACAGTCATCGCAAAGTACCCTGATGTAGTTTGGATGGTGGATGCAGTGAGTTCACTGGGAGGAATAAAACTCGAAGTAGATCGGCTAGGTATTGACATTTGCATCAGCTCATCTCAGAAAGCACTGGCATTACCACCGGGAATGTCACTTGCATCAGTATCACAAAAAGCTGAAGATCGTTTTAGTGCCGTTGGTGAGCGAGGGTATTATTTGGATCTGAAGACCATGATCCGTTTCATAGACCAAAAAGATCATCAATATCATTGTACACCTTCCCTCTCGCATATGTTTGCCCTCGATTTTCAATTGGATAGAATATTGAAAGAAGGATTGGAGAATAGATTTATTCGCCACATCGAAACAGCTGAATATACGATCAACTGGGCGAACCATTTTTTTAAAACTTTCCCAATGCCGGGTTTTGAATCGATGACGGTTACCTGCATTGAAAATAACCGCAACATAAATATCTCTCAATTAAATAACAGTCTTGCCGAAAAAGGTATGCTCATTTCAAATGGTTACGGCGATCTGAAAGACAAAACTTTCAGGATTGCCCACATGGGTGAACTAACTATAGAAGACATGATCGAAGTTACAGGAGCAATTGAAGAAATTCTTAAATTAAATTAATCAACAGAAAAAAGATTGTATTATGGCAATTATAAAAGCATTTAAAGGTATTCGTCCGAAGAAAGAACTAGTGAATCAGATAGCGTCCAAACCTTATGATGTCTTGAATGATATCGAAGCAAAGAAAGAAGCTGAAGGAAATCCCTACTCCTTTTATCATATCATCAAACCGGAAATAGATTTTCCGGAAGATTTTGATCATTATGCACCGGAGATTTATCTTAAGGGCAAAGAGAACTTTAATAAACTCAGATCCGAAGGAGTTTTTTTTCAGGATGATAAGGATTGCCTTTATATCTATGCTCAAACCATGAATGGTCGCAAACAGTATGGAATAGTTGCTGCTGCTGCCATCGAAGATTATTTCAATGACGTCATTAAAAAACATGAGCTAACCCGTCCCGATAAAGAAGAAGACCGTAAGAAACACGTTAGAGTGAGCATGTTGAATTATGAACCGGTATTCTTCGCATATCCCAAAGTACCCGCCCTTGATAAAATTGTTCAGGATGTGGTCAAAGGGGCACCGGAATATGACTTTGTTGCTGATGAAGGCATAGGTCATACCTTTTGGGTGATTCGTGATGACAATACGATTAAAAATATTATCAAAGAATTTCAAGCTATCAATACTTATGTTGCTGACGGGCATCACCGAACAGCTGCTGCAGCCTTAGTGGGAAAAGATCTTCGTAGTGAAAACAAATCACATACCGGCAATGAAGCATACAATTATTTTCTCGCTGTTCATTTTCCGGATGATCAACTGGCTATCATGGATTACAATCGTGTGGTGAAGGATTTGAACGGATTGACCGCTGATGAATTTTTAAAACGACTGGGAAAAGAATTTAAGGTAGAAAAAGCAGGCAAAGATCAGGTGAAGCCGGCAAAGTTGCATGACTTTGGCATGTACCTTGAAGGCAACTGGTATAAACTCACAGCCATGAATGGAACCTACAACGACTCGGATCCGATTCTAGGCTTAGATGTGACGGTTCTTTCCAAACATATTTTAGAACCAATTCTTAACATCAAAGATTTGCGAACAGACAAAAGAATTGAGTTTGTCGGAGGACTTAGAGGTTTGGGAGAACTGGAAAGGAGAGTAAACTCCGGGGAGATGAAAGTGGCATTTTCGCTTTATCCTGTCAGCATGAAACAACTCATTGACATAGCAGATACCGGTCAGATCATGCCTCCAAAAACAACCTGGTTTGAACCTAAACTTAGGAGTGGATTGATTTTACACTCTTTGGAGAGTTGAGAATATTATGTTCAGCTTGCTTCAATGGAACATTTATTTCAAAAGTGAAATAATTTTTTCATCATAAGGCTCTGTCTTTGCAGGAAAAAAAGCAATCAGAGATCCACGTTCATCCACGATGTATTTGCAAAAATTCCAGGAAGGTTCTTGTTCGTTCCAACCATTTTTTGACTTATCCGTTAGCCAGGAATATAAGGGAGATTGATCTTCACCTTTAACGTCAATTTTTTCAAAGAGTGGAAACTGAACTGAAAAATTCTTTTCACAAAACTCCAATATCTCACTTTCTGTACCCGGTTCCTGTCCGCCAAACTGATTGCATGGAAAGCCCAGAACGACAAGTTTTCCGGCATATTCATCATGCAATTTTTGTAAGTCTTTGTATTGACGCGTATAGCCACATTTACTGGCTACGTTCACAATCATAAGCTTCTTGCCCTTATAGGCAGACAAGTCGGTAGAATTGCCATTTATGTCTTTAACAGGTATATTATAAATGGAAGAGTTTGAAGTTGAAGGGGAAAGTGTCATAGGCCTTTCAGCCGGTCTGGAACAGGCACCAAGAATTGCAGCCAGGGATATACCCAGGTATTTCAGGATTTTTTTCATTCGCTTAGTCTCTTTAAAACAGAATTATTGTTCAACACAGGAACAGGGACAAAGTTCAGATTATTCAGCATTTTATCCTAGAATATACTGAAAGACATATTAACGGAAATGTTGAATAAGTACCTCAGAATTGAATAATGATGCTTTGACAATCCAATTCCTACAATTATTTTGCACTGTGCAAATTCATGAAGATAATTACAGGAAGATCCTCGCCGAGATCAAGAGTTATAATGCAGAATTAGTGGCTGTGAGTAAGTTGCAAACCGTTTCGGCAATTAAGGAATTATACGACTTGGGCCACAGAAATTTTGGAGAGAATTATGTACAAGAATGTCTTGATAAATATTCGAAGCTCCCTGATGACATCAACTGGCATTTTATCGGACATCTTCAAAGTAAAAAAGTAAAGCAAATTATTCCTTTTATATCAATGATACATGGAGTAGATAGTTTGAAGTTGCTCAAAGAGATCAACAAGTACTCTTCAAAAGAGAACAAGCGACAGCCCGTTTTGATTCAGATTCATATCGCCCGTGAAGATACCAAGTTTGGCTTCTCCTATAAAGAAGTGCGCGAGCTATTTTCCTCTTCAGAAATTATAAGTCTGGGAAATATTGAACTCAATGGATTTATGGCCATGGCGTCCTTTACTGACAATGTGGAACAAATTCGAAGAGAATTCAAAGGGCTGAGAACATTTTATGATGAAGTCAAACGAGAATATCCTCACATTGGAGCAGGTATGAAATACCTTAGTATGGGTATGACTTCAGACTATAAAATTGCCCTTGAAGAGGGAAGTAATCTTATCAGAATTGGCTCTGCAATCTTTGGCGAAAGGAAGAATTCACCCTCATGAACTTTATAGGAATAAATTTTGCCTTACTCGCGACCCTTTCCTGGTCATTATGCATTTTCCCATTCACACAAGCGGCCAGAAGACTAGGCTCCGTTCCATTGAATCATTTTCGCTTAGTGCTGGCCGTATTGATACTTGGAACAGGTTCATTATTTTATAGAACCGGAGATTTTGTCCAACTCTTCAGCAGTGATTATCTGGGTGCATGGCTATGGTTAGGACTGTCCGGGATAATCGGCCTTAGTCTTGGAGATCATTTTGGATTTTCAATGTATGCGATACTTGGCCCAAGGGTTGGGAGCGTACTTACAACCTTTGCTCCCGCTTCAACACTTATAATAAGTTATTTCCTTATACATGAAGAATTATCCTGGATAGGAATTGTCGGAATGTTCGTTACGATCGTTGGAGTTATCTGGATCAGTTTGAGCAGGGGTGAAAGACAACAGATCCCGGACCATGGACATGGCAGTATCCGAAAGGGAGTTATTTACGGATTACTTGCAGCAATTTGCCAGGGTGCAGGATTGGTACTAGCCAAAAGAGGCATGCTTTCAGAACATTCACTTCATCCTGATGTTAACCCGGTACATGCGACATTTATACGGTTACTTATTGGAACCTTATCTCTGTTTTTATTTTCATTGTTAAGCGGGAAGCTAAAAATCATTCTCAGGCCTGTATTTCAAAATAAAGATAATGGAATACGCTTTGCGGTCGCAGGAACTTTATTTGGTCCTGTTATCGGCGTAACACTATCATTATTCACTGTAACATTTATTAAAGCATCAGTAGCTCAAACAATATTTTCACTCGTACCGGTTTTTGCTCTGATGCTCTCCTATTTTTTGCTCAAAGAAAAATTCAGCCTCCGGTCATTCATTGGCGTAATCGTAGCAATTGCAGGCGTGATCATCCTGATTTGGAGAGAACAATTGAAAAATTTACTTTAGAGCTTCCATAAACTTAAATGAACGAAACTAATCCAAAAGCAAAATTAGTACCTGCCCTTCTTAGCTTCATCCTACCCTTTGCACTGTTCTATCTGACAAGTGCAAATACCCTGATGTTTGATGACTCTGCAGAATTCGCAACGGTGGTAAGTCTGGGAAGCATTGCGCATCCGCCCGGAACTCCGGCTTATATCATGAGTGCAATGCTATGGGAAAATATCAGCTCACTCATGGGAGCACCTACAATAATATCCCTCACCCTTTTCTCCGGATTCTGTGTTTCACTTGCTTCCCTTCTCCTCTTTTTTACATTTTATAAAATCTTAATCCTATCTAATTCTGACCCGAAAACTTATTCTCAAAATAACTGGATTGCCTTGTTCACAGCCATAGGCTTTGCAGTTGCTCCAACTACATGGGCATGGGCTAATAATATTGAAGTGTATGCTTTCCAGTGTATGACAATGGCATTGACGCTCTTTGCACTTGTAAATTACAACTCATCGGGAAAATACAAATTTCTTATCCTTGGCGGCTTTGGAATTGCCTTAGCTTTGAGCAATCATCATGTGACGATGATATTTTTTCTCCCTTTCGTGCCATTCTTCTTTCTTCCACATATCCTTACTGGTACGGCTATCGAAAACCCGTCCAAGAAAAAAAATAAACAACAAAAAAAATCAATATTCATTGAGTATCTGAGCGTGCTTCAGAATCCTAAGTTCTGGACACTAGCCGGCGTTGCTGCGGTGATTACGTTCGCATTCTATACCTGGTTATATATTCGTGCGCAAAACGAATATTTATTCATGTTCAGCAAACCTGACACCATTGAAAATTTAATTTTTCATCTGCGTGGTGGAGCATATACCAAGAATCTGACAGACACATCTAAAGAGATTATTTCTGCCAGAGTTCCTTTTTTCTTAAAACTCAGTCTTTATCAAATTGGAGTCTTCATCC